>Ga0075428_100000049_pt1 | contig 95188 bp, 69 predicted proteins | sample RhiMetdeltSRZDD2_FD_75291 | JGI IMG/M metagenome (GOLD analysis project Ga0075428, IMG submission 75291) | Populus rhizosphere microbial communities from Tennessee, USA - Rhizosphere MetaG P. deltoides SRZDD2 | ecosystem: Host-associated > Plants > Roots > Rhizosphere > Soil | place: USA... | reverse complement strand
GTCCACACTTCGAACGGTGAAAAAGTCCGCGGCGGCGATGACTTCTGCGTGAGCGCGCATGAACGTGCGCCACGAGGTCGGCCGTTCGGGCGCCGGCTTGATACCGTTCGCCTTCAGGATGTTCGCGATGGTGGTGGGGGCGACGACGTGGCCGAGGTGTCGCAGGGCACCCTGCAGCCGCGTGTAGCCCCAGCCGGCGTTGTCGCTCGCCATGCGCAGCGTCAGCTCGCGGATCTCAGCCATGACCGGCGGGCGCCCGGCCCGCTTCGTCTTCGCCTTGTGCGTCCACTTCGACGCGATGAGCCGGCGGTGCCAAGCGAGGATCGTGTCCGGGTTGACAATGCTCGCGATCGCTGCCAACAGGTCGCGACCAAGTCTCTTGCCCTTGGCGGCGAGCCGGCGACGCTGGTCGTCGGTGAGCCGCAGCCGCTTGCCGCGAAGCTGTTCCTTCAGCACGCGGTTCTCCTCGCGCAAGTAGTCGACGACCTTCGCCTGCTCGCGGTTGACGAAGCCGGCGAACACGGCGAGGAGGAAGTGCAGAGGGGCCAGTGGGTCCGACATCGGGCCGAGGACGGTAGCTCGCAGGCCGCGCAGGCGCACACCATCGCAGTGTGACCGGATCGTCGGAAACGTGGTTGCAGGTGACCATGCTGTCGCCATCGAGGCCCGAGCACTTCGTCGCGGCAGGCGGTAAGCCGCGCCGGTGAGCACTTCACGGAACGAGATGCGGTTTCTACCACTCAAGCACCATGGTAGGGCTGCTGTGCGGGCGGTGCAGGCTGGGTCGACAAGAGGGGCCGGCCCGAGCTGGTTGCGCCAATCGCAAAAATGCGATACCATCCCTCGGCAGATGCCGATAACTCGGGTGCTCTTCTACCAGGACGCCGATGGTCGGTCGCCCGTGGTCGAGTGGCTCGAAGAGCTGAGAACGATGGATCAGGTCGCGTTTGCGAAGTGTGCAGCCGTCATCGAGCGGCTCGAAGAGGCCGGGCACGAGTTGCGCCGGCCGACGGCAGATCTGCTGCGGGACGGCGTCTACGAGCTGCGGGCCAGGAAGGGCCGCGTGAACTATCGGCTGCTCTACTTCTTCCACGGCCGGAACGTGGCGATCGTGGCCCACGGCCTCACGAAGGAGGCCGCTGTGCCGCGGGCCGACATCGACCGCGCGTTGGCTCGCAAGAGGGCATTCGAGGCAGACCCAGAACGGCACACGTACCGGGAGTGACATGATGACCCAGAAGCAAGCACGGAAGCGGACCACCAGCGCACGTCGGATCCTTCGGCGCATCGCCGGCAAGGATCCCAGGGTTCTCGACGCCATCGCCGAGCAGAAGCTGAACGTGCGCGTCGCAGAGATGATCTTGAAGGCCAGGGAGGCGGCGCAGCTGACACAGGCTCAGGTCGCGAAGCTGGTCGGCACGACGCAGAGCGTGATCTCGCGCCTCGAGGACGCCGACTACGAGGGCCACTCGCTGACGATGCTCCAGCGCATCGCCGAGGCCCTGAACCGCCGGCTCGAGGTGCGTCTCGTGCCGGTGGGGTGACGTCCGTCAACGACCGATCGAGACGCTCTTCGTCACGTACTCTGTGACGAAGAGCGTTCTGAGTGCTCTACCACTCAGTTCGCGACGAACGCCCCGGGGCCGACACGCCCTGGGGCGTGGTCCCGTACGGAGCGCACGTAACGTCGCGACAAGCGGTTGGATGCGGCGGATGGGGGCAGGCTGCGGCGGGCGACGCCGTGCTGGTGGGTTATGAGGTCGAGAGCGAAATCGGGCTCCGAACCCTCTGAAACTCTCCAGAGCACACGTTCGGGTTCGACGGCCTTGGAGGCGAGCTGCTGCACGTGGAAGCGGTCGTAGACCAGCTGCGCGTTGGGCAGCGACTCGCGGATCACCTGTGCATAGTCCTCCGACATGTCGATCGGCGCGTGCCAGATCCTGGTGCAGGCCTCGGGGCCGATCTCCGCGAAGAACTCGAGCAGCGTCGCTGCCGACCGACCTTGTCGCTGATCGCGCTCTTGAGGGCCGGCGTCCTTGGCGGCGCCGCGCGGCCGTCAGCGCTTTGGCACCGCGGCCCACTTCTGGGCGATCGCCGCCAGGTCGTGCACTCGGATGGGCTTGGGCACGTGATCGTCCATTCCGGCTTCGATGCACAGTTTGGCGTCACGCTCCATTGCGTTCGCCGTCAGCGCCACGATCGGCGTGCGAAGGCCCGACCGGCCTTCCTGTCGGCGGATCTCGGCGGTCGCCTGATAGCCGTCCATGATCGGCATCTGCACGTCCATGAGGATGAGGTCGAATTGTTGCGTGGCGGCGGCTGTCACAGCCTCTTTGCCGTTGTCGGCGACCAGGACCTCGCAGCCGATCTTCTCGAGCATGCGCCGCGCCACGAGTTGGTTGATGGGATTGTCTTCGACGAGCAGGATCTTCCGTTGCAGGCTGGGCACGGGGGCCTGCGGAGCCAAAGCTGCGCCGGCACGCGGCCGTTGATCGACCCCTGACGCGCGACCGACGACGCGCCCGATGGCAGCCAGCAGATGTGTCTCGCGAACCGGCTTCACCATGACCTTGTCGATGCCGATGCCCTCGATCATCTGTGGTTCGAGAGGATCCTGTACCGAGGACAAGATGATGATCGGCAGGTGCTGAAACTCGGCCCGGGCATGGATCTCGGCCGCGAGCAAGCCGCCGTCCATGTCGGGCATCTGGAAGTCGAGCAGCACGAGTTCGAAGGGCTCCCCTCGCCCGTGAGCGGCTTCGATCGCCTGCAGGGCCTCCGGGCCGGAGGCGCACAGCGAGCACGAGATCTCGTGCTTGTTCAGCTGTTGGAACAGGATCCTGCGGTTGACGTCGTTGTCGTCGACGATCAGGACCCGGAGGCCCTCGAGATCTGACTGCGTGCTCTTCGTCTCCTCGGGATCCACGGGCTCCGGATCCACGTCGAGTTCCAGGCGGAAGCCGAAGGTGGATCCCTTGCCGACCACGCTGTGCACATGCACGCTGCCATTCATGAGCTCCAACAGCCGTTTGGAGATGGCGAGCCCCAGTCCCGTGCCCCCGTAGTTCCGCGTGGTGGACGCGTCGACCTGGCTGAACATCTTGAACAGACCGGCGAGCTTGTCCTCCGGGATGCCGATGCCGGTGTCCTCCACGTTCACGGTGATCTTTGCGCGGCCCTCGCTGTGCCCTTCACACGCCACAACGACGATCACGTGGCCTGCCCCGGTGAACTTGACCGCGTTGCCGACCAGATTGACGAGGACCTGCCTGACCCTGGCGTGGTCGCCGAGGAAGCGGCGCGGCGCGGCGGCACCGTAGTCGACCATGAGGTCGAGGCCCTTCTTGCGCGCGGACGTGCCGAGCAGATCGGTTACTTCTTCGGCGATGTTCTTGAGGTCGAACGGCTCCCGTACGAGCAGCAGCTTGCCGGCCTCCATCTTCGAGAAGTCGAGGATCTCGTTGATGATGACCATCAGCGAGTCGCCGGAGCTCCGCACGGTTTCGGCGAAGGCGCGCTGCTCGAGCGTGAGCTCCGTGTCCATCAGCAGGCTGGTCATCCCGATCACGCCGTTCATGGGCGTGCGGATCTCGTGGCTCATGTTGGCGAGGAATTCCGACTTCGTCCGTGAGGCTTCGAGGGCCTGGTCGCGCGCCACCGCGAGCTCGGCGGTTCGCTGTACAACCTGCTGCTCGATGTTCTCACGGGTCGCCTCGATCTCCGCCTGGCGGCTCGCCGTCGCCCACACTTCGCGCCTGCCGCGGAAGCCCGAGTAGATCAGGAAGCAGTCCTCGAAGATCACCCAGCCGGCGTGTTCGAGCCAGCGCCACGGGCTCACGGTGAGGATTCCGTACACCGACTGCGGCAGCAGGTAGCCGCGCGCGAAGTGATCGACGGCCGTCACCACCGTGGCGCTGATCAGTACGCGCCAGTCCCGGTAGAACGACAGGAAGGCGAGCGAGCCGAACACGTGGAAGTGCGTCTCGATGCGGCCGCCGGTCAAGTGGATGAGCAAGGCGGATGTGAGCGCCTGGCAGACCGCGATAACGTGGCGGGTCAGCACCTCGCCAGGGCGGAATACCGACAGCAGCACGGGGAGCACCGTGAGACATCCGCCGAGCCATACTGCGAGATGCACGTGCACACTGAGGCTGCTGGTGGACCCAGCCCACGTCAGCGGCGAGATCCAGACTGCGAGGGTGATTCCGCCGATCCACTGGAACACCATGAGGCGGGCGAACATCCGGTCCGTCCAGCAGTAGGTCGCCGCGCACTGCTCGGCATAGAGCCGTTCCGCTTGGGCGAGCCAGGTCGGCGTCTTTGGTGGTGCCATCGTCATCGAGATCTCCCTTCTGGCTCCGGCCCGACGATCTCGCAGCCATACACCGCGGTGCTGCGGACCGAGGCGGTGCCGCCAGCCGCGAGGTCGATGATGGCGGCGGCTCCGGCGTTGTCCCCTTCGTGACCGCGCGAAGCGGTGATCCCGCCGTGGAACAGCAGGCGACCGTCCGGTGCGTAGAGGGCCGTGAATCCCGAGGTCCTGGCCCCGAAGGCGCGCGCCGTTTCGCCCATCGGATCGACCTGCGGGTGCACGCCGGGGATCGTGGCGGCGTGGTCCCACGAGGCGGTCCGTTCCCATCGGGGACCGAGGCGAGGGTCGGTGTAGAACAGCACTCGCGCCACGAGGTGGCCTTTGCTCCTCGCCATGACGCGTTCGAGTTCGCCGAGCGTCGCCTGGGTGCACGGGCAGTGTGGGTGGGCGAAGAGGACCAGCGTGGGCAGCACCGGGTCGAGGCCCACCGGCACGGTCGTCGGCCATCGCGCTGGCGGCGTCGTCATGGCTCCAGGCTCGGCGCCGTATGACGACATGGACACGAGGCCCGCGCCGACCGCCGTGAGCCACGCCGCACCGCCGGCCCAGATCGCAGCAGCAGCGAGGCGAGGCCGTGCCGGATGATGGCGGTCAGTGGAATCCATGCGGCCAGACTCGTTTTTCGGGCTGCGGCCACGGCAGCCTGTAAGTGTTCCCTCACGCGGCCTGAACCGACGATGCCAACTGGCGAACGCGCTGCCACCGTGCGGAGGCCGGGCCGGCGTGCCTCAGCGCCCTTTGCCTCCCGGGATCAGTCGATCCGTGTGCCAGCAACGTTGCCGAGCAGCCAGCCCCGGGCCGCTGTGCAGGGGCTGGAAGGACAGGTCGATGCCGACGACGCTCGAACCAACCACCCCGAACGCTCTTCGTAACTCTCGTTCGACCGATCGAGTGGCGAGCCCCTCGAAGACCACTGCGTAGGATCAGCAGCCATGAGACTCTCGACCTCGGCGGCCATGCTCATCTCCGCGTCGGCGGCGACGGCACAAGACTTGGCGTTGGGAGCCAAGGAGCTCACTCACCTTCGCGCAACCATCGACGCATGGACCCCGCCAGCCCCAACCGTGGTCATCGCGGTGGTCGATGGCGAGGAACCGGTGATCTTGTGCCGTGGAACCGACACGGGTGGGAAGCCGGTCGCCCCATTGACCTACACGCCGATCGGTTCGCTCGCGCGCCTGCTCGTCGCGGATGCGCTGCATGTGAAGCTGGAGGGCAAGCTCGATGTCGCTGCCGGCGTGACCGTCGGCAGTATGCAGCCTACGGTTCTTGAGTTGCTGCAGGGTTCCGACGCCCTCCCCGACTACTGGGATTGGCGAAGCGACTCCAAGACTCAATCGGTCGCCGCGCTCCTCTCGTGCGCCGATGTGGCTGCCGATGCAGGGTTCAAGTTCGACTGGGGGCCAGCCGGAGTTGCCGAATTGATGCTGCTGGAGAAGCTCTTCCTCGGCGAGAACGCCGACGACTGGCGGCCGTTCCTGCGCGTCACTCTTGCCCCCCGCGTGTCCGGACTCGATCCGCGCGACGCGGCAGATGATCTTGCCGAAGGCAAAGGGACGAGCATCTCCCTCTCGTCGACCATCGCACAACGGGCGAGACCGGCCGCATTGCGATTGATGGTCACCGCCAAGGATCTGGCGAACTGGTGGCAGTGGCGACTGCGGGCGCCCATGCCACTCTGGGAGGGCTTCCGAATGGGGCACCGCGGTGAGGTCCCACGGAGAGACGGCATCACGGTCTGGAGGTTCGAGGACTTCGGCACAACGCCGGTCAAGAGCTTGGCGATCACGTACCCGCAGCACCGATCCGGAATCCTCTGCGTCTCGGTTGGCCCGCCGAAGTGGGCTCCCGGTCGGGACAGCGCTCTAGCAGCAGGCTTCGAGGCAGACCTATTTGGCCCGCTGGGCGATGTCGCTGCGCCCATGTTCGGTGGTCGGGCGGGGCGGGACGCTCGGCCTCCGTTGGCGGCGTTGAAGGGTAAGCGATGGACCTCTGGGGCAGGTGCACTGCAACCCTGCAAGATCTGGATCGAGAACGCTACCCACCAGGGCGTGCGCCTGGAGTTCGATGGGAAGACCGCTACCTCAGGGCAGGTTCTGCCGAGCGGAGCATTCATGCGCGTCAACATGCACTTCGACCAAGACCATGGCGGCGTGCTCTGGCTGTGCCCAAAGCCAAGCATGAAGGACCCGAAACGCCTGGTGGCTGTCTTCGTCGAGCGGGACGAACTCTGCCGAGTCCCGTATCTTTTGGAACTGACTCTGGAGGACCAGACTCCGCGCTAGGCGTGGGCGCTGACATCACGGTCCCAATCTCTCGCTCCGTGCCTCCGCGCTCGCCGCTGCCGCGAGCCTGCGGGCGTTGCTTGGCGAAGCCCGCCCGCGTTGGCGCGACGGGCGCTGACTCATCGCTCGCGGACGAGCCGCACGCGCACGAGGGCGATGTGGTCCGCGAACGACACATCGGGCAACGCGCCGGCGAGCGCCAAAGTGCTCTCGGACTCTCAGAGCAGGGGTCTGGGTTCATGACCCCAGAGCCGAAATGGGGGGGCGGTCAAGACTCTCCTCGAACACGTAGAGTACGGATTATGGCACTACCTTCGCGGTCGGGATGTTGACGGTCCCGGCGGTGATAGCGAAGGGCCAGGGGTGCTGCCTCCTGCCCGGCAGATCGCCATAAGGTGCCCGTAAGGGAAGATGCCGTCGCACGCGGTAGACATGTCGTCGATGTTGTCCGCCCAGCCTGTCGTCGTGATCCTGCTGCGCGTCGTCGACGAGGCGATCCCGTTCAGGTTGCGGCTGTGCCCGGGATCCTAAGCTAGTGAGCGCTTCCCCGTGACTACGCCACTTGACGAAGACGAGCAGAGGTGTTCAACCACGGAACGCGGAAGAGCTTGCCTCGGTGTTTCATCAATGGCGTCTGTTCGCCTCTGGATCCCACTCCCTGTTGTCGCTGCTCTCCTGTTCGCGATCGGCACGAGCACTTCGCCGATCGCGGCGCAGAGCACGATCCAGACAGATTGGCGATTCTACAATGATGCCGCCCCTGATGGCGCCATGGTCCCGCTCGCGGCGCTGAACGCTCCCGCGGCGCTGGGTTCGACGTTCGTGCAGAACGGCAGCATCCGACTGCGCGTGCTGTTGGCCGAGACTCACGGCAACGACCTTGCGGATCAGATCGTCAAGCTGCAATACAGCGCCGACCAGGTGACATGGACCGACATTGCTGCGCAGTCGACACGCACGGGCGAGCCGTTCCTCTGCGTCGATGGCGCCGCGACCAACGGCAGCCTCCTCGGCAGCCTGTTGTTGCCCGCCGGCAACACTCTCGGCCATTACCACGAGACGCGCACAGGGCTCGAGCGCATCGCGCCCTTCGAAACCGGTCTGGAGATGGACTTCGCCATCAAGTGCCATTGGCCCACGACCGGCACGTGGTACTTTCGTCTGATGTGGGGCAGCGTCGGCGCGGCGCCATCCTTGGCAGGCTACCCGCGCGTCACGATCGCGGCTGCCGACCGCACGCACGTCGTCGCTTCGGTGGGAAACCACTTTGGAGCCGACGGCCTGTCAGAAGAACTGCGCGTCGGCGACTACAAGCGGCTCTGGTACGACGGGTCCAACTACTGGATCTTCTATACGGTTGCCGGTGCTCCGAGCGGCTCGACGCTGTTCTATCGGCACTGGCCAGGCAGCGGCGCGTGGTCGTCGCCGGCCAGCCTGCTGTGTTCCGGTGTGACCAACGACGGTCGCCATCGCCCCTGGGTCGAGAACATCGGCGGCACCCAGACGGTGTTCCTGTTGCTCGGTGACCACCAGGGGCCGGGTACGCGCTACCTTCGCCGCGGCACGATCGCCGGCACGACCATCTCGTGGGACGCCGAGCAGCCAGTCACTGCCAACTTCGGTGACGATGCCAACGGCATCGGCGTCGATGACGGCGATCACGTCTGGCTCGCGGGCGTGGTCGACAACGGGGGCACCGTGTGGGCACGGCGTGCCACCAATCCGAACAGCGTGGCGTCGTTCCAGCCGGCCCACACCCTCGCGGATTCCTCGGCCAGCGAGAACCTCTCGTGCCACGTGATCGGCCTCGGCAGCGGCAAGGCGCTCGTGCTCTGGTACAAGATCAGCAACACGAACATTCGCTATTCGGTTGTGAACGAGCCCGGTGGCTTCGGCCCGGCTCACTCCGTGAACACCTCGGGTTGCCACGACCAGGACTGGGGGTTCACCGTCGACAAGGCGAACGGCTACGTCTACCTGCTGCATACGAACAGCACCACCAACGGCGCTGGCGACCTGAGACTGCGAGTCTTCGACATCGCCACCGAGACCTGGATGACGGGAACCCAGCCGCCGTCGGGTGCCGGCAACCGCCCGTTCGGCGGCGACGACCACACACCGGTTCAGTTGATCGGCAGCGACCTGTACGTGTTCTTCACGGTGGCCGACGGCGGCGAGGATCGCGCCGTGGCCTACCTCAAGTACTCGGGACCCGGCGCCTCCGGCACGTGGAGCAGCAGTGCTGTGCGGCTCAGCGCTTCGGGTCGCTGCAACCTCGACCGGATCGTCACCGTAGGACCCGGCACACCTGCCGATAGCATCCTCGCCGTAGTCGCCGCGGGCGACAACCCGAACGAGGGCAGCCCGATCGACCTCGAATGGTGGGACGAACCACTGGGCCCGCTTGCGACGTTCGCAACCTTCGGCGCAGGCTGCCCTGGATCAGCAGGCGTGCCGCAGATCGCTGCCCTCCCGGGCGAGACGCCGATTCTCGGGCAAGACCTGGACCTGCAGTTCACCTCGCTGCCGCTGGCCGCGGTCAATCCCGTTCTCGCGATCTTCGGATTCTCGAACACGACCTGGCCTCCGCTGCCACTGCCACTGCCCCTGGCTGTGATCGGCATGCCGGGTTGCACGGGCTACGTGAGCTTCGACTTCTCGCTCTTGCTCACGGGGCAGAACGGTGTGTGCGACTGGACGATCGCGATCCCGAACAACCCGGCGATCGCGGGGTTGCCCTTCTATGTGCAGGGTTTCGTTTCCGACATCGGGGTGAATCCGGCCGGACTCGTGGCCACCAACGCCGGCGCGGGCGTGATCGGCACGCATTGAGGTCGATCCGGCTTACCTCGAAGTGGACGGCCTTCACTACCAGCATGCGACGGCCAGTACCTTCGGCAGCAGCACGGTGGCTCGTGCGCGACTACAGAAGGCCGAGCCCGCGGATCTCAGGGGAAGCCGCTCCGATCGCAGCGCGAGCGCATGCGCAATGTGGCCGAGAGGAATCCCCCCGACAACGAGAACACGAGTTCACCGCCGAGCCGGCGGACGAGTTCTTGGGCCAGCGCCAGGCCGATACCCGCGTGCACGTGACCACTTGGTGAGCGCGCGGCATCCTTGCGCCAGTACGGTTCGGTCAACTTGGGAAGGTCTGCCGGATCGAGTTCGGGCGCCTCGTTGCGGAACGTGAACGCGCCGCCGTCGGCAGTGTCGAGGCTGAAGTGGACGTTGGAACCCGGCGGGGCGTGTTCGACGGCGTTCTGCGCAAGGTTGTCGAGCGCGACCTGCAGCGCCACGGCATCGGTAACCGCCTCGACAGTGCCTGGAATGTCCTCGGTCAGGGCGATCGAACGGGCCGCCGCGCGCGGCCGCAAGGCCGCGGTGACTTTGCGCAGCAGTGCTGCCAAGTCGGTGGGCGCTGCGTCGAGTGCCGTCGAGGAGCCTCCGGCGGTGGCCAACTCCAGGACCTTCTGGATCAGGATGGCCATGCGTTGGGAGATGTCGTGGGTGGCCGCCGCCGAGCGACGCAGGTAGTCGACGTCGTCGGGCCACCGCAGCGCGACATCGGTCACTGTCTGCAACTCTGCGACGGGCGTGCGCAGTTCGTGGGCAATGTTGGCGGCGACGCGCCGCTCGCGCTCGATCGAGCGGCGCATGCGGACGAGCAGGTCGTCGAGGCAAGCGACGACCGGCGCGAGTTCCGTCGGCACCACGCGCAGGCTCAGGCTCTCGGGCAGTTGCTGGGGATCGAGCTCCGCCACCCGTGTGGACAGAGCCGCAAGCGGACGCAATCCTATCCGCAGCACGAGCCAGAGCAGCGCGACCGTCGCGAGCCCTAGCCCAACTGCGGTCAAAGCACTCGACTGGATCAACCGCTCGAGCGACTCGTCGAGACGGTGACGCGGTTCCGCGACTGCGATCCGGATTGCGTTGCCGTCGAGTTCGTAGCGCACTCCGATGACCCGGCCAGCGTGGCCGCCTGGCAGCCGCAGATCAGCGATGTGCGGTGCCTCGGGCGTACCGCACTCCGTCGGCAGGTGAGAGTCGCGGAGCGATGCCGATCGGCCGATCACCTGACCGTCGTCCCGACGAACCTCGAAGTACTCGGCCTTGGGGCTGCTTCGGTAGAACGGCAGCGTCGCGTCGTCCAACGCGAACACGAGCTGCCCACCCTCGAGGTTCACGATCGAGGCGAGCGTCCCCGCGTGCGTGCGCAGCTCGTCGTCGAAGTGGTAGACGATTTGCTTTCGGGCCGTGTGGAAGAACAAGGCAGCGAGCACCGTGGATGTCAGTGCCATGGCGACCACCCCGCCGAGCAGCACGCGCGCGCGGATCGACTTCATGGGGTCTCGCTCTCGATCAAGTAGCCCTGCCCGCGTCGCGTCGCGATGAGATCCGGTGCTCCAGCCGCGCGCAGCTTGGTGCGCAGTGCGGACATCGCGCTCTCGACGGCATTGCTGCTCGGTAGTGTCAGTTCGTTGTACAGGTGATCCTCGAGAGTCTCGCGCGAGACCACAGTGCCGGCGCGCAGCACCATCACCCTCAACAGCGCGTACTCACGCGGTGTCAGCGCCAGCAACTTCTCGTCGAAGCGGACCTCGTGGCGGACCGTGTCGAGTGCGAGCCGGCCGAGGTGCAGGACGGGGTCCTTCCGCGCATAGCGGCGACGGCCGAGGGCTTGAAGCCGCGCCACCAGTTCGCCGAAGTCGAACGGCTTTGTCAGGTAATCGTCGGCGCCAGCAGCCAGTCCCTCGATGCGTTCGTGCACCGAACTTCTGGCGGTCAGGACGAGCACGTGCATCGTGCTGCCGTGCTCTCGCAGGCGGCGCAGCAGTGACAGTCCGTCGAGCTTGGGCAACATGAGGTCGAGGATCATCACGTCGTAGTCGTTGCGCGTGGCGTAGACCCAGCCCTGTTGGCCGTCGGCAACGGCGTCGAGCACGAAGCCGCTCGCGCCGAGGCCCTTCACGAGAGCCATCCGCAACGTCTCGGAATCGTCGACCAGGAGGACACGCATGGGCAGCCTCAGTTCGCCGCTTCCTGGCGACGACCGAAACGGAGGTAGAGGGCTGGCAGTAGCACCAGAGTGAGCACTGTCGAGGTCGCAAGACCTCCAACGATGACCACGGCCATCGGATGTTCGATCTCCTGGCCCGGCTTCGTCCCGCCGAGGGCGATCGGCAGCAACGCCAAACCGGTCGCCAACGCCGTCATCAGGATAGGCACGACACGCTGCGCGGCCCCGTACACGACGGTCTGCAGCCCGAACGGCAGGCCCTCGCGCTCCTCGAGGTGCCGCCAGTGGCTGACTAGCAGGATGCCGTTGCGCGCGGCGATGCCGAGCACGGTTACGAAGCCAACCAGCGAACCGAGGGACAGCACCCCGTCGGTCACGGAGGCGGCGATCACGCCACCAACCAGGGCGAATGGCAGGCTGACGAAGACCATCGTTGCCAGGCGCACGGAGCCGAACTCGGCCTGCAGCAGCAGGAAAATCGCAAGCAACGAGAAGCAGGACAGCTGCAGAATGCGGTGGGAAGCTGCCGAACGCGCGGCATGCTCGCCGAGGAACTCGGCGTGCTGGCCGGCGCCGAGTGCCACGCCCCCGACGCGTTGCTCGACATCCCTCGCGACGCTACCGAGGTCGCGTCCTCGTGCGTTGCAGGTCACGTCGATCCGTCGCGAGGCGCCCTCGCGGCTGATCACGTTCGGCGTCGGCACGATGCGGACATCCGCCAACTCACCTAGTGAAGCCAGGCTGCCGTCGGGCAGGTGGATCGGCAACTCCTGAAGCACGTTGGGATCCTCGTGCCAGCGCGCGACACCGCGCACGGCCACACCAAAGGTGCCGGTTGCATCGTGGACCTCGCCGACGACGGTGCCCTGCACGAGCGTTGCGACGGCCCGCCGCAGCGCACCCGCCGACAGGCGGTGCCGCAGCAACACCTCGGACCGTGGTTCGACTTCGATTTGGGGCACCAGCACCTGCGGTTCCACCTTGAGGTCGGCGACGCCGGCCACGTCTGCCAGCGCCGCACCGACACGCTCCGCCGCGCGCCGAAGGTCGGCGAGGTCGTGGCCGTAGAGGCGGACCACCAGCGCGGCCGGGGCGCCGCTCAGCACTTCCTTGACGCGCTCACGCAGGTAGGTCAGCAGGTCGCGATGCAGACCGGGGTATCCGTCGACGATCGACTGGATGCGGGCCACGGTGGCCTTGTAGTCGACTTCCGGCGAGAGGCTGATCCAGAGCTCGGTGAAGTTGGGCCCGACGACCTCATCGGCCACCTCGGCGCGGCCGAGGTGTGCGCCGAAGTTGCGCACACCGGGCACGGCGCGCAACTCATTGCTCGCCTGTACGGTGATCCGGCGCATCGCTTCGAGCGACGTGCCTGGCTTCTCGACCCAGTGCATCAGGAAGTCGTACTCCTGGAAGTCGGGAAGGAAAGCTTCGCCGAGTCGCGACGCGAGTCCCACCGAGCCGGCAAGCAAGGCGAGCAGCGCAAGCATCGCGAGTCGCGCGCGGACCGCCAGCGCCGGCAGCACGGCGCGGTAGCCGGCGACCAACAGCCGCGCGACGGGCGAGTGCCCTTGGCGACGCGCGCCGCGCGGCAGGAGCAGCAGCGACAGGGCCGGCGTCACGGTCAGGGCGACGAGCATCGACGCCAGCACGGCGAGCACGTAGGCGAGCGCGAGCGGCCGGAAGAACGACCCGGCGAGTCCCGGCAGGAAGAACACCGGCAGGAACACCAGGGCGATGACGAGGCTCGCGACGACCACTGCGCTTCGCACCTCGAGCGAGGCTTCGAGTACGACACGCAGCGCGGGCCGCGGACGCGCTGCGATACCGTCCAGGTGTAGCCGACGCTGGATGTTCTCGACGTCGATGATGGCGTCGTCGACGACTTCACCGAGGGCGAGCGCGAGTCCGGCGAGCACCATAGTGTTGAGCGAAGCACCCCACGCCCACAACACCAGGGTCGCCGCCAACAGAGACAGCGGGATCGCAAGGCACGAGATCGCGGCCGTGCGCAGGTCGAACAGGAACAGCACGAGCACCACGACCACCAGCAGGCATCCGAGCCACAGTGCGCTGGTCAAGTTGGCAAGCGCGTGCTCGATGAACGTCGCCGGCCGGAAGATCGTCGGATCGATCACCACATCGGGCATGCCCGGTTGCAAAGCGAGCAGCGCCCGTTCAACGCCGTGCGTGATTTCGAGCGTGTTGCCCCACGGCTGTTTCTCCACGACCAACAGCAGGCCTTCGCCTCCGTCGATCACCGCGTCTCCAATCGGCGGCGGGAAACCCTCGGTGACCTCTGCAACCGTCCCAAGCGACACGGGCGCGCCAGCGCGATCGTGCAGCACCACCTGGGCGAGTTGCTCTGCGTCGCGTACCGACGCCACCTGCGTGACCGCCAGTCGCTGGTTGGGCGTGTCGACGAAGCCCCCGGGGGCCGGTGCGACGGCGTCCTTGGCGGCGGCGAGCACGGCGTCCAGCGTCACGGCGTGAGCACTCAGCGTGTCCGGGTCAACGAGCACCTGCAGCTCGCGATCGCGCTGGCCCCAGATCGCGACGTTCGCAACGCCGGGCACCGTCATCAGCCGCGGCCGGATCGTCCACTTCGCAAGCGTCGACAATTCAACCTGGCTCAGTGTCGGACTGGTGATACCGATCTTGAGTAGCCGACTCATCGACGAAAGCGGCGCGAGCAACACCGGCCCCGCTGCCGCGGCCGGGAGGTCGTGGGCAGCCACCGCGACGAGTTCCTGGACAAGCTGACGCGCGCGCATCAGGTCGGTACCCGGTTGGAAGAGCATCACCACGGATGACAGGCCGAGCACCGACTTGGAGCGCAGTGTCGCGAGCCATGGGACGCCGACGACTGCCCGCTCGATCGGCAGCGTCACCAGCATTTCGACCTCGGCCGTCGACAGGCCCGGAGCCTCTGTTTGGACCTCGACGAGTGGCGGCGCGAACTCGGGGAACACGTCGAGCGGCGCCCGCTGCACGAGCGGGATTCCGGCGACGAGCAGCAGCGCGGCGAGAGCCAGCACGAGCAGGCGCAGGCGCAGCGCCGAACGAATCAGACTCTTCAGCATGGCCGCGTCACTTCCCCTGCCCGAACTCGGTGCCGAACAGCTCGGCGGCGCCGTGGGTCACGACTGCGGTTCCCGGCATTGGTCCGCGCTCGAGCACCGCGTCGACGCCGTCGACCCAGGCCACCTGAACCCGCTCGCGCGCGAACGTCGCTGGCGCCCGTTGCACGTAGACCCAGCTCCCACCGTGGACGTCGTACAACAGCGCGGCTCGCGGCACCACGAGCCGGTCACCAGCGGCGGCCAGTTGCAGCATCGCCAACACCCGTTCGCCGGGTCGCAGTTTCGCCGCATCGTTGGCCAGTTCGTAGACGAAGTCGATGCTGCCGGTGGCGGCGTCGGCCGCCGGTGGCGCTGCCGCGACTTGGGCATCCAGCCACGGTGCGCTTGGGTCGTCGGCAAGCCTCCGAATGCGTGCCGGGGCCGCCGCGTCGATGTCGGCTGCGTCGCCAGAGTGAACTGCGACGTGGATCCACATCGGGTCGAGCGCGGCGACTTCGCACAGCAGTGTACCGGCCGAAACTACGTGGCCAGGCACCAGGTAGCACTCTCGCAGCACCCCGGCCAGCGGCGCTTGCAGCGCAAGACTGCCGTCGTCGGCGAACTGCACCTGCCGCCACACCGCGACGCGGGCGTTGGCCGCGGCGAGATCCGCGGTGGCCGTCGCCACTGCGGCCGTAGCTTCCTCGACGGCGCGCACGCTGCCGGTCTTGTCGGCGAGCAGCTGTTCCGCGCGCCGGTGCCGGGCGGTGGCGGCGTCGAATTGCGCCTGCGCGCTGGCGAGGTCGCGGTCAGCGCTGGTGCGCTGCAGCACCGCATCGGGCAGCAGCGGTTGCAGCTTCACGAGTGGCTGGCGTGCGGCGACCGCAGCGCCGGCGACGACACTGCTCGCGGCGTCGACCGGCTCGAGACGCGCTGCGAACGGGGCCACGAGTCGCACCGAACGGCCTGCCGGGACGGCGGCGGTGCCGCCGAGAGTGCGCTGACGCACGACGGGCCGCCGCTGCACGACCGCGGTCCCGATCGCGAGCCGCAGCACTGCTGCATCGGTCAGCCGGACCGTCGCAAGCCTGGACTCGGCGATGGCACCCTCGACGTTGGCGGGCGGGTTTGGCGCGGGCGGGGCGGTGGCGGGAGGATGGCAGGCGGCTAGCAGGAGCAGGGCGGGGAGGCAGCGAACGGCGCTCATGGAGACAGCCTCCGGCCGATGCCGCGTTCGAGCATCGCACGCGCGTCGCGTTGGCGCGCCCTCACTGCAGCGAAGATCCTGCGCACCTCGAGGTTGCGCCACTGCGCTTGCAGTAGGACTTCCTCGCTTTCCTCGCCGCTCGTGAACACCCGCTCGGCGGCGGCCTTGTCGCGCTCGCTGGCCGGGAGCAGCGAATCGCGCAGTTCGACAAGTTCGGCGCGGGCAGCCGCCTCGTCGTGCCAGGTCTGATCGAGCTCGCGTTCGATCGTGTCGCGCAGCGCGGCGATGCGCAGCATCGCGCGGTGCGCTTCGGCATCGAGCTTGGCAAGGGAACCCTGGCGCTGGTCGAACAGCGGCACTTCCAAGGCAACCCCGGGGCCGACCTGGTCCGCCTCGCGCGTTACGCTGTTCACGTCTGCGAGCAGAGCGATCTGCCAGACCTCGGCGCGCGTGAGGCCGGCCCGTTCGCTCGCGGCTTCCAGCGTGAGTTCCGCGGCGCGCAGATCGGGACGCGAGGCCAACGCGATCCTCAGCAACGCGGCCAGCGCAGGCGGCGTGGAGCCCGGCTCGTCTGGGACGAGCGCCGGCAGGGCGACGTCCGCCGGCAGGCCGAGCAGCGCGCGCAACTGCTGGTCGGCTCGCCAGGAAGCGTGCCGCGCGCGCGACGCGTCGCCGCGGGCGCGCCCCGCATCCACCGTGGCTGCCATGGCAAAGGCCTCGCTTGCATCGCCGGCGGAGACTCTCAGGTTCGCCAGGGTCGCCCGACGTTGGGCCAGCCCAGCGGACTCGGCGGCGAGCGCGGCGACCTCGGCGGCGAGCAACGCACTGGTGAAGGCGAGCTGCGTGTCGCGGATCAGATCGAGCCCCGACCGTACCAGATCCGCGGCGACCCGTTCGACCTCGATCCGCGCCGCGGCAATGCGGTGCGGTCGGTGCAGAAGGCTGTCGAGCGGCAAGCTCAAGGTGGCTTCGAACTGCTTGGGCCCAAGCGGGAACAGCATCGACAGCACCGGATTGCGCAACATGCCCGCGGCGGCGAGTTCGCCGCGGCTCACGTCGAGGTCGGCCAGCACCGCGGCGAAGGCCGGGTTGTTCCACAGCGCGATCGCGATCGCTTCGGGCTCGGTGAGTCCGTCCGCGATCACCGTAGACGGCGGTAGAACGGTGGTCTCGCCGTCCGGCCGCAAGGTGCTGCCGGATCGTTCTTCGAGCTGCATTGCGACGAAGGCGCGGTCGTGGGGCGAGTCGACTGCGCAGGCGGCGGACAAGAGCAGTGGGGAGAGGATCGCGCGCACGGAGCACGATGCCTGGGCGTGGTGTGGCGATGGCATGACGGCGATCACGGAACCTCGACGACGCGGATGCTGGAGGAGAACAACCAGGGCTCACCGCCGGCAAGAACTTCCGCGCGATAGGTTCCTGGCGGTGGCGCGCAGCAGGCCAGTTCCGCGCCGTGGGCGAGCTGAACGACGGTGCCATTGCGCAGCAGGCGCAGGTCGCCGTGGGCCGAGGCATGGACGCGCAGCTCGAGGTCGCGCCAGGCTTCTGCGGTCATGGTGGTCATCGCCGCGCAGCCCGCGAGAAGCAAAGGCAGGCACACAGCGAGGACCAGGGCACGCACGACCGGTGCTTCTTATCGCCGGCCCGTCCGGTCACCTTACGGGTGGCTTACGGGCGCTCGCTTGCTCGCTGTCCTCGTAACGTTGCCGTAAGGGACGGCGTGACGTGCGGCGCTAGAAGGGGCATCGCGCATTCCGCAAACGGGAGCCGCAGCGCGGTCCCGCTGCGGCCCCACGGATCACAGCGTTGACCCAGCCTTCCTTCCTCCCGTTCTCCCGCCCTGCGATCGGCGAAGCCGAGATCGCCGCCGTCGCCGACGTGCTGCGCTCGGGATGGATCACCACCGGCCCGCGCGCGCGCCAACTCGAGGACGAGTGCGCGAGACTCGTCGGCGCAACCGCCGCGATGGCGGTGACGTCCGCGACCGCGGGCATGCACCTGGCGTTGCTCGCGCTCGGCATCGGCCCCGGTGATGAGGTGATCACGCCGTCGATGACCTGGGTGTCGACGATCAACCTGATCACTCTGCTCGGCGCCGTGCCCGTGTTCGCGGACGTCGACCGCGATCACCTGATGGTGACGCGTGCGACGGTCGAACCCTGCATCACGGCGCGCACGAAGCTGATCGTGCCCGTGCACTACGCCGGCGCTCCGTGCGATCTCGATGCTCTGCGCGAGCTGGCGCGCGAGCGGTCCATCCCGATGATCGAGGATGCCGCGCACGCGATTGGCACGCGTCACCGCGACGTCCCAGTCGGCCGATCCGGCACAGTCATCTTCTCTCTGCACCCGATCAAGAACGTCACCTCGGGGGAGGGCGGGATCGTCTGCACCGACGACCTTCAGTTCGCAGAGCGCATTCGCCGGTTGCGCTTTCACGGTTTGGGCTCGGACACGTACGGCCGCGAGACGCAAGGGCGCGCACCGCAGAGCGAAGTGCTCGAGCCTGGCTTCAAGTACAACCTGCCCGACATGAACGCCGCGCTCGGCGTCGTGCAGGTCCGTCGGCTCGAAGAGTTCATCCAGCGGCGTACCGAGCTCGCGAACGAGTACCGCGGCAGGCTCCGGGGCGTGCCCGGCGTGCTGCCGCTTGCGGTCCCGCCTTGGCCGCACCGCCACGCGTGGCATCTGTTCATCGTCCGACTCGACACCGAAGCGACCGGCATGTCGCGCGAGAGCTTCATGGCGGCGTTGAAGGAGCTCGGCATCGGCACCGGTATCCACTTCCGCGCCGCGCACGAGCACCGCTACTACCGGGAGCGGGCGACACCGCGGCTCACCGGCCTTCCGGCTACCGAGTGGAACAGTGCACGTGTCGTGTCGTTGCCGCTGTTCCCGGACATGACCCCAACGGACGTCGATCGAGTGGTCGGCGCCATCCAGGCGGTGTTGGCATGAGTCCCGTTTCAATCGTGATTCCCGTCTGGAACGAGCAGGACAACCTTGCCGAGCTGATCGAGCGCTGTGTGATTGCCGGCGACCGGCTCGACCGCGAGTACGAGATCGTGCTGGTCGACGACGGCAGCAGCGACGCCTCCCGCGAGCGCATCACCAAGAAGGTCGGGGAGCACCCGGGCAAGGTGAGGGGCGTGTTCCTGAACCGCAACTACGGCCAGCACAGCGCCGTCATTTGCGGGCTGTACCACGTCCGCGGTGCACTGGTCGTGACGCTCGACGCCGATCTGCAGAACCCACCCGAAGAGATTCCGCGCATCGTCGCGAAGCTCGACGAGGGCTACGACGTGGTCGGCAGCGTGCGTCGAAACCGCCGCGATTCGCTCTTCCGTCGGCTGTCGTCACACCTGATCAACCGCATGGTCAAGCACTCGACCGGGGTGATGATGCACGACTACGGCTGCATGCTGCGGGGCTACAGTCGCAAGGTCGTGCAGGCGATCCTGCAGTGCCCCGAACGCAGCACGTTCGTGCCGGTGCTGGGCAATAGCTTCGCGTCGCGCACGACCGAGATCGACGTGCGGCACGACGAACGCAAGGCTGGCACGTCGAAGTACGGAGTCATGAAGCTGTTTCACCTGATGTTCGACCTGATGACGACGATGACCACCGCGCCGTTGCGGATGCTGACGGTGGTCGGTGGCGTACTCTCGATGGTCGGAGTGGGCTTCGGTCTCCTGCTGCTCGTGCTGCGCCTGCTGGAAGGGCCGTCGTGGGCGGCCGACGGTGTGTTTACGTTGTTCGCGATCGCCTTCTTCTTTCTCGGCGCGCAGTTCGTCGCGCTCGGCCTGCTCGGCGAGTACATCGGTCGCATCCACCTCGACGTGCGGGGGCGGCCACGCTTCTTCGTCGAGCGTACGGTCGGGGAGACGCGGCTGCTCGATCAACCAGCGGACGACGAAACGCGCGCGCGACCGACGGCACCGCTGTTCGTGGGAGGGCGGTCATGAGAGCCGTCGTCCTTGCATACCACGACATCGGCGTCACCGGTCTGCGGGCCCTGCAACGCCACGGCTTCGATGTCGCCGCCGTGTTCACGCACCAGGACAGCCCGAACGAGAACGTGTGGTTCGCATCGGTCGCGGAGTTCGCGGCACAGAACCGCTGGCCTGTTCATGCGCCAGCTGACATCAACCACCAACTGTGGGTCGCTCGGATCAAGGCGTTGAAGCCCGACGTGATCTTCTCGTTCTACTATAGAGACCTCGTGGGCGGCGAGATCCTCGCGATCCCCAAGGCAGGCTGCCTCAACCTGCACGGGTCTCTGCTGCCGAAGTACCGAGGCCGAGCGCCGATCAACTGGGTGCTCGTACACGGTGAGCGGCAGACCGGCGTCACTCTGCACCATATGACCGAGAAGCCCGATGCGGGCGACATCGTTGGTCAGCGTGCGATTCCGATCGACGATGACGACACCGCGGCGACCCTGATGCGCAAGGCAAGCGTCGCGGCCGGCCTGTTGCTCGACGAACTGTTGCCGGCGATCGCGGCCGGCACGAGCACGCGCACGCCCCAGGATCAACGGCAGGCGAGCTACTTCGGCGGTCGCAAGCCTGCGGACGGGCAAATCGACTGGCACAAGCCGGCCCGCACCATCCGCAACCTGGTGCGAGCCGTGACGCGTCCCTACCCGGGGGCCTTCACCGAGTGCGCCCGCCGCCGGGTGTTCGTCTGGCGCAGCACGGTCGTCGACAGCCGTGCCGCGGCAGTTCCTGGAACAGTGTTGGACATCGATCCGCTCGTTGTCGCCTGCGGAGAAGGGGCGCTGCGGGTCGACTTCGGCCAGGCAGAGGGCGGCGTCTACACGACCGGAGCACAGCTGGCCCTGGATCTGAACCTCGTGCCGAGAACGAGCCTCGGGGCACGGCCGGAACGACGGTCGGAGGCTCGCAAGCAGTCGGTGCTGATCCTCGGCGTCAACGGCTTCATCGGCCGAGCCCTCAGCGAACGGCTTCTCGACGGCGGTCGGCACGAGGTGCACGGCATGGACATCCGTTCCGACAACCTCGACGGCCTGCGCAACCGGTCCGACTTCCATTTCCACGAAGGCGACATCGCGATCCACCGCGAGTGGATCGAATACCACGTGCGCAAGTGCGACGTCGTACTGCCGCTCGTCGCGATCGCCACTCCGATCGAGTACACGCGCAACCCGATCCGGGTCTTCGAGCTCGACTTCGAGGAGAACCTCAAGGTCATCCGCTACTGCGTCAAGTACGGCAAGCGCGTCGTGTTCCCGTCGACCTCCGAGGTCTACGGCATGTGCAGCGACAAGGTGTTCGACGAAGACCACTCGCACTTCGTGCTCGGACCGATCAACCGCCAGCGGTGGATCTACTCGTGCAGCAAGCAGTTGCTCGATCGCGTGATCTGGGCGTATGGCAAGCAGGCGGGGTTGCGCTTCACGCTGTTCCGGCCGTTCAATTGGATCGGTCCGCGGCTCGACAGCCTCGACGCCGCCCGCATCGGCAGCTCGCGCGCGATCACGCAGTTGATTCTCAACCTCGTCGAAGGCACGCCGATCCAGCTGATCGACGGCGGCGCGCAGCAGCGCTGCTTCACGGACCTGCGCGATGGCATCGACTGCCTGCATCGCATCCTCGCCAACGAAGGTCGGGCGTGCGATGGACGCATCTTCAACATCGGCAACCCTGACAACGACCTCAGCATCCGTGGTCTCGCCGAGATACTCGTGCGGTCTTTCGAGAACCACCCGCTGCGCGGCCACTTCCCGCCGTTTGCCGGTTACCGCATGGTGGAGAGCGCGAGCTACTACGGCGACGGCTACGAGGACGTGCAGTTCCGCAAGCCGAGCATCGCCAACGCCAAGAAGCTGCTCGGCTGGCAACCGCGCATCGGCGCGCGCGAGTCGGTTGAGTCGACCCTCGACTTCTTCCTTCGCGACTTCGTGCTGCGCGAGGATGGGCCGCGGCCGGGGCCCGTTGCCGGCGTCGAGCGTCTGGCCGCCAGCAAGGTGATGCGCCGCGAACGGCGCACCCCTCTGGCCGGCGCCGAGTGAACCGGTCGTGAACGAAGGCACCGCGAACGCACCTCGCCGCGACGTCGGCCTACGCATCGACGTCGACACGGTTCGCGGCACGCGCGTCGGCGTGCCGGCACTGTGCCGCGCGCTCGCCGAGCGCTCCATCCGGGCGTCGTTCTTCTTCTCGGTCGGCCCCGACAACATGGGCCGCCATCTGTGGCGGCTGCTGCGACCTGCGTTTCTGCGGAAGATGCTGCGCAGCCGAGCCGCCAGTCTCTACGGGTGGGACATCGTGCTGCGCGGTACCCTGTGGCCGGGGCCAAATATTGGGCGGCGCTGTGCGGAGGCGATCCGCGCGGTGGCCCAGGCCGGCCACGAGATTGGCTTCCACGCCTGGGATCACCATGCCTGGCAGGCGCGCATCGACCGGTTGTCGCCGCATCAGGTCTCCGCCATCACGGCGCGCGGCGTGGGGGCGCTGACGGCGATCACCGGCCTGGTGCCGACGGCTGCCGCGGCACCGGGCTGGCGATGCACCGATGCAGCACTGCTGGCGCAGGAAGCGTTTCCGTTCGTTTACCAGAGCGACTGCCGCGGTGATTCGATCTTCCTACCGCAGGTCGGTGGCTCGACACTTCGATGCCCGCAGATCCCCGTCACGCTGCCCACCTACGACGAGTGGATCGGCCGCGATGGCGTCGTCGACGCGAACTACAACGAGCGCCTGCTCGCCCGACTCGATCCCGGGCGGCTCAACGTGCTGACCGTGCATGCCGAGGTCGAGGGCATCGCGCGGCACGCGTTGTTCGCCGACTTTCTCGACCGTGCCTGCCAGGAGGGTTGGCGGTTCCTGCCGCTGTCGACGCTGCTGCCCGAGGATGCCGTACTCCCGGTCGCGCCTGTTGTCGATGGCGTGGTGCCCGGGCGCGAAGGGACGGTCGCCTGCCAGGGCCCGTCATCGAGCGTTCAGCGGTGGCGCAATCCTCAGCCCTCGCGCCGGTCGTAGTGCAGCACCACGATGGTGCCGCGGTGTTCGATCCGGTCGGCCACGGGAAAGTGCTCTGGATGGAGTGCCTCATGTCCGAGGGCGAACAAGACTACGGGATGCTCCCGTCGCTCGACTGAGAGCCAATCTGCGAAACGGGCGCGGTCGACCAGGCGGTCGTGGTCCTTGCTGTGGTTGAGGCCGTAGGCCAACTCGCCGCTTCCGCCGACGATCACGACGCGCGTCTGCCCGGTTTCCCAGGCAAGGAGCTGCGAGAGCTGGACGCTCGTGCTCGCCAGTGTGCAGTTGCTCGGCAGCCCCTTGACGGCATCGATGACGGTTGCTTGGGGCATGGCCTCCGTCACCAACGGATGCGTCCAGATGAACTGCACGGCGACCGCAAGGCTGGGCGTGAGCATGGCGAGCACCACGAAGTGGCCGGCAGCACGACGCAGGGCGCGCAACAAGAGCCCGGTCCACGAGAGCAGTAGGACACCACTCGCCAGCAACGGCCCCTGCTGGCCGGTGAAGTACGGATGGCCGCTAGCGAACACAGTGCCGCAGAGCAGTGCCAGGAGGAGCGCAACCGAGAATCCGAGCATCAACCGTGCTGACCATTTCAGCGCGCGGCTGCTACCCTGGTCCATGTCGTCGACGATGCCGCTGCCGAGCAGGATCGACAGCGGCGGGAAGCACGGCAGGATGTAGGTGGCGAGTTTGCCCTGCGCGATCGAGAAGAACAGCAACGGCATCGCCACCGCCAGCAGCATCAGCCGGTCGAACGCGGCACCGCGCGCCCCCCGTCGCCAACTATTGCGCAGCGCCAAGGGTATGGCACCGGTCCACGGCATCGCCATCGCGAGGACCATCGGGAGGAAGAACCAGAACGGCTTCGGATGCTGCGCCTCGTCCGAGGCAAAACGGCGGATGTGTTCCTCCCAGAAGAAATTGCGCCAGAACTCCGGCGCGCGCGCGTGCACGGCCAGCGCCCAGGGCGCGGCCACGGCCATCGCCACGGCAACCGACCAGGCGCCGTAGCCGAGCAGCTCTCGCCAACGACGATGCCAGAGCATGAGCGGTGCGATTGCAACCACGGGGACCGCTAGTGCGACGAAGCCCTTGGTCAGGAAGGCGGCGCCACACAGTGCGCCGAACACCGACCACCAGCCCAGGCGCCCGCGCGCGGAACGGACTGCGAACGCGCGCCAGAACGCGCAGAGAGCCGCGGTCAGCCACATCGTGAGCATCGGATCGAGGACTGAGTCCGTGCCGATTCCCCACACCATGAAGCTCGAGAGGTAGACGAGGCCCGCGAGCCAGCCCTTGCGACGATCGCCGGTGGCCGCGCAGCCCAGCCACGCCACCAGCAGCGCGGTGATCGCACTCGCGAGCGCGGAAGTGAAGCGCACCGCGAAGTTCTGGTGACCGAACACGATCTGACTCAGATTGTTGAGCCAGTAGCCTCCGACCGGCTTCTCGAAGTAGGGCAGGCCGAGTAATCGCGGCACGACCCAGTCGCCGCTCTCGACCATTTCGCGGCTGATCTCGGCGTAGCGCACCTCGTCGGGCATTCGCAGCGGACGCAGGCCGAGCAGCGCGAAGTAGCCGAGGAGTAGTGCGATCGACAGCAGCAGGATGCGGCGTCCAGTTGGCATCAGGCAATCCGCTGGCCAAGTTGAGCGACGGTGCACCAACTGCGCCGCGCGTCGGCAGATCGGCCCATGCTGCAGGTCGCGACGTCCTCGTGTCCGATCGGCCCGTACGGGCCGTGCTTCACTTCGAAGATCACTCCACCTGTGTCGTGCGACAGCACGGCGCGCCAGCCGCCGGCCGGAATCTCGACCACGCTTGCGCCTTCGCCCATCACGGCGCGCTCGATGACCGTGCCCGTGTCGTCGCACATCAGCACCGTGAACCGGCCGCGCAGGGACGTCAGCACTTCCCAGGTCTGTGGATGGCGGTGCGGTGGGATCAGCGTGTCGGGTTCCATCGCGATGGCGAGGCGCTGGATCGGGTCGCTCAGTTCCGCATGCAGGTTGGCATTCGCGCGTCGCCGCGCTGAGACCTGCGCCTGCCCGCTGAGTGCAGTCAGGTCGTTGTTGGTGATCGCCTTCAGGACCGAACTCGGCGTGCGAGGCAGCTGCATCGGCGATGACTTTGCCGTGGACCGCCCCACGTTCCCTTATGGCTGGCTTACGGCACAGGTTCGGGCGGTTGCCTCGTCGTGAATCGAAGAAGGTGACGAAGATGCGCGCGGAAATGGACCCTGCCGGGCGCAAGCAAGGCTTGCCGACGGTTCAGCTGACTTCCCCGCAAACGGCGTGGGGGGGGACCCTCGCGTCCCTGCACGCCGGAACGCCGTCGACAGTTCTCGGACCGACACATCCGCGGTAGCCTCAGGAGCGCACAGCAGCCGCCGCGAGGAGTTTGATGACGATGGCGGAACACGAGCCGACGCCCGATGGGCCCACTGACCCAGGCCAACCCGAGCCGCGTCGCGAAGAGGCCGCGAAGACAACGTCCAGCGAGGAGAAGCTCCGGCGGCTGCGTAGCCGGCCGCCGCTGGCGCAGGACCGCTACCGGTTCGAAAGCGAGATCGGCCGCGGTGGGATGGGCGCCGTGCTACGCGTGCGGGATCTCGATCTCGGCCGCAACCTGGCGATGAAGGTGATCCTCGGCAAGGACAGCGGCGCCGCCGCCGGAGACACGCCTGCCGTCGAGCCCCAGGTGCTGCAGCGTTTCCTCGACGAGGCGCAGATCACGGGCCAGCTCGACCACCCGGGTGTGGTGCCGGTGCACGAACTCGGTCTCGACGATCAGGGCCGCGTCTACTTCACGATGCGACTCGTGCGCGGGGAGATAGCCGACGAGGTGTTCCTCGCGGCGCGGCAGGGAAGGGACGGATGGACGCAGACGCGTGCCCTCGAGATCATCCTGAAGGTGTGCGACACCATGGCGTTCGCGCACAAGAAGGGCGTGCTTCACCGCGACCTCAAGCCGTCCAACGTGATGGTCGGCAAGTTCGGCGAGGTCTACGTGATGGACTGGGGGCTCGCGAAGGTGCTGGGCGAGCAGGACAGGCGGGACCTGCGCATCCGGCCGCAGTCGACGGCGACCAGCAGGCTTGTCACGGACCGCAGCAAGGACGAGGCCGATAGCGATTCCCCGCTGTTGACTATGGACGGCGCGGTGGTCGGCACGCCGAGCTACATGTCGCCGCAGCAGGCCGAGGGGCTGGTCGAACTGCTAGACCAGCGCGCGGATGTGTATGCGGTCGGTGCGATGCTGTACCAGCTGCTGACCGGGCGACAGCCGTACGTGAATCCCGGTGCGCGCGTGTCTCCTTATGTGATTCTCGCGGCGGTGCAGGCGGGGCCGCCTGTGGTGGTGCACAAGATCGACAAGACGGTGCCTGCAGAACTGGTCGCGGTGTGCGAGAAGGCGATGGCGCGCGACCTGGCTCAACGATATCCAGACATTCGGGCGCTCGCGGACGACCTGAGGGCGTATCTCGAGAAACGGGTCGTGAAGGCCTATCGCACCGGGCCGATCGCAGAGCTCTCGATGTGGGTGCGGCGCAACAAGGGGTTGGCCGTGGCGGCGGCAGCGGCGGTGCTAGCGCTGGTGGGGGGGATCGTCAGCACCACGGTGTTCGCATTGCGCGCGGACGAGCGGGCGGAAGAGGTCGCCGCGCTGAACGCAGGACAGAAGAAGAGAATCACGGAAGCATCGTGGGGGGCGTTCCACCAAGCGGATCGGCTGCTCTCAGTAGCCGAGACAGCAGACAGTACAACCAGGCAAAGCAATGTACGAGAGGGACTCCTGCTGCTGGTTCGCGCTCTGCAGTTCGATCCAGATAACAGGGTGGCATGGGAGCGGCTTGGATGGGAGGCCTGCGCGAGGTCCGAGGGCATGCATGCGATCGACACGCTCTTGCTGTCTCACGAGAACAGCTTGTCACATGTAGAGTTCAGCCGTGACGGCAAGCATTTGGTCACGGCGAGCGAGGACAGCACGGCGAGGGTGTGGGATGCCGTCACCGGGAAGCTGCTGTTCACCCTCAAGCATCAAGGAGGAGTCAGGCAAGCCAAGTTCAGCGGCGACGGCACTCGCGTGGTCACGGCGAGCAGGGACAAGTCGGCAAAGGTCTGGGACGTAGTCTCCGGAAAGATGTTGCTCTCGCTCGAGCATCAGGACCAGGTCTGGCATGCCGAGTTTAGCCCGGATGGCACGCGCGTGGTCACGGCAAGCCTGGACAAGACGGCAAAGATGTGGGACGCTGTCGCCGGGAAGCTGCTGTTCTCGCTCGAGAATCAGCAGGGGATGTGGCATGCCGAGTTCAGTCCGGACGGAACGCGCGTGGCAACGGACAATGGCCTGTGGGATGCGATCACCGGAAGCTTGCAGTTCTCACTTCCTTACACTGCTTATGCTGCCTCTTTTTGCCCCGACGGTACGCGCATTATCACGTCGAGCTGGTTGGACGGCAAAGGAGGAGTAAGGGTGTACGATGCCACGACGGGCAAATCGATGTTATCGCTCGAGCATCCGCGCTCGGTGTGGCGTGCCGAGTTAAGCCCGGACGGAACGCGTGTGGTCACGGCGTGCGATGACAAGACGGCACGGTTGTGGGACGCGGCCACTGGGAAGCAACTGTTCTCTCTCAAACACTCAGGCATGGTCAGGCATGCTACGTTCAGCCCGGACGGGATGCGTGTGGTCACGGCGAGCTTGAAAGACAACACGGCGAAGGTGTGGAAAGTGGCGACTGGAGAGCTCCTGTTCTCCTTCCTGCACATGCATGGAGTCGATTGTGCCGCCTTCAGCCCGGACGGGGCGCAAGTAGCTACTGCAAGTTTCGACAAGACGGCAAAGTTGTGGGACCTTCGTGGTGGCGCGCAATGGTCGCTCTTGCTCGAGGCACCAGGGATAGAGCATGCCGAGTTCAGTCCGGACGGAACGCGCGTGCTCACGGTGAGCCAAGACGAGGTTGCGCTGTGGGACGCCGTCAGCGGCAAGCGACATTTCGCGCTCGACCATCAGAACCACGTTGATCTTGCCGCCTTCAGTCCGGACGGGTCTCGGCTGGTCACGGCGGCCTGGGACGATGTGAGGCTGTGGGACGCAGTCAGCGGCAAGTTGCTGTTCTTGCTCAAGCATCAGGACAACGTCGAGCATGCCGAGTTCAGTCCGGACGGAACGCGTGTGATCACGGCAAGCCGGGACAAGACCGCCAGGGTGTGGAACGCGATGACGGGAAAGCAGCTCTTCTCGCTCGATCATCAGAAGAGCGTGGATCTTGCCGCCTTCAGTCCGGACGGGTCTCGGCTGGTCACTGCGGCTTGGGACGATGTGAGGTTGTGGGACGCAGTCACCGGGAAGCTGGAGCTCTCGCTACCCCATGGTGGCGTGACGCATGCCACCTTCAATCCGAATGGGAAGTGCCTGGTCACGGCTAGCAGAAGCAATGATGAAGCGCATGCATGGGACTGGATCACGGGAAGGGAGCTGTTCGCCCTTCGGGGGTTTGTTGGTCATGCCGCGTTCAATCCAGAGGGGACACGCGCAATCACGGTCAGTGGCGAAACGGCCAGAATCTGGGAGATGGCCACCGGGAGAGAGTTGCTCTCCCTGCGACATCGGGAGAGCGTCGAGCATGGTGCCTTCAGTCCGGACGGAAGGCTCGTGATCACGGCTAGTCGTGACAAGACAGCGAAGTTGTGGGATGCCGTGACAGGGAAGCTGCTGTTCTCGTTCGAACACACGGACTTGGTCCGACACGCTGAGTTCAGTCTCGACGGGACACGCGTGGTCACGGCCAGTCTCGACAAGACCGCCAAAGTGTGGGATCTGAATCTTGCGCGGGACCTGAGATTTGCCGGGACGCCAGCTGCAGTCGAGCAATCTGAGGCGCTTGCGCAACTTCTCACGGGTCAGATTCTGTCGCCAGAAGGCGAGTTACTAACACGACTCAGTTCCGAGCGCGAACAGCGGGCCCGCCTTACCCTGCAGCACATCCTCGCCACTCCTTGCGCCCTGACTCCACTTGCCCGTTGGCTCACGACTCACGGTCATGATGCGCCGGCGAGTCCCGGAGCCAATATCACTTGCTGGCAACGGGCCGAGATACTCATCGACCACGGCGGCCCAATCAGCGTGCACGAGGCCTATGATCTCTGTCCGAGCCATCCGCTAGTCCACATCGCGCTCGCGGCTCATGAGAAGGCACCGGAGGCAAGGGACCAGACCGACGTCGACAAGCAGGCAGCCGAAGCCAGCGCGCGGAAGCGCCGCGAGTTCCTACGCGACTACGACCTCGAGCGGCTGCCAACCGAAGCAGCCCTGTGCGCACGGGCGGCCGACATGCTGGTCAAGCAGGATGACAAACCGCGCGCGCTTATCGCATCGAGCAAGGCACTTGCCATCGACCCCAAGAACGAGACTGCATTGCGCGTCAAGGCCGAGGCCAGCCGCTGATCCGTAGGAGTCTTGCTGGTCAGCGGGATCGGGGTCTACATCTTTCGAGGTCATTGGCGGTTCTGGGACGCACGCGCTCGCGGTGGATCCAACGAGATGCCTGGGGCCGAAGGACGTGGGCGATGACGTCGCATTCCGACAAGGAGGGAACGGAGAACGCGCGACTGCCCGTCGGTGCTGTTCGCGTCCCGCAGCCGCTCGGCCTCCACCGAACCCTGGCCCTGGACTTGACGCTGCGCCTCGTCTTGTCAGCTCTCGACGCGAAAGATGCGCAGACCGGTGAACGTGCTGATGGCGATGCGGTCGCGGCGCTGGGTCGCGACCGCACCAGGGCAGAGGACGCAACCCACGGACGCACGCATCCGTGCTCCCGTCCTCGCCTGGATGGCGTCGGCGTTGGCAGGCCGGGTCTCGCCGATCGGCACCCGGCGCACAGGCTCGAGGTCTGTCAGGTTCCAGAGACAGAACTCGGAGCCATCGAGGCCGATGCCCAGCACGGGATCCACCTGCCAGAACCAGACCTGATCAGGGCCCTTCGCCACGGTACTGGTCCCGGTATTGATCTCGCCGCGGCACAGCGACGGGCTCAGCCACCAGACGAAGCGGCCGCCGACATCGAGTTCGCAGTACGTCAGCCTCGGGGTGGCGAACCTCGCCAGGGACTCACCGCGACGATCGAGCACTTCGATCGCAACCTCGGTGGGATTCTTGGTCCCCTCGTACCGGACCATGGCGACGTGCTGTTGGTCGGCACCCCAGACCGCCCAGGTCGGCATGGCCTTGCCCGCGATCGGGGTCACGGCGCCGCTGGCGAACTCGAGGATCTGCGGCGGATGCGAACAGATCGCGCGTTCGCCGGTCGGTTCGACGAACCAGGCTCGCGTCGAGGCATCGCTCCTCATGACCATGCCGCCACGGACGCGGGTCGAAGTCGATTCGACGATGGTCTCCACGTCGCCCTTGCGAACCGTGACGAACGCGAGGCCACCCTGATGGCAGGCGTAGACCCGCGGCCCCGACACGCTGCCCCATAGCGTCCATGCGCCGAGGCTCGGCAGTACCGCGAGGGAGCCGGTCGCGACCTCGATGCAACGCCACTCGGTCTCCATCTGCACGACCAGGTGCGTTCCGTCCCCAGTGAAAGCGAGCGACAGCGTTCGCAGCGGCTGGTTGGCCGGCAACGCCGGCAGGCCCTGTTCGCCCCAAGGGATCACCCGCTCCTCGTGCAACTTCACGGCGGCCACGCGTTGGTGGTCGCGCGACCGCAGTGCCGGTGCGTCTTGCGCAGCCAAGTTGCTGGCGGCCAAGGCCGTCAGGATTTGGATGCGCAACCGCGGTGACACGGTCGCGACTCTGGCACCCTGCGGTCCGCCGGTCAAGACAGCGACGGCATCCGATTCGCGGGCTTCCTCGCCGAGGTGGACCTTCGCGGCATGTCCCCGGTGGCTGTCGTCTTCGACTGGCTCGACCACGCTGCATGCAGATGAGCCCGAGCACGCGGCTTCGCTCCTTGCCTCGCCCCCACGGCAGACGCAGAGAGTTCGGGGATGGCCATGGCGCCGTGCTACCCATGGCCGCAATGCAAGATCTGCATGCTACAGTGCCGGCCTCATCCGGCTCGGAGCGGGCCTGACCTCAGGAGACCAATGCGCGCAATCGCAGTCGTCGGTTCGCTGATCCTCGTGGCAGCAGTCGCGTGTCTGTGGTGGTCGTCTGCGGTCGGGGACGAGATGCCGGCCCCAGGTGCGCCGCGCGATAGCGAGTCAGCGGTGGCACGCGCAGCGGGACTCGCCGAGGCAAGCGTCCAGGCGCCGCCTGCAGCCAACGAGCGCGAAGGCAACATCCGCACGGCCTTCGACGCCAATGCGCTGCCCGACAGTGCGCCCGAACCTTTTGCGTTGATCGGGCGAGTCGTCGACGAACAGAGCAAGCCGATCGAGAACGCGGTGGTGACTGCGTCGCCGAGCACCTGGTACGAACTCTTCGAGTCTCCGGATCTCGACCGCAACGACGCACAGAAGATGCGCGAGCGCGTGCAAGGCGTGCTGCGCTTGCGTCGCAGCAGCGCAACCGACCCGGATGGCAGGTTCCGCCTCGGAGTCGCTGGCCCTTCGGAGCAGGTCGAACTCCGCGTGCAGGCGCGAGGTCGGATCACGCTGCAGCGGACGGCGCAACGGCCGGCAAAGGCCGACGTGGACCTCGGCATCCTGACGCTGGCGCGCGGCGCCGTAGTCGCGGGACGAGTCGTGGACCGGGCAGGCAGGCCTGTCGTTGCGGCGAGGGTGTCCCGCAGCGACGAGAACTTCGGCGGCTGGGGCGGGCTGGAGTCACCTGGTGGCGATGTCTACCGGGAGTTGCAGCTGGGCGACGACACGGTCAGTGGCGAGGGTGGCGCCTTCGAGCTGCCGAACGTCCCGCCGGGCCAGTTTTCGTTGGTCGCCTCGCATCCCGACCACCCGCCGGCGCGGCTCGATGGGCTCACGGTTGCCGTGGGTGCAGTGTTGTCGGACTTGTTGGTCGTCGTGGAACCAGGCACGACGATCAGTGGGCGCGTCACGGGTTCGCCCGCAGGCTTGCACTTGCACGCGCTGGCTGCACTGAGCCCGAGCGAGTGGGCGAAGGAGACGAACGCGCAGGAGCGGCAGATGCTCAGCAGCATGTTCGCCAGGGATTATCCGCCATCGATCGGCCAGCGCACTGCGCCGGTCTCCGCCGACGGCACCTTCGTCCTGAAGGGCCTGGCTGCGGGCAGGTCCTATCGCGTGTGGGCAGTGCAGGCGACGCGCGAGCGGACCGGCCCAGCCACTTGCTGCGGCGCTGTCGACGTGCCTGCCGGAGGCCAGGGCATCGAGCTGCGCTACGATAGTGGCGTCACGATCACCTGCCGCCTGGTCGACGAGCGCACGGGCGCGCCGATCGAGGAAGCCTGGGTCCGCCGGCAGATCCAAGGCGGTGCCCCCAGCTCCGAGGTCGGGCCCTTCGACCGCGGTGGCAGTGAGCGGTTCACATGCCCCAACGGTCAGCTGACGTTCGCCAGCCTGCGGCCGAAGGCGAAGCAGACCCTCACGCTGGCCGTCGAAGCCGTTGGCTACGCCGCGTTCACGCGCGAGAACATCGCGCTGCCGACCGCCGGGATGCTCGACCTCGGCACCTTGCGGCTTGCACCGAGCCCCGTGGTCCGCGTGTTGGTCACCATCGCGGCCTCCGGCGAGCCGCTCGCCGGTGCACAGGTGCGCCTGCAAGCGCAGAAGGCGGTTCGGCGGCCGGGCGTGCCGAGCAGCCCAGCCCCGCTGACCGGGAAGACCGACGAGCAGGGCCGCTGCACAGTCAACAGCAGAAGCGGCGAGGTGCGACTCTACGTCACGGCGGCGAACTTCGCGCCGTTCACCACTGACCTGCTGACGTTGCCCGCGGACGCAGACACGGACCTTCATGCGCAGCTCGTGGAGGGTGGCGTCGTGCACGTCACGGCGGAGGATGCCGACGGAGCAATCGCCGGTGGTGTCTCCGTGCTACATCGCGCACCGGATGGCACAACCGCAACCAAGCAGGCGGATGCCATCGGTCGGGTCGCGTTCGCTCGGCTCGCACCCGGGCGGCACGGCTTCCGCATCAGCACCGATGAGGACTTCTACGGGTATGGCATTCCGGGTGCGACCGAAGCAACAGCTTCGGACGCCGGTTTGCAGAGCGTCGACGTCGAGAATGGCAGCGCGCAGGCGCTGAAACTCACGCAGGAGCCTCAGGCGCTCCTGGCTGGCATCGTGCGTGAGAACGGCCTCGCGCTCGCCGGCGCGCGCGTGGGTTTCGTTCGAGGCAGCGGCCTGGCCGAGGGCCCGGCTGTGGGTCGGCCGGAGTTGGATGCGATGCGACGCGAGCGCGAGGCAACCGCGCGCTCCGTCACGACCGACGCTCTGGGGCACTACGAGCTCAGGGGACTGGTGGCCGGCGATCACCGCCTGCAAATCACACACGAGAGCCGCGCCATGCCTGCCAGAGTCGCCGTGTCGCTGCAGATCGGAGCCAATGTCGCCAACGTTGATCTCACGACGGCGATTCTGCGCGGCGTGGTGCGCGACCCGGCCGGCAAGCCGGTGGCCGAGGCCACGGTGCGCATCCACGGGTCCGGTCGCGCATCGGGTCCGACCGACGCCGAGGGACGCTATGAGCTGCGTGGCGTGCAGGACGGCACCGACCTGGTCGTGCGTGCCCGTGCGGCAGGGTTTGCCGAGGCCACCGCACCGACCGTGCGCGTGGACCCCGGCATGACGCGCGTGGACGTCGACATCACGCTCGCTGCCGCCGGCCGTATCGAGGTCAGGACCGCGGCGGAGGGCGTGCTTCGAGTGACGGCTCGCCGCGAGGGGGGTGACGCAAAGGACCCGCGCGCGGCATCGGCGCAGGTGACCGACGGGAAGGCACTGCTGAAGGATCTGCTGCCAGGGCGCTGGCGTGTAAGTCTGCCGAGTCCGCGCGCCGGGCCAGGCTCGCAGCCTTTGGCCCCCGTGCTCGTGGAGGTCGTGGCCGGGCAGACAGCAATCGCCCAATTCTGAGGGTTCGGACTGCTCAGTGCTGTGAGTCCGCGGGGCGGGCCGCGTCGTGTTACCTGACGTCGGCGAGCGGCTACTTGCGCGCGAGGTGGAAACGCCCCGCGCCACCTCGTCTGGCGGCTTCGACACCCACCCGCTCGCTCATGAACGACCCGACGCCACGTCGCCGCCGGCGCTTTCGCCGCCTGGCCATGCTCCTGGGCGTCGTCGTCGCGTTGCTGCTCGTCTGGCGGTGCACTTGGTTCCAACCGTCGGCAACCGGCGTGGTGACGGATGCGGCGGGCAAGCCCGTGGCCGACGCGTACGTCGTGGCGGTCCATTGGGGCGCGAACTACAGCAGTCTCGCGCACGCCACTTCGTACGCGTGCAGTGGCGAGCTGCTGCGCACGGATGCGGCCGCCAAGTACACGATCCCGTCCCGGCTGCTGTTCACCGGACCGCTGGTGGGTGAGCTGCGGCCGTTGGTCGTCGCGACCTACGCCGCCGATCGGCGCACCGAGCTGCACACGCTGATCCAGCGCGAGCTCGAACGCTTCCTTGCCGCCCACGGCAACGAGGAGCGCGCCAATGGCCAGACCTGGAGCCAGTACGCGCAGCGTTCCTGAGCTGGCATGCGTCGCATCTACCACAGTAGGCGGGGACGGCGCCGGCGCGCGGCTCGCGGCGGCGCGGGCATCGCCGGGAGAGGACTGGTTCCTGGCCTGAACGACGGACCGGCAAGAGCGCGGGCGCAAGCGGGTAGCCGCCCTGTGCGCGGTGCGTACGGTGCTCGCCTGACCATGAAGAAGTGCGACATCGATGCGCGCGGATCGCGCGCTTGCACGGTGACGGGGGTTGCTGACGATTCTCCCGGTTGCTCCCGACCGTCCGGAGCGCGTTTGGACGTCCTCCCCGCGATTGCCGGTTTTCCACCTCCGCTCGGGCAAGCCCTTGCCGCCTTCTCCGAATGTTGCTCCTCTTTCGGAGTGGCAACGCGGTTCCTCCCCCGCCGGCAATGCCATCCTCCCACCCGCAACTCGCGCTCGTCCCGATGACCGGAGACAGCAATCGGCTGACCGAACTCTGCGAGCGCTACTACGGCGACGTGCAGCGGCGCGTGCACCGGCTGCTCGCGCGCGACATCCGGCAGGGCCGCCCGTGGCTCGGCGCGGTGGTGAGCACCGGAGACATCGTGCACGAGGTGTTCCTCGGCGTCGCCCGCGACCACGAGCAGCTGCGCGGGTCGTCCGAGCAGGCGATTGTCGCCTACCTCGCGCGCCTGGTGCGCAACCGCCTGATCGACTTCGTCCGCCACTACGAAGCGGCCCGGCGCGACCAGCGCCGCACCGAGCCCGCCGACGAGGAAGCGCCCGCCAACGATCTGTCTCCCCGCAGCACGCTGGGTCGGGCCGAGGACGCCGAACTGCTGCACCAGATCCTCGCGAAGCTGCCCGAACGCGATCGCGCGCTGCTGCGCGGCCGCCTCGAGGACGGCGAGTCGTTCCGCACCCTGTCCCACGCGCTCGGCTACGCGTCGCCGGACAGCGCCCGCAAGGCGTTCGCCGCGGTCCAGGCACGCGTGCTGGCGAAGCTGCAGCTCGCGGCGGAGAAGCGGCGGTGAGCGACACCGACGACGCGCTGCTCGAACAGCTGCTCGCACGCGCGCTGGAGCTGCACGAACAGGGGCAGCCCGTCGACGTCGCCGAGCTCTGCGTGGAACATCCACACCTCGCGGCGTCGGTCGCGGCGGCGCTGGCGCGCGTGCCGCAGCTCGAGGCGCTGCACCGCCAGTCGCCGCAGGAGGACGCGTTCGTCGGTCGGCTGCTCGCCGGCCGCTACCGCCTCGACGAACGCATCGGCGCGGGCGCGATGGGCGTCGTTTACCGCGCGTTCGACACGGGCCTCGCGCGCGAAGTCGCGGTGAAGGTGCTGCGCCCCGAGCTCGTCGTCGGCGAGCGCATGGACGCGCGGCTCGCGCGCGAAGGCCAGGTGCTGGCGGCGATCCGCCACGCGAACGTCGTCACCGTGTTCGACCGCGGCAAGGCCGACGACGGCCGCAGCTTCGTGGTGATGGAGCTGCTGCGCGGCCAGAACGCGTCGAGCCTGCTGCGCCGCGTTGCCACGGCCGGCGGTCCGAACACCGGCGCGGCGCGCGCCAGCGCGCTGCACAAAGCCCTCGGCAGCGCCGCCGCGGGCGCCGACAGCGACGTGCGGCAGGTCGTGCGCTGGGTCGTCGCTGCGGCGGACGGCCTGCATGCCGCCCACCAGTCCGGTGTCGTGCACCGCGACGTGAAGCCGTCGAACCTGTTCGTCGAGCGCAGCGGCCGCGTCGTGTTGGTCGACTTCGGCATCGTCTCGACCCAGACGCACGGCACGCTCGGCGGCGACGGCTCGCCGTTCGGCACTCCTGCCTACATGGCGCCGGAGCAGCTCGAAGCGCGTGCCGAGCCCGATGTGCGCAGCGACGTCTACAGCCTGGCGGCGACGCTCTACCACCTGCTGACGGGACGGGCGCCGTTCGAGGGCACGGAACGGCAGGTGCTCGCCGCGATCCCGAGCCGCGAGCCGCTGTCGGTCGAACGCGCGCGCCCCGGCCTGCCGGTCGACCTCGCGGCCATCGTCGAGAAGGGCATGGCCAAGGACCCGGCGCTGCGGTACCCGTCGGCGCAGGCACTGCGCGCCGACCTGGAAGCGTGGCTCGAGTATCGCCCGATCAGCGCTCGCCGCGCCTCGCGCTGGGCCTCCGCGTGGCGGCGCACCTGCCGATCGCCGCGCGTGCGCGCCGCGGCCGGGGCATTGCTCGTCGCCGGACTCGCGCTCGGCGGCTGGCAGTGGTCGGTTGCGCGCGCGGACGCGCGCACGGAGCGCACACGCGAGCTGTGGACGGGAATGCCCTCGTCGCTCGTCAACGACCCGCCCGAGTATCGCGCCAGCAGCGCGCTGCGTCGCAGCACCGCGATCGCCGCACGGCTCGACGAGCTCGTTGCCGTCGACGGCACCGGCACGGGACTGGCGCTGCGCGCGCTCCATCGCGCCGACGGCGGCGACCTCGCGGCTGCGGCCGAGGATCTCGAGCAGCTCGCGGCGAGCGGCGACGCGCCGTTCGCCGCGGCAGCGGCCGCCGCCTATCGCCGCGGCGAGATCCCGGACGCGATGGCGCAACGGGAGGACGCCCCGGTCACCGGTGGTCTCGGCGACCGCTTCTGCGCGGTGTTGCACGCGATGAGGAGTCGCGGCGCCCGGCCGCTGTGGGTCGAGCAGTTGCTCGAGCGTGATGGCGCACTCGACAGCCGTCCGGGCTTTTCCGAGCTGCACCTCCTGCTGCAGCTGCGCCGCATCCCCGACGCCAGCGATGCTGACGCGATGGAGCAGGTCGCTCGCGCGGCCCGGCGCCTGCAAGCGCTGCTCGGCCGCGACTCCGCGATCTGCCATCTGGCGCTGATGAACGAAGCCTGGGTGCGCTTCGCGAAATCCGAAGGCTTGGCACTCGCCGAACGGGCGCAGCAACTCGCACCGGAGGACTTCCCGCTGTTCGTCGTCGGCGGACGCATTGCACTGCAGGCCTACGACTGGGAACGGGCCGCCGCGATGCTCGAACGCGCCGTCGCGTTGCAGCCGAGTTCGTTGCACGCGGCAGCGGGGCTGTGCCGCGCGCTCGTCGGTGCGGGCCGCTTCGCGGCCGCGGAGGCCCTCCTCGAGGGCGAGGTGTTCGCGGCGACGGACGATGCACGCATCCAACGTGACATCCTGCACGGCGTGAGGCTCTACCGCTGCGCGCTGGTTGCCCACGGAGACGTGCCGGCGACCGGTACCGGCACCGAAACGGCGCCGAGCGACTGGCGTCCGTTCGCGGAGCAAGCGCGGGCGGCGTTCGGCCGCGCGCGACAAGCGATCGGAGACGGCGACCCGACCTCGATCGAAGAAGTAAGGTGCGAGGAACTGCTGGGCGGCACGTTCCCGACGGCAAAGGTACTCGACCTGCTTGCCGATTCCCCGCTCGACGCCGACCTGCTGCAGTGGCTCGCGCCACTGCTGCCGCCCTCCCTCGATGCCGACGACGTGACGGCCCTGCGCCGATTCCTGCTGCGCCAGGCAGAGGCGCTCGGAGCGCGTACCCGCTGACCCCCGACCTCTCAACCTCCGTTCCAACATCGAACCGCCATGAACACTCTACGGATCGTACCTGTCGCACTCACGCTGGCCGCCGCTGCAGCGGCGCAGATCCCCATCCATTCGCTCCCGACCCGCGGGATGATGCCCGCGTTCCCCGCCGGGGTGATCATGTCGCCCGGTGACGAGATCCTGAAGAAGCGCGTCGGTTTGCCGGTGCAGCCGCTGGTGCCGTTCGACACACCCGACAAGGTCGCCGACTACTCGGTGCAAGTGATCATGGGGAGGCTGCGACAGCGCGCAGACCCGCACCCGTTGACCGACATCGTGGTCGACGCCATGAGCTCCGGCAACGACGCGCTGCCGCTGGTCTGGCATGGTGGTTCCAATTCGTTCCGGATCGGCCAGGGCGACGTGGGATGGGCCGTGTTGTACCTGGCCATGGAGAACGATCCCATCGTGGGTGACGCGGTGATGGGGTACTACTTCAACAACCCCTCGTTTCCCTCGGAACTGCGCAACGGGATCTGGTACGAACTCCTGCCGAGCGACTTTCCCGTACCCGGCATCCCTTCGTCGTTGGACATCGCGATGGGCCTGCTGGAGGACAATTACGGGGAGATCGAAGTGGGTGCCCAGCGGGTGGTCAACCGGGTCTACTTCTCGCTGACGCAAGGGAGCGCGGATCTCCTGTACCGGGAACTCGATGCGGCGTCTGCGCTGCTCGAACTCGCCTCCGGTGGACCCTACACCCTGCCGCAGGGGTCCGCGCGCTACACCGGCGCGACGATCTTCGCCGCCATGTTCGACAACCACGGGGTGATCCAAGATGTGGGGGTGTGCGCGGACTGGTCTACCCTCGCCATCGGGGCGTCGGACGACGTCGACGCGCTGGCCGTCGCAGAAGCTCAGGCGGTGGTCCCCACGCCCAACGGGTGCGAGACCCTGCAGCCGGGCAGGCTGCAATACGTGTTCTCGCTCGATACACAGGATGCTAACAGAGAACTGCTAGCCACTGCTGATGTGACGATCGGTCCGACCGTTCTGCGCAAGCATAGTCGCTTGCGCGGCAACAACGGCAACGACATCGTCGGCGGCATTGGCACGCTGCAAGGGCGCGTGAGCGCGATCTGCGCGCAGGACCCAGAGATTGGCGGCTACGGCGCCCGCGCCTTCGGGGAACCCGACGGCAATGGCACCCCAGACGCGCAGCCACACCTCTCGCTGAGCCTCGCCGTGCGGACCACTACGCCGTCCACCGGGCTGACCGACAATCTCGCGCTGACGGGCGTGGTGTCGGGCTGGGCCGGCAACCAGCAGGACTCGCTGGTCTGTCTGTGGATGGAGGTCGTCGATGCAGACCCATCGCACCCATTGTACGGCTTCCGGACCTCCTACGTCCATCCGGTGATCCGACCGGCCACCGCCGACTATCTCGTGCTCACGCCGCCGCCGTTCGACGTGCCGTGGGTGGGCGCGTGGACGAACGGCGTCTTCCACTGCCACACGAACCGCTTTCGCTTCTGGGTGGAACAGGTCGGACTCACCCTACCCCACACGGAGTCGTTCCGATCGCTCGTGTTCCGGCGTCAGACTCAGTGACCTCGGACGAATACGAGGACACGGGCACGACGGGGATCACTTCCGCTCGCTCGCGCGCGTTTCGCCAATAGGAGTGACCGAGTCCGCACGTCGCGGACCGCTGCAATCCTCGGGCGCGTTCGTGTTCCTCCTCATCGACTTCGCGCCGGCGAACATCCCCATCACCACGGCCTGCACGCAGCTGGTCGGCTCGAACGGTACGACGGTCGGCTTCGGGCTCAATGGCGCGGGCGGCGGAGCGGTGCCGCTCACCATCCCGGCCACGACCGCGTTCTTCGGACCACGATGTACGGGCAGGTGGTCGACGTCATCAACTTCTGCGGCTCCGACGGCATCGAGATGCGCACAGGCCGGTGATCGCGGTCGCCGACTGGCGCCGCCTCGGGCGCGGTGCAATCGAGCACGAGCAGCAGTTGTCGTAGAGCCCGGTCGCCGCGAAGGCCGGGTGCGGCGTCAGTAGAGCAGCCGCGTCCTGATGCTGACCGGCAGCGCCGCGATGCGCTCGCGCACGGCGTCGGAGAGCTGGCGGTTGACGTCCATTCGCGTCGATGCGCGCCATGACCGTGGCGCCCCACGGAGTTGTGCCCGGCGAGTTCCGGTTTCGATGGCGCCTCCGCCTTTCTATGGGGAGCCCCGGAAGGTCCGGAGCCCTTCATCGCGCGTTCGCTTCGAACGCGCACTGACAGGCGATACTCGCGCCTACACGTCCCACTCCTGACCCGGCACCTGAACCCCATGCTCATTCTTCATGCCCTTCTCGTTGCGGGTACCATGGCGGTCGCGTCCGCACTCTCCCCGTTGCGGCCGGCCACGCTGTTCGTCGGTCCGACGCGGCCGCTCACGACGATCGGCGCCGCGCTCGCCGTCGCCGCGCCCGGCGACCTCATCCTGGTCGACGCCGCGACCTACCCGGCGTTCACAGTCTCGTTTCCGGTGACGATAGCGCCGACGAGTAGCTCATACACCGTCGCGATGGGCACGTCAGCGCCGGCGATCACGGTGTCGATGACCTCCGGCACGGTCGTCATCGACGGCGCCAGCATCACGTTCGCGACTGCCGGCGCCCCCGCGGTCCTCGTCAGCGCCTGCCCCGGCGACGTGCGCCTCCTGAACCTGAACGTCGACGCCGCCGCGAATCTCGTCGGCACGTCGGCGCGCGCGGCGATCGAGCTCGAGAACTCGTCGGCTGTTGTTCTCGAAGCGGTCACGGTCGCGGGGGCGTCGGCTCGCAACGGCTCGACCACGCAGCCCGATGGCACGAACGACGGCCTGTCTGCGCTGCGCTGCCTCGACACGCAAGTCCTGCTGCGCGATTGCACGCTGCGCGGCTACGACGCGCCGAGCGGCGGCGGTTTCGCCGGTGACGCGGTGCGCGCGGTGCTCACCGGCGCGTTCAACCCTGCCAGTTGCATGATGCGTTCGTCGACCACGGTTGCGTCGTACGTCGGCGGCAACGGCGGCGCGGGCCGCGGCGGCAACTGCGTGCACCAGATCGGCTCGCAGCTGTTCGTGACGCAGTTCTGTGGCACCACCTCCTTCGCGCCTGGTACCGGTGCAACGCTTGCCGGCGGTTACTTCGCGATCAACAACGACGGTGGCATCATCGCACCGGGAGTCGGTCGAATGGTTCCGGCATGCACCGACGTGCACCAGTGGCCAGTCGTTGCCCCGATGGTCGCCGCGCCTGGCACGACCTTCACCGTCAACGTCTTCGACAACTACCCAGGCGGCCCGTGCATGCTGTTCACCAGCTTCGGCAGCATGCACCTTCCAGTGGTTTCCGGGATCAACGGCCACGTCTTCCTCAACCTCGCCACGGCGACGGCCGTCGGCACCGGAACGACCAACGCGACGTTCCAGATCTCCGTACCTGCGAACCCTGCCCTGGCTGGCCTCGCGCTTGCTTTCCAAGCCATCGTGACTTCTGGCTCGTTCCCATCGACGACCGGCACGTCGGAAGCCCGTTTCGTCTCGATTCGCTGAACGCCAGAGCCGCTGCCGCCTGCTTGGGGCGGCGCCCGCACGGGTCAAGCGGCATTTGGCTGGGCCGCTCGCGCCTTTGCCTTGGGTCGATCAGCTCCCGGTTCCTGCGCCGGATGGTGCCCTGATCCGGTCGCGCCGACGCACTGAGGCGCCGCACGCAGGCCCTCGCGAACACCGCCGCGTGGAGATGGGGAGTCTTCGCGGCCCTTCATAGGCGCGCGCTCACGGGAGTCGGCATGCGCCTGGCCGTCTCCGGCATCGCGGGCGCCGGTGTCGCGTCGATGCGCGCCGTGACCGTGGCGCCACGAGTTGCCCGGCGAGTTCCGGTTTCGATGGCGCCTCCGCCTGTCTGTGGTGAGCCCCGGAAGGTCCGGAGCCCTTCGTCGCGCGTTCACTTCGAACGCGCACCGACAAGCGACTGAGGTAATCACGAGCATCGCAAGCGTTGGCTGTGCCTCTTGCCTCATCGCCGGATTTCATGAATTGCAAGGAGCTTGACATGACTCGCACCCTGCCTCGTTGTGCCCGTGCATTCCCTACCACCACGCCACCGGAACGCATCACCAAGGACGCGATGCAACTGCGCTGCACCCTGGCGTCTGCAACGAAGCCCGCAGCCAGGACCTCGATCATCATCACTGCGAGCGCCTTGGTCGCCATGCTCTTGACCTCCTCTCCACGGGCTCAGTTCCTTCACCGCGTCGACAACGCGGTGCCCGCCCCGCCTTCGACAAGCGGCATGGTCGTTACCGATTTCGCGAACAACAGGGTGCTCTGGATCGATGGGGCGACGGGATCGACCTTCCAGCTGAACTACACGGGGACCAATTCCTGGACGCTGCTCGGGATTCCACCGGTCACCGTCGGCGGAGCGACGCTGGCGACATCGCGCGGCACGGGCCCCACGGCGCGGGTATTCGTCATGGACACTTCCACGCAGGCTGCCTTCGAACTCCAAGGCAACACGTGGGTCCCCGTGACCATGGCGGGTACCCCGAGCGCTCGCACCAACAGTCACCTGGTTGGGTTGGCGAACGGCGATGTGCTGCTGTTCGGCGGTCTGGCTGCGGGCGTCCTCGCGGATACGTGGCTCCTGCAGGGGGGAACGTGGAACCCCGGCCCCGTGGGCCCGCCTGCGCGCGCCAGTGGGGGCGCCACACGCGATGCGACCGGTGCACTGATCGTCGGTGGATCGAACAGCGGCGGTTTCTTGTCCGACACCTGGCGGTTCGCGGGCGGCGCGTGGTCGCTGGTCGTCGCATCGGGGTCCCCGCAGCGAGACTTTCCCGGCGTCGCGCATCACTTGCGCACGAACGAGACGGTGCTGATCAGCGGCATCAACGGGGGGCCCCTCTTGGATGCCTTCTTCCTCCGGAACGGCCTGTGGAATCCGATCACGCAGGGTTCCTTTACTTTTCTTCCGCTGTCTCAGGGGCTCATGACTGCAGCGGTCGACCCGGTGCACGACGAGATCGTCGCGGTCGATTTGGTTGGCGGTACGACCGTGTTGAGCAGCTATTCAGCCATGCTGAACGTCGGCACCCAGCCTGCCAGCTGCATCTGCGCCGGCGCTACGGGCCAATTGCTTCTCGCTAGCAGTGGGACGCCGCGGATCGGTGGTACCTTCAACGTCAACTTCACCAACGCCCTTCCAGGGGTGGCCTTCCTGGCGTTCAGCACCACGCTTGCGAATCCGCCGACAGCCATCCCAGGCTTCCCGGGCTGTCTACAGTTCATCGGACAGGTCGCGGACACGACGAGTTCGTTCGGCACTCCCCCTCCTCCCGTCTCGGTGACGGTCCCCAATACCGTCGACTTCGTGGGCTTCCAGATCACCTACGAGGCGTTCCAGCTCACGGCTTCGCTGGCCACGTCGTGCGCCAGCGATGCGCTGGACGTGCGGATCGGGCGCTGACCTGGCCGCGCGCATGGGCGTGCTGGAAGTGTGTCTGCTCGCGGACGCCGCGTCGACTGCCAAGTACACGCCGGCAGCTCCTGGCGGACCCTTCCCCCGGCACGCGGCGGCAGCGTCGTCGGGCGCACGTTGAGACTGGCGAGAATCCAGCGCGGCCACAATGGCCGCTGAAGGAGCTGGGCGTCGGCCATCGCCGGCAAGCCACGAGGGGTGGCTGATCGGTTAACGGTTCATTGCGTCCGGCGTCCTGCCCATCATGTTGCGACCATTCGTTGTCGTCCTCTTCTCGTTGACCGCCCCGGTTGTCGCGCAGGACCTCGAGTACATCCGAGCACTGGTGGCTGCGCAGCGCGACCGTCCGGCCCAGCTCGAGCAGACCGCGCGCATCGCCCCGGAAACCGAGCCGGGCACCGCTCTCGTGGTGCACGGCCGTGCCTTCGCAGCCGACGGTCGCACGCCGCTCGCGGGCGCAATCGTGTTCGCCTACCACACCGATCGCGACGGTCGCTACGACCGGCCGGGGGCTCCGGCACATTCATGGCGCCTGAAGGGATGGGCGAAGACCGGCGACGACGGCAGGTTCGAGTTCCGCACCATCCGGCCGGGGCCATACCCGCGCAGGAGCGAACCGGCCCACATCCACCTCGCGCTGTTCACCGCCGACGGCAAGCGCTACCACGCCGGCGCAGTGCTGTTCGACGACGACAAGCTGGTCACCGCTGCCGTTCGCGAAGGGTCGCGCAAGGACGAGACGTTTGGCCCGGTCCGACCGGTGCGCGTCGAGAAGGCCGTCCAGCACGTGGACGTCAACATCCGCATCCAGGAGAAGGAGCAGTTCTGAAAGCAGTGCCCGCGTGCACGCGGCAACCCGTTCCGCGGTACGCTTGGTGTATGGCCGAGAACGAAGCACTGGAGCGCGATGAACACACCGGAACCGATGACCAGGCCTGGGCAGACCAGCTCGCGCCGAACCGCCGCCAGCTGATCACCGGGATCGCGGCCGCGACGCTCGGCGGCGTGGGCGCGGTCGCCGCGAGCTCCGTCGCTGCGCAAGCCGCACGCGTCCCGCAGGATCCCGTGCCGCCGCAATCGCCCGGCAAGAGTCCGTGGGGCTACGAGACCTACAAGGAACCGACGCCCGCGCCCGTGAGCTCGAGACCCGGCGAACAGACGCTGCCGGCACTGCCGCGAAAATACACCGACATCAAGAGCTACCACGCACACATCTACTTCGACGAAGACAACTACGAGAAGGCGGCGCTGCTGCGGCGCTGGGTCGCGGAGCGCTTCTCGGTCGAACTCGGCAACTGGAATCGGGAGCCACGCGGTCCGCACGTCACGCCGTCGTTCTACTTCGGCTTCGCGAACGACCTGCTGCCCGTGATCGTGCCGTGGCTGCAGTTGAACAGCCTCGGGCTCACGATCCTGCTGCACCCGAACACCGAGGATCCGCGCGCGGACCACCTGCACTACGCGCTCTGGGTCAATCGCACGCAGCCCGTGAACGCCTACGGCATGAAGAAACCCGGCGCGGGCGAGCCGGCGGTCGAGCAGATCTATCCGAATACGCGTCCAACGGTGAAGCTCGAGATCTGACGCGAATCAGCGGTCCAACAAGAGCCGCACACCGGTTGCCTGGAAGCGTGTGTCCTGCGGCCAGAAGTTGCGGTAGCAGACGCGGGCCTGGCTGCGCGGGGTCGCGAACGAGCCGCCGCGCAGCACGCGCTGGTTGTCCATGAACTTGCCGTTGTATTCCATCAGCGCGCCCGGGAACGGCCGGTAGCCGGGGTAGGGCTCGTAGTGGCTCGCGGTCCACTCCCAGGCGTCGCCGGCGAGCTGGCGCAGGCCACCGCCGCGTGGCGCCGCCTGCGCGTCGAGCGCACAGCGAGTCGCGTCGTCGTCGAGCAGGTTGGCGGCGCGCTGGTCGAAGTTGGTGCGCGCGGCGTGTTCCCATTCGGATTCGCGCGGCAGCCGCGCGTGCCGCCAGGACGCGAACTGTTCGCCATACCAGCGCGCGAACGCCTCGGCTTCGTAGAACGAGACGTGGCAGACCGGCGTCTGCGGATCGAGCGGCACGAGGCCACGCAGCGTGAAGCGTTGCCAGTCGCGGCCAGAGCACTGCCAGTAGAGCGGGGCCTGCCAGCCGTGTTGTTGGCATGCGTTCCAGCCGTTCGAGAGCCAGAGCAGCGGGCGCTCGTAGCCGCGGTCGGCCATGAACGCGATCCACTCGGCGTTCGTGATCAGGCGGTCGCCGAGCGCGAAATCGCCGACGAGCACGCGGTGGGCGGGCAGCTCGTTGTCCCACGCGAAGCCGTCGCCGTCGTGGCCGAGCGTGGTCGTCGCCGCGGCGAACGGGATCGCGGCGAGAGCGGTCGGTTCGCTGTCGGTTGCAGCGCCTCGTCGTGTCTCGGATGCGTAGGGCATCCGCTGGTCGGCTGGCGCCGACCAGCGGATGTGCAGGATCTCGGTCAAGAACAGCTCCTGGTGCTGCTGTTCGTGTTCGAGCCCGATCGCGACCGTGCGCTGCAGCGCGGCCCAGCGCGGCTCGGGGCAACCGAGGATGCACTCGATCATCGCGACATTCACCGCGGCGCGGTAGGCGCGAACCTGCTCGGTCGTCGGCTGTGCCAGCTTGCCGCGCTGCGCGCGCGGCAGCCGCGGTCCGAGTCCTTCGTAGTAGCTGTTGAACGCGAAGTCGAAGCCCGGAAAGTCCGTGAACGGGCCCCAGAACGGCCGCAGCACGTTCGAGACGAAGAACCAGCTCGTGTGGCCGAGGTTCCAGTACGGCGGGCTGACGTCGGGCATCGACTGCACGCGGAAGTCCTCGGCCGAGAGAGGCGCCATGAGCCGCTCGGTGGCCGTGCGCGCGGCGGCGAAGCGTCGCGCGAGCGATTCGCGGTCCGTCCCCGGAATCTGCGTCACGACGCGGCCGGACCCTTGCGCAAGGTGCGCGCTGCGGCGGCGAGCGTGCGACACTTCGCGGCGGCGACCTCGGCCGTGGCGACCGGGCGGTCGGCGAACGTGCCGAAGCCGCAGTCGGGGTTCAGCCAGATGCGCGCTGGCCCGAGCAGCGCAGCCAGCTCGCGCACGCGCGCGGCGATCGCGGCCGGGTCTTCGTCGGGTTCGGTGCGCGGGTTGACCGCGCCGAAGCCGATCTGGCAGCGGGCCGGCAGCTGCGCGAGCAGCGACTCGGGCCCCGCGCGCGGCGTCGCGTATTCGAGCACGAACTGGTCGACCTGCATGCGCGCGAGGTGCGGCAGCAGCGGCGCGTAGTCGCCCGACAGCAGCACGTCCTCGTTGCGGCTCCAGTTGCCGCGGCAGACGTGCAGCGCGGTGCGCACGCCCCGCACGCCGTCGACGACGCGGTTGATCAGGTGAACCGCAAGCTGCAGCTCGGCCGCCGGGTCCGACGCCGCCGCGAGCGCCGCGCACATGAACGTGCGCTTGCTGCCCTTGCCGGCGAACACCAGCTCCGTGAGCACGGGTTCGTCGAACTGCACGACGTCGACGCCGAGCGCTCCGAGCTCCTGCAGCTCGGCGCGCAGGATCGCGACGATGTCGTCGCACAGCGCTTCCCGCGTCGGGTAGGCCGCCGCCGAGAGCTTCTGGACCCACATCGAGCGCGACAGCAGGTAGGGTCCCGGCAGCGTGACCTTCGTGGCGCGCGTCGTGTGCGCGAGCAGGAACGCGGCCTCGGTGGCCGCGAGCGGCTGCCGGCGGACCAGACGGCCCGTGATGGTCGGGTTCTTGATCGCATACGCGGGCACGTCGAGCGCCTGCAGCAGCCCCTCGAACGCGGCCTTGTCCTCGACGTGGTCGAGCAGGTCGGCCATCGTCATCAGCGTGACGCCGTCGAGCTTCTCGGTCAGGAACGAGTAGAAGTTGTCGCGCGCCTGCTCGCCGTCGGTCAGCACGTCGATGCCCGCGTCCTCCTGTTCCTTGATCGCGAGCAGCACGGCCTGGCGCCGCAGGTCGGCGAGGTCGGCCGCGCGCTTGCGCGTAGCCTCGAGCAGCCAGCGCGGCCGCGGCCAGGAGCCGACGACGCTGGTCGGGAAGAGCGGAATGGGGCGGGGCATCAGGGGGTGGCGCGCGCGTTCGCGGCGACGATCGTGGGGCGGATGAGGGATTGCGTCACGGGGCAGCGCCGCAGCGTCTCGCGGAGCTCGGCGTCGAGGTCGACCCCGTCGCTGTCGCAGGAGATGTAGACGACGAGCTCGATCGTGGCGAGCCCCGGATTGCCTTCCGACTCGACGCCGAGGAAGACCAGCGGGTTCTGCGAGCGCGCCTTGCACACGACCTCGAGCGCGCGGACCTCGACGCTGCGCTGCGACAGCCGCCACTGTAGCCCCGTGGCCACGGCGCCCGCGAGGCCGGCGAGCAGGAACTCGATCGCCGACGCCGCCGGGTCCTCGACGTCGAAGCTCGCCGGCTGGCCGACCAGCAGCGTGTGGTTGCGCGTCGTGACCTTGGCCTGCATCCCGCCGGTCCAGCGCGCGCGCACCTGCCACACGTGGTCTCGCGCGCGCTGCAGGTCGGCGGCGAGCGCCTGGTCCTCGCTCTTCTTCTGCAGCAGGTAGTGCGTGGTGCCCGCGTCGGCAGAACGCACGTCGAGCAGCTTGTGACCGACCATGCGGCACCACGCCGGCAGGTCCTCCTTGACCGAAATCTCGCGGCTCTTGACCAGCAGCGCGCCACCCGGCGACAGCGGCGCCATCGCCGACCGGATGATCAGCAACAGCCCGCTGCCGCAATCGAGGTCACCGCCGTCGCAAACCGCGTCGGCGGGCGGCAGGTTGGGTTCGGTCACGCGCAGCGGCTTCCTAGTAGCTGACGCAGGGCGCGCCGGCGGACAGGAACTCGACGAGCTTCGCGCCGCCGACGATCGTCGCTCCGGCGACGAGCTTCGCTTCGTCGAGCTTGCGACGCTTGAAGCAGGGCGAGCAGACCCAGATCTTGCCGCCGGCCTTCACGAAGTTGGTCATCAGCTCGCGCAGCGGCGCGAAGCTCTCTTCGTGGATGTCGTCGGCGTAACCGGCCTGCGACAGGCGCACGGCCTCGGTGCTGAGGAACACGATCGTCTCCTGGTCGGAGGCGACCGCGGCGTTGGCGACGACGAAGGCGACGGTCGCCTTGTCAGAATCGTTCTTGGCGAAGGTCAGGCTCACGCAGAACTTCTTCATGGTTCAGACTCGTTTGTTCTGGATCAGGTAATGGGGATGGGAAGCGTGCCGCAGCGTGTGGCCACACAGACCACACCACGCGGGAAGGTCGACGGGTGCCGCCGCATCGGCCGCGCGCACCGCGAGCACGGCGCCCGGTGGCAGCGCGCGCAGGCGCTCGCGCAGTTCGAGCACGAGGTCGCCGCAGCCGAGGTCGCCTGCGTCCCACGTCGCGGCCGGTTTCGGCAGCGCGCCGGCAGGTGTCTCGGCCTCGCGCGCAGCGGCCGGGGCGGCGCGGGCCGCGGCGTTCGCGGCGAACAGGCAGGCCGGGCGATCGCGATCGGCGTGGCCTTCGCTAGCACTCGCGCGGCGCCAGACGTGCAGGAAGCACTCGCGCCGCAGGATCCACTGCAGCGCGCGTTCGGCCAGCCCCGCTGGCGTTTCGTCGGCCTGCCGCGAGAGGCAGCGCGCACACCGCGGGGAGTTGCGAAAACCGAGGACGACGGCGAGCACGGCACCATGCCCACACAACGCAGCGCCACAGTCGGCGCATGGACGGACCACGACGAACGCCACGGTCGCCTGCAACGCTGCAGTGCGGACGTCGAGTTCACCTTCGGGCACCAGCTCGTCGTCGTCTCGGAAATCCAATCTCAGTGCACCTCTTTGAACGTCATCTTGCGGTCGAACTTCGCGAACTCGGCGCCGTCGACCTCGACGTAGCCCTTGGCGTTCATGTTCACGGTGCTCGCGGTCTGCTTCGGCTCGAACACGAGGTCGCGACCGAGGGTCCAGGTCACGCGGCGCGGGTCGAGGCTGCTGAAATAGTAGTCGACGAGCGTCTGGTCCGGGCCCTTGTAGCCGTTCGCGGTCGTCAGCGTCACGCGATCGCGGTTGTTGTCGTCGAGCGTGATCGGCGGCGCCGTGAAGATGTCGGCGACGGCGACGTCGTTTGGCACCCAGCCGATGCCCGGCAGCCATGCCTCGGGCCAGCAGTGGTAGCTCGCGTCCTTGTCGGCGCCGTCGAGCGACGGCTTGAACAGGCTGCCATACTTCATGCGCGTCGGGATGTCCGAGGCGCGCGCGAGCGCCGTCCACAGCGAGTGGAAGTCGGTGCAGTTGCCGGTCTTGTTCTTGAGGCAGTAGTCGCTGCTGCCGACCGGAGAGGCCTTCCACTTCGAAGGGTCCTTGACCCAGTACTCGACGTTCCCGAGCACCCAGTCGTAGAGCTTGCGGGAGACGATCGCCGGGTTGGTCTCTGTGCCGCGGATCTCGGCCGCGAGCTTCTTGATCTCGTCGTTGATGACGATGTTCGTGTTGCCGGCGAGCTCGGCGGTGTGCTCTTTCTTCTCGGCGTCGTTCAGCGGTCGCGTCTTCGCCGGATCGACGATGGCGCGCTGCTCCTTGCGCGTCACCGTGAACGACGTCTTGACGACGACCTTCTCACCGGGTGACGCGACCGCGGCGTGCACGTAGTGGTTGCCCTGGTTGTCTGTTGCTTCTTTCCAGCCGGCCGGGGCCTCGATCTTGAGGTCGGAGACGGTTTGGCCTTCTTCGTTGCGCGGCAGCGGGAACCAGACCTTGACCTCCTTGGCGCCCGCGGGCACCGGGACGGTCAGGTTGTTCTCGACCTTGAACGTGCCGCTCGACGCGAACGGGCTCGGCGGCTGCGGCGACTGACACGCCGCGACAGCTAGCAGCAGGATGGACGGAGAGTGACGGGTAACAGCGAGGAGGCGGGATGTCGGGTTCATGCGGTGTGCGACACCGCGCGAGACCGGCACCGGGCGACACGCGTCGCCCGCACCGCGAAGGACCACCGTCACCCGGTCAGGGCGACGGTCAAAAGAACGTCAGGCCCCGCCGGGAACCGCGATGGTCTGGCCCAAAGGAGTGCAGACCGCACACCAGCCAGGCCGGCTTCAGCGGCGTCAGTGTCGGCGGCGCACGATGGGTTCCTTCGGGGGTTGGTAGGGGGGGACGGCAGGACTGTTCCATGCCGGCATGGACAAGTCAACGGGAGGGGGTACGCCGCGCGGGGAAAGTCACAGGTTTGCCGCGATGGGCCGTTCGCTCTTCGGCCCTCCTCGTGCGCGCGGTCGTCTACAACCGGCGACGGGCAGCGGCTACTTGAGCGCCGCGGCCGACTCCGCGTATTTTTCCTTCTCCGCGATCATCAGCGGCGTCTTCTTGCTGTCGCGCGTCGTGATCGTCTTGTCGGCCCGGTTGGCAAGCAGCAGCTTGATGACCTCTGCCTTGTTGCGGCTCGCGGCGCAGTGCAGCGGCGTTTCACCGCCACAGCCGCGCGCGTTCACGTCGGCTCCCTTGGCGAGCAGCAGCGCGACAGCGTCCTTGCGGCCATTGCGCGCGGCGCTGTGGATCGGCTGGTCGCCGGCAGTGTCGACCACCGTGAGATCGGCGCCTTTCTGCAGCAGTGTGGTGATGATCTTCGTGTGTCCCCAGGTGCTCGCGTGCAGCAGCGGCGTCTTGCCGTTGCTGTCGCCCATGCGCACGTCCGCGCCCTTTGCGAGCAGCCACTCGGCGGCCTTCGGCTTGTTGTGCGCGAGCGAGGTGCCGAGCGGGGTGCCCTGCAGACGTCCCTTCGAGTCGATGTCGACCCCCTTCTTGACCAGCAGCTCCAGGAGGTCCGTGTTGTCTTCGCGCGCGACGATGTGCAGGCACGTGTCCCCTTCCTCGTCGCGGGCTCGCAGGAGGTCCGGCTCGGTGGCGAGCAGGGAAACCACGGTCCTCCTGTCGCCGTCGGCGAGCGCCTTCCACCAGGCGGCCGCGCGCGCAGCAGTCTTCTTGGGATCTTGCACACGCGCATCGGCGCGCGGCGTCTTCGTCTGAGTCTGCAGCACGGCGTCGACGATCTGCGGGGCAGCGGGCGGCTCGGACGCGACCTGAGTGCCTTCGTAGCGGAGACCACAGGCGCCGACGAGCGCCACGATCGGGAGGACCACCGCACATGCCGTTTGCATGGCGCTGGATCGTCGCGTGATCCGGACGGACTTGAGCGCGGCACCGCCTCTCGGGCTGGGCGCCAGCGCACGTGATCGGGCATCCAACGACGCAGCGATCGTGGTGGCGCCGCGGAGAGCTGCTCTGCGAGGTCACCAGACGATGCTCACCGTGTGTTTGTGGCCCGTGTTGACCATGCGCAGCCAGATGGACTGGCTGTTCGCCGCATAGGTCGTCAGCGCGCGCGCGCCGAACAGCGGCAGCAGCGCCGCCAGCATGGTTCGCGAGTGCGCGAGACCACGCGGCAGTCGGGTCTTTGGATGATGGAACCGGGTCCGAGAGCTGGATGGTTGTTGCACGGGGAAGTCCTCGCACTCTCTGTCGGCACCGCGCGCGAAGTTCGGAGTCCGCGGAATTCCCTCGCCGTCGCGGCCCGCAAACCCATCGCGTCCGAACCATTCAGCGCGGTTGCGACAGGAGAGGATCGTGAATCCGGAACGCGGCAACTCCCTGGCCCGACGCATGCGTGTATCCTGCCTCGCGGCGGCAGCTCCGATTGCCATCCTCTCGCCACGTGTCCGATCCCCTACACTCCAGCGCAGGCGATTCGCATGCCGAGGGAGCGCAAGCGCCGAGCGCGGACTTCCAGTTGGTGCGCGCGTTCCTGGCGCGCGATGCCGAAGCGACTGCCCGCCTGGCGGAGCGGATGCGGGTGATCCCGCGCATGCTGGCCGGTCTGTCCCGGCGGTTCGGCGCGCCGCTGACGCACGACGAGCTTGCCGACGTGGCCCAGGACGCGGTGGCCATCGCGCTCCGCCGTCTCGATCAGCTCGGCCCGCGTGTGCCCCTGGACGCCTGGTTGCACTGTCTGTGCAGCTACGAGCTCCGGAACGCCATACGACGAAGGCGCCGCGCCCGCACGGCGGTCCTCGAAGAGGATGTCCCCGGCGTTGCGGCCAGCGCCCTCGAACAGCTCGAACGGCAGGAGCTCGTGCTGCTCGCGCTCGAGAAGCTCGACCCCGCCGATGCGGCGGTCGTGCGCATGCACCACCTGGAGGGCCTGACGTTCGCCGAGGTCGCGGCACGACTCGGCGTCACGCAGAACGCCGTGAAGGGGCGCTACTACCGCGCCCTGACCGAGCTCGGCGTGGTCATGCGCCGCCACGCTCCGAAGAGGAACACGCCATGAGCATCGATCCGACCAGTGCCGCGGCCGAGCAGGTGCTCGAGGCCTTGGCCGTCCACGACCTCGATCCAGCGGACCCGCGTGTCGTGGCCCGCTTCGTCGCCGAGCCCGAACTGGCCGTACGCTGGCGGTCGATGGCCGCGACGATCGCGGAGTTGGTCGATCTGGGCGCCAGTGCCGCTGCAATCGAGGCTGCGGCCGGAGTGCCACATCTGGACACGATGGCGGCGATCCGCGCCTTTCGCGGTGAGGCCCCCCCGGGGAACCGGCGCCGGTTCTTCGTGCTGACCGTCGCCGCCGTCGCCGCCGTGGCCGTCTTGCTGTTGTGGTCGCCGTGGGCAGGGCGCGAAGAGCCGATCGATCCGCGCCTCGGGGGCACGGGCATGGTGCTCACGCCGAACGGCACGGCCTGGCCCGAGGGTTCGCCGCTGCTCTGGACCGCGGTGCGCGGCGCGCAGTACTACCGCTTGGAGATCCAGCCGGTGCCCGAGGGTGCTCTGTTGACGATTCCCAGCGAAGCCTCCGCCCAAGGCATGCTCACGGCGACGCAGTGGCTTCCCTCGCCGCCCGAGCGATCGAGGCTGCCCCAGCGCTTCCAATGGCGCGTGAACGCGTTCGATGCCTCGGACCGTGTGCTCGCCACTTCAGGGTCGGCGGAGACCTGGCGTTGATGCTGTTGCGACACCGCGGACCCGGCGTCTCGCTTTCCGCGCTCCTGGCCATGCTGGGTGCGTGGTCGTCGCGGTCCGCGCTGGCCCAGAGCGAGGCGGCTGCCCTTCCGATCGCGTGGCTCGAGGCGAAGACGCCCGAGGACGTCGCGGCCGGAATGCAACGAGCGCTCGCCGTGCTGCATCCGACCCAGTACGTCGAGTATCTGCGAAGCGTCGGCGGGGCCATCAACGAATGCAACCTGGACTGGCTCTCGGGAGCAGGGCGGAGCCGTTGCGTGCTGGCGCACGAGCCCGTGCTCGCGTCCGTTGCCGGCACGAACCCGGCGGTTGCGGAGTGGTTCACCTACGCGGCAGCTGCGTACCTCGCCGCGGCCAACGAATGCGATGCGGCCATTCATACGCTGGACGTCTTCGAGCGCCTGGCGCCGCGCGCGGTCGACTTCGCGTTCGAGCGCCGCCTGCTGCGCGTCGACTGCCTGCCGGAGCTGCAGCGACTGGCCGAAGCCGATCTCCTGTGCGAGCGCGCGGAGGCGACGATCCTCACACCGCTGCAACGCGCCCAGGTGCTCGCCCAGCGGGGCAGCGTCAACGTGATGCTGGGGCGACTCGACGAGGCCAGCCGCTGCCTCGCGCAGTCGGACTCGCTCGTAAGCCAGCTCGTGCCGGCAACGGACGCCGACCGGACGGCTGCACTCGGCGTCGAGTTCGTGGTGCTGCTGCGGCAGCTCGACCTGCTCGTCGCCCGGGAACAGCTCGACGCCGCCCGTGTCGCGGGCGCCGAGTTCGCGGCGCGCCGGGCGCGCGACGGACGGCCGCTGTCCGACCAAGACCGCACGGCGCTCTCGGTGCACGAGGTCGCCGCGGACTACCTTTTGACCCAACGAGACCCGGCGCGGGCCGGTGCAACGATCGTGCGCATGGCGGAACTGCTGGCGAGGCCCGGGCTCGAGGCGCGCCACGCCGAGCTGTTGACGATCTGGTCTGCGGACCTCGAGCTGCGGAACCGACACCACGAGGCCGCGAGGTCGTGGTTGCAGCGGGCCGCGGCGCGCTCGCCGTCGCGTCGCGGCCGCTGGCTGTCGGCGCCGATCGCGGCCGAACTGGCGCGAACCACGGGCGCCGACCGCCCGACGCTCGAGCAACACGAGGCGACGCTGCGCGACGTGCTGCACGAGATGATCGCAGAGTGGCGCGAGGTCGACTGGCAACGCGAGAGCACTGGATTCCTGCGGCTCGGTTCGCGGCTGCGCATCCTGGCCGAGCTGGTCGCCGTGTCGATCGCGCTGCACGGGCCCGAACGCGCGCTGCAAGACGTGCTGTCGGTGCAGTGCTGCACGACGGTGAGCCGCGCTCGCGCCGCGGAACCGTTGCCGTTGGCTGTCCTGCGCGAACAGCTGTTGCCCGCGGGGCACGGCGTGCTCGTGTTCGTGCCGGCCTGGAACGAATCGCACGTGTTCGCCTTCGACCGCAGCCGGATCGTGCACGAAGTGCTGCCGCGTGCGAGCGCGCTGCGACGAGACGTGGAGGAGCTGCAGAAGGAACTGCTGGCGCTCGACGGCGAGGCCCCGACTGCGGCGTCGCTCGACGCCGTGCGTGCGCGCAGCGCGGACCTCGCGAAGACGCTGTTGCCCGCTTCGATCGGTCCGTTGCTCGACGCGTGGCATCACGTGACGATCACGGGCGGCAACCTGCTCGGCGGCGTGCCGTTCGAGTGCCTCGCGTGGCAGGACGGCCGTCTCTTCGGCGAACGGTTCGCGGTGGCGACGACCGCATCCTTGCCGCTGCTCGCGGTGCTGCGTCGCGAATCGAGCACGAGGCCCGCCGGCGCGGAGATGGTGACAAGGGTGTTCGCGACGCTCGCGCCCGCTGCCGACTTCGCCGCGCGCAACGGCATCGCGGGCTCGGGGGGGTTGTCGGGCCCTCGCTGGGAACGCTGGCTTTCGAGCCTGCCGCCGGCCACGGCCCGTCACCTCGACGCCGAGGCCACGGTGGGCGCCTGGAACGACAGCTGTCGCGCGGCCCGCCACGACCTGACCATCCTGCTCGCGCATGGCGAGCAACCGTTCGAGGGACTGCCCCCGGCCCTCGGCTTCGCGCCGGATCGCGATCATCCGGCCGGGACGCTGACGCCGGCCGAGATCACTTCGGTGCAGCAGCACGGACTCCTCGTGGTCGCTGCCTGCCATGCGGCGCGGGGGCCGGTGCGCATGGGTGACGACGACGTCGCCGCGACACTCGCCGGCGCCTTCCTGTTCGCCGGGGCCGCCGCCGTGGTCGCGAGCCCGGCACCGCTGCGGCTGAGCCTGCACCTCGAGGTCGGCGCTGCGTTCATCAGGGCGCTGCGCGCTGGCAACAGTCCTGCCGAGGCCCTGCGGCTCGCACGGATCGCGGCTGCCGGCGGCGACGCGTCGCAGGCGTTCCGCGCCGGTCAGATCTCACTGGCTGGTTGGGGCGCCGAACCACTTGTCGAGCCATCGGCCATCGGGCTCGACCCGTACGTCGTGATCGCCGTGCTGCTCACTACGGCCCTTGTGGCAACTGGACTAAGGAGGCGCCGGGGCTCGCGTCCATCGGCGACGGCAGGCCGCTCGCAGGCGGGGGCGGCGGGAGCTTGATGCGCACGATCACCCCGACAACGACACCACCATCGGGCTCAGCCCGCACCGGAGGCAAGGGCTGGCTCGGGGGCATCGGATCGAGGAAGTTGTTGCGCAGGTAGGCCCAATTGGTGGCCATCTCGGAAGCCGACAACGAAGTCGCGAAGGTGACTGGATCGGAGACATCGAGCAGATCGCCGCTGGATCCGGTGAGCACCAGTCGGACCGTCAGCCAGTAGTACTCCTGGTCCCAATCGTTCGGGTTCCATGCCGGGTTCATCGTGACCGTGAGCGGCCAATGCGTCTCCCCCGAGGGCTGGGGCGGCGGATTGAGCAGCGGGAACATGACGTTGGACTCGGCCGCGTCGTCCAGGCGTCCACCGGGCACTGGGTGCAACTGCCGCCAGCCGACGACCTGCAGATGGGTTGTGCAGCTCACCTTCACGAACGGTTCCAACCACGAAGCGCCAACCTTCACCGGAAAGTCCACCTTGGTGTCCTGCTCTACGGCGGTGTCGACCGTGCCCTCGAACAGCAGGTCGATTCCGTCGTCCCACCCGTTGCCGTCGATCATGTCGATGCCGTTCCAACTGAGCGCCGTGAATCCGTGGTCGTCGACCACGTACACGTGTGTACCGCCGTGCGTGACGACGAGGTCCGGGATGGAGTCCGGATCGGCGAGAGACATCAACACCGGTCCCCAGTTCGCCAGAGCGAACTGGTTCGCGCCATCGTTCCTCAGCACCGACAGCCCACTCGAGCTCTTGACGATCCAGTCGACATCGCCATCCGCATCGCCGTCGACCGGGAACGCGGCCAAGAGCTCTTGTTCGTTGTCGATCACGTCGCCGATGGCGTCGAAGCCCAACGCGCCGGAGTCGCCGAGGCGAGCGATCTGCCAGGCTCCGCTCGCCATGTCGCGATGCAACCAGGCGGCCCTGGTCGTCGGGTCCTTGGGCCAGCGCACGACCTGGCCGCCGATGCCGGGCAGTGACCACTCCACCGTGCCGCCGGGCTGTCTGCAGCTGAGGCCGAAGCTCGTGACCACGAACAGCCGCGCAGCGCCACTGGCGTTGCGGACGATCTCGTAGTCGAGCACGGGCTCCGTGATCGTGAACGAAGTGATGGCGGTGGCGCCGTGGCGGAAGACGCGCAGCGTCTGACCGTCCTCGGCCAACACGACCACCAGGTGTTGTGGAGCGAAGGGCGCGGCGCGCACCATCAACGCGTTGAGGAGCAGCGGATGTGACCACGTCTCCAGGTCGAAGCCGTGCGCGGTGTGATTCCACCTCGCCGTCACGAGCCCGCTGGCGCCGACCATGACGACCGCTTCGGAGTCGCCGAGAGTCAGTGCATCGAGTCGGGCCAGGTCCGTCACGCCACCCGAAAGCAGGGAGCGCCAGCCACCTCCGAGCCACGGATTGCCGTGCACACCGACGCTGCCGTCGATGTAGAGGGCGAAGCTCTCGGGCCACAAGCCCCCGTGATCGTGGACCACGGTCTTGCGAAGTTCCGGCAGCGAAGGGGGGATCTGTGCGGTCGCGGACGCTTGGAGCGACAGCGAGCAGAGCAGGAAGAGGAGCGGAGCGCGTTGGTTCATGGGCAGAGGGCCGCCTCGGCGGCCGGCGGGTCATGTCGGATGGACGACGCGAAGTTCGAGGAAACCCGTGGCACGGTAGCAAGTCGTGTCCCCGGTGTCCTCGCGACCTGCTTCGGTGTCCCTGTCACGGGGCGAGTCCTTGCGCCTCGATGGCGCCCGAATGGCCGACGGAGGATGGACGCGCTGGGACTCGGTGCCGATGCTGCGCCCCTTCGCACCGTGCGACCCACACCGTGCGCCTCGAGGCCATCCGTTTCGATGCACAAGCTGCTCAAGCCCTCGCTCGATTGGCTGTTCGTGTTCATCCCGATCTCGCTCGTGCTCGAGCGTGTCCACGTACCCGCGCCCGTGCTGTTCTTCTCGGCGGCGCTCGCGATCGTGCCGATCGCGCGGCTGATCGTCGCGTCGACGGAGCAGCTCTCGACGCGCACCGGCGATGCGGTCGGCGGACTGCTCAACGCGACGTTCGGCAACGCGCCCGAGCTGATCATCGCGCTCGTCGCGTTGCGCGGCGGTCACTTCGACATGGTGCGCGCCTCGTTGATCGGCGCGATCCTGGCGAACCTGCTGCTCGCGATGGGCGTCGCGTTCTTCCTCGGCGGGCTGCGCCACCACGAGCAGGAATACAACTCGTCCGCGGCGCGGCTCTACAGCTCGATGATGCTGATCGCGACGCTGAGCCTCGCGGTGCCGAGCGCGTTCAGCCGCTTCTTCGCCGAGGGCGCGATGCCGCAGGAGGAGGCGCTGAACCTCAGCACCGCCTTCGTGCTGCTCGCCGCCTACGGGCTGTATCTCGTCTTCATGCTGAAGACGCACCCGGACTACTTCAAGAGCGTCGGTGGGGACCGGTCACACGACCACGGCGGTTCGTCGTGGAGCGTCGGGCGCGCGGTCGGCAGCCTCGTTGCGGCGTCGGTGCTCGCGGCGTGGATGAGCGAGATCCTGGTCGGCGCCGCGGAGGGCACCGGCAAGGCGCTCGGCATGTCGGAAGTGTTCATCGGCATCGTGTTCCTGGCCATCGTCGGCGGCGCCGCCGAGAGCGGCTCGGCGATCGCGATGGGGCGGAAGAACAAGGTCGACCTGACCGTGGGCATCGCGATGGGCAGCAGCATCCAGATCGCGCTGTTCGTCGCGCCGATGCTCGTGCTGGCCAGCTACTTCATCGCGCCGCGACCGATGGAGCTCGCGTTCAGTCGCGCGGAGACCGGCACCTTGTTCGTTGGCGTGCTGATCGGCGCGATGGTGGCGGGCGATGGCCGGTCCAACTGGTACAAGGGCATCCAGCTCGTGACCGTCTACGCGATCATCGCGATCCTGTTCTACTTCCTGCCGGTCGCGAAGCCGTGATCGGTGCCTGCTCGCAATGGTCGCTTCGCCGATGAACACACCTTCGCAGCCATCCCCAACCACGTCCCAAGCCCCGACCTCGGGGAAACGGGACGTGCCGCCCGAGCGGCGGCTGCTCGCCTGGCTCTCGGAGTACGACCCCGCCTGGCTGCGCGCCGACGTCATCGCCGGCATCACGCTGGCGGCCTACCTGCTGCCGGCCGCGATCGGCGACGCTTCGTTGGCCAACCTGCCGCCCGAAGCGGGCATCTATGCGTGCCTGTTCTCGGGGTTCGTGTTCTGGGTGTTCTGCAGCTCGCGCCACACGTCGATCACCGTCACGTCGGGCCTCTCGCTGCTGCTCGGCTCGTCGCTCGGTGCGCTGGCCGGCGGCGACGTCACGCGCTTCTCCGCGCTCGCGGCCGCCACCACGCTGCTCGTCGCGGGGCTCGCGTTGGTCGCCTGGCTCGTGAGGGCCGGCAGCGTCGTCAACTTCATCTCCGAGACCGTGATGATCGGCTTCAAGGCCGGCATCGCGCTCGTGCTGGCCAGCACGCAGTTGCCGAAACTCTGCGGGTTCGGCGGCGCGCACGGCGGCGACTTCTGGTCGCGCATGGGCCACTTCTTCGAGCATGTGGGGGAGACGAAGGGTGCTTCGCTCGCGCTCGGGCTCGCGGCGTTGGTCGTGCTGCTGCTCGGCAAGAAGTTTCTGCCTGGCAAGCCCGTGGCGATCGTCGTCGTCGTCGGCGGCATCGTCGCGGCGCGGACCCTCGACCTCGGCCAGCGCGGCGTGAAGATGCTCGGCGAAGTGCCGCAAGGCCTGCCGCGGCTGCAACTGCCCGCGATCGGCTGGCAGGATCTCAACGAGCTGCTGCCGCTCGCGTTCGCCTGCTTCATGATCGCGGCGGTCGAGACCGCCGCGATCGGCCGCATGTTCGGGCGCAAGCACGGCCATCGGCTCGATGCGGACCGCGAGTTCCTCGCCATCGGCATGGCGAACCTCGCGGCCGGCCTCGGCAGCGGCATGCCGGTCAGCGGCGGCATGTCGCAGTCGCTGGTCAACGAGAGCGGTGGCGCGCGCACGCCCGTCTCGGGACTCGTCGCCTCGGTGATCGTGCTCGTGGTGGCGTTGTGGCTCTCGGGTCTCTTGGCCGACCTGCCGCAAACCGTGCTCGCGGCGATCGTGCTGATGGCCGTCACGAGCCTGATCAAGTTCAAAGCACTGAAGCGCCTCTGGCGGGCGCATCGCAGCGAGTTCTACGTCGCGATGGCCGCGCTGCTCGGCGTGCTGTGCTCGGGCATCCTGCGCGGCGTGCTGATCGGCGCGATCATCTCGCTCGCGCTGCTGCTGCGGCGCGCGGCGCGCCCGCACGTCGCGTTCCTCGGCCGCATCCCCGGCATGCAGCGGTTCTCGGACCTCGCACGCCATCCCGACAACGAGCCGGTGCCGGGTGCCTTGCTGTTCCGCGCCGAAGCGTCCCTGCTCTACTTCAACTGCGAAAGCGTGCGGGAAGCCGTGCTCGCGAAAGTGCGCGAGGCCGCAACGTCGGTCCGGTTCGTCGTCTGCGATCTGTCGACCTCGCCGCACGTCGACATGGCGGGCGCCGAGATGCTCATTGGCTTGCACGGCGATCTCGCGCAGAAGGGTATCCAGTTCCAGGCCGTCGAGGCGCGCGCGAAGGTGCGCGACATGCTGCGCGTCGAGGGCTTCGAGGACCGCGTCGGTGCGATCAACCGCTTCGCCTCGCTGTCCGAAATCGTCGCTGCGTTCACGGCCGGCCAGATGGCCACCCCCGGCGTCAGTACACCTCGCGGATGAACTTGCGCTTCTCGAGCGTCTTCTGGTCGTCGTATTCGTGCTTCCTCGATCGCTCGGGCAGCTTCACCTTCTCCTGCGGCACGCTCTTGTAGGGGATCTGGTCGAGGATGTGCCGGATGCAGTTGAGCCGCGCGCGCTTCTTGTCGTCCGAGCGCAGCACGTACCACGGCGCGTGCTTGGTGTCGGTGGCGTCGAGCATCATGTCGCGCGCGTGCGAGTACTCGAACCACTTGCTGCGCGACGGCAGGTCCATCGGGCTCAGCTTCCACTGTCGCAGCGGATCGTCCATGCGCGCTTCGAACCGCTCCTTCTGCGCCTCGTCGCTGACCTCGAGCCAGATCTTGAGCAGGATGATGCCGCCTTGCGTCACGTAGTGCTCGAACTCGGGACACCGCTCGAGGAAGTTGCGGTGCTGCTCCTTGGTGCAGAATCCCATCACGTACTCGACGCCCGCGCGGTTGTACCAGGAGCGATCGAAGATCACGATTTCACCGGCGGCCGGGAAGTGCGGGATGTAGCGCTGCATGTACATCTGCGACTTCTCGCGGTCGGAAGGCGCGGGCAGTGCCACGAGCCGGAACACGCGCGGGCTCACGCGCTCGGTGATCGCCTTGATCGTGCCGCCCTTGCCCGCGGCATCGCGTCCCTCGAACACGATGATCACGCGCAGGCCCTTGTGCTTGACCCAGGCCTGCAGGTTGCACAACTCGCCCTGCAGCTTGCGCAGTTCCTTCTCGTATTCCTTCCGGTTCTGTTTCTTGCTGCCGTTCTTCTCGTCCTTCTCTTTGTTCTTCTTGGCCATGTCAGTCCTGCTCGCCTTTTGGGCGGGGCACTCTAGCGTGCGCGCGCAGCGTGGTCACGCGCGCCGGGGCCGTGTTCGCTGCGGCGGCTGAATAGGCTGCCGAACGTTGCGCGGGCGGTGACTGCGCCGATACTCGCGCCTCGTATTCCGCGGCGCGGAGAAGCCGCTTGCCATGACTGAGCCCAGAAAGCCCTCGCAGCGTGTACTGGATCCCACCGAGCGTGTCTCGGAGGGCGTGTTCGGTCTGATCATGGTGTTGACCTTCACGGGCTCGCTGAGCGTTGCCGACGCTGGCCGCGACGACGTACGCTCGATGCTGATCGGCGCGCTCGGCTGCAACATCGCCTGGGGCATCATCGATGGCCTGCTCTACATCATGGGCAGTCTCGCCGCGCGCGGCCGCGACCTCGCGGTTCTGCGCGCGCTGCGCGGCGCCGCCGATCCACAGCAGACCCAGCAGGCCATCGCGTTGGTCGTGCCGGAGCTCGCAGCCCGGCTGAATCCGTCCGAGCTCGCCGCGATCCAGAAGCGGGCGCAGGAACTGCACGAGCCGCCCGCACGCGCGAGCTGGCAACGCGAGGACTGGATCGGGGCGATCGGCGTGTTCCTGATCGTGTTCGCGACGACGTTTCCCGTCGCGTTGCCGTTCCTCTTCATGACGAACGCCGGTTCGGCCCTGCGAGTCTCGAACCTCATCGCGATCGTGATGTTGTTCTTCCTCGGCTGCATCTACGGGCGCGCGATCGGTCGCCGTCCATGGACGATCGGAGTCTCGATGGTGGCGCTCGGTGTGGCGCTCGTGGGCATGACGATTGCCCTCGGAGGATGAGTCGTGAATCACCCGAGCAGCGTCCTGTCTGCCGTCCTCGTCCTGGTCGCACCGGCGTTCGGTCAGGAGCAGCCGGCCGTGCCCGCGCCTTTCGCACCACAGTCCGAAGCGGCGGACGAGCCGGCGTGGTCGTTCCGGGCCTCGGTCTACACCTACTTCGTGCCCGACGACCACGACGTCGTGTCGCCGACGTTCGCCGCCGACCGCGGCTGGCAGCACTTCGAGCTGCGCTACAACTACGAGAGCCTCGATACCTTCTCCGCCTGGCTCGGCGGGAACTTCAGCGTCGGCGAGGAGCTCAGGCTCGAGATGACGCCGATGGTCGGCGTCGTGTTCGGCTCCGACACGAATGGCATCGCGCCGGGTTACAAGGCCACGCTCGGCTGGCGGCAGTTCGAGTTCTACAGCGAGGGCGAGTATGTGTTCGACGCCGACGATCACTCGGAGAGCTTCTTCTACAACTGGTCGGAGCTGACCTTCGCACCAGCCGAGACCTTCCGGTTCGGCCTCGTGACCCAGCGCACGCGTCTCTACGAGAACGAGCACGACATCCAGCGCGGGCTGCTCGTGGGCATCGCGGGAGAGAAGTGGGATGTCACTGGCTATCTGTTCGATCCCGACGACGCGAAGCCGACCTTCGTGCTCGCACTCGGCGTGAGTTTCTGAGTCGGTCACGCCGTCGCCGATGACTCGTGCACGCCGAGCAGTCCGTGGCGGCGCCAGCCGGTGCGCAAGAGCCACGATCGAGCGTCCGTTGTCGGACGCTCGATCGTCTCGAGACCGCGAACCGTGACGCGTTCGCGAAACCCGTCGAACCAGGGCGCGGAGGTGAACGTGTCAATGGCGGCGGGCACAGCCACCATGCGGCCCATGGCCGCATGGTGGCGCGCGTTGCCGAACACGTAGACGAGAACGTTCCTGACCTCGCGCGGCGTCTTCAGGACGCGGTCGTGGTAGCGGTCGGCGAATACCTTGCCCTTGCGGCGCCAGAGCCGATTGAGCGCGCGCGCAAGCCGGATCGAGAGGCCCTGCACCGCGCGCCGCAGAGCCGCTCGATCCGTTCCCTCGACGACGAGGTGCAGGTGGTCGTTCAGGACGGCGTAGTGCACGAGCCGGCACCCGAAGCGCTGTTTGCCGCGTGCGAACGCCGCGCGCAGCGCCGCGTACTCGGCGCGTTGCCGCAGCCGCGGCAGACCAGAGCGTAGCTTCAGCGTCACGTGAGCCGGTTCCCGATCCGACATCGGATCTCGTGGGCGATGGCTGACCATGGCGCGGTCGCCCTTCGTCTTGCGACCTGCGCCGGCGCGGCGACCACCGTGCTGGCGCAGCGGCAGTTCGAGCTGGCGCGGCTTGCGGGATCTCGTCCTGGATCGTCCTCTGTTCGCCATGGTGAACTTGATTGCGCACTAATGTGCGGATGCCTCTCCCTGGTGGATCGGGGAGGCGTCTTTTCTGCGCGTTCGGGCAGGATTCCAGCTCACCCGCGGTGTGCGCGCCGGCCACTGAGGCCCACGCACACTATCTCAGTTCCCGCTGTGCGCGAACGTGAACTCAGAAGGCCCGCACGCGCAGGTTGCGGTAGGCGACTTCGTCGCCGTGGTCCTGCAGCGCGAGACGCCCGCGAGCGGCCTTGCCGAACGGCCAGTCGCGAAACTTGCTCGCCGCGACCATCGCGTCCCACTCGGGCCCGCGGCACGGCACGTCGACGACCTGTGCGCCGTTGAGCCAGAAGGTCACGCGGCCGTCCTTCACGACGATGCGGCCGTCGTTCCAGGCGCCGGCCTTGCGCGCGGTCACACCGGTGGGTGCTTTGAGATCGTAGAGCGCGCCGACGCCGTGTTTGGGATCGTGCTTGGCACCCTCGTCGTCGAGCACCTGATACTCGGGCCCCGTCATGTAGGTCTGCTCGGCATCCTCGAGCACGTGCCACATCACGCCGGAGTTCGCGCCCGCGGCGACGCGGAACGAGAAGCGGAAGTCGAAGTCGCCATACTCGTCGTTGCTGACGAGGTCGCCGCCGCCGCCGCGCTTCTCGCACACGATCGCGCCCTCGCGCACGGTCCAACCCTTCTGGGGCATCTGCTGACTGCGGTAACCGCGCCAGGCGACAGGTTCGCGGCCATTGAACAACAGCTGGAACCCCTCGGCGCGTTCGTCGTCGCTGAGCCAGTTCAGCGGCCGCGGGTCGAGCGTGACGGCGCCGGACGCGGCCCATTCGGTGCCGCGCGCCACGAGGCGGCGCAGCTGCGGGTCGAGCCAGGTGGCGCGCGAAGCGGGAACGCCGTTCCACACGTGGCCGAGCGGCGTGTGGAAGATGCGCCCCTTGCCGAACGTGGCTACCGTCGCCATCGGTTCGTACCGGCCGGTGCCGCCGGTCTTCGGATCGCTGAACGCCGACAGCAGCACGCGGAACTCGGCGCCCTCGCCGAGCACGAGCTGGTGGTAGAGCTCGTCGGGATGCAGGCGCAGGTCCGGCATGCCGGCGGTCACGGGATGGTGGCGGTCGACGACGTTCACGTCGAACGGGTGGTACGCGCCGTGCCCGGTGCCGTCGCGCCACAACAGTCCGACCATCCGCTCATATTCAGTCCAACCCTTGAACGCGTTGTTGGCCGCGTGCAGAACCGTGACGCCGACGCCGCTGTTCACGGCGTCGAGGAAACCGCGCTCGGCGGCTTCGCCCCAGCGCGGCCCGTTGTAGTCGAGCACGATCACGTGCAGTTCGCCGGCCGCGGCGAGGCGCTTGCAGTCGACGAGGTCCGTCGCCGGTTTGTTCGTGATCGTCACGACGAAGCGGCCCGACTCGGTCAGTGCCGACGCGATCTCGGGCGACGTCCATTGCCACTCGTGGTTGTTGGCGCCCGAGACGACGAGCGCGCGAACGGGAGGCTCCTGCGGGGAGGCGAACAGCGAAACGGCGGCGAGCAGCGCGGTGGGGGACATGGCGCAAAAGGTAGCTGTTCGAAGCGGGACTCGCGACGTCCGAGCGTCTCGGGCGACGACGAGCGATTCGGGGAGCGGCACGGCGACATGGTGGCCGTCAGGTGCGATGGGTCGCGCGTCCGGCGCGAAATGTGCGACCACATGCATCCCGGCTCCCGCCCGTGGTGTGTTGCCCGCACAATGGCCAGGGATCCGATGCGCCCGAAACTCGAAGCCGAACTGACGGCACACGCGCACGCCCTGCGTGCGTTGGCGCGGATCCTCGTCGGGGACGCGAGCGCCGACGACCTCGTGCAGGATACGGCGCTCGCGGCGCTGCAGTCGCCGCCGCTGCGCGTCGAGAGCCTGCGCGGCTGGCTCGCACAGGTGCTGCGCCGGCTGGCCAGCAACCACCGCCGCGGCGAAGCGCGGCGAAGGCGGCGCGAACACGGGGCCGACTCGCCGCGGGGACCGGAACCGGCGGCGCGCATCGCCGAACACCACGACGCGGTGCAACGCGTGACCGCGGCCCTGCTCGCCTTGCCCGAGCCCTACCACGGCACGGTGCTGTTGCGCTTCTTCGAGGACCTCACGCCGACGGCGATTGCCGAGATGACCGAACTGCGGCTGCCGACCGACTGGAACCGCTGAGACTGCGCGCGAGGTTGCGGGGGATGCGCCGAGGCTCTGCGACCAGAGACTGGCGACGCCGGCGCGCTTGCTGTATCTCACCGGCATGCGGCGGTCGGGTTTCGTGGTGCTGGCCATTCTTGGCCCAGCCGTTCTCTGCTTTCGGGCTCCGGCCCAGTCGATCGAACGCGCGGTCGCGGCCGCCGAGGCGCTCGGCGCCCACACCGGCGTAGCGGTCTGCGACGCGGACGGTCACGTGCTCTATCGCCACCGCGCGACGGAGCCGATGGCACCCGCGAGCAACATGAAGGTGCTGACGGCGGCGGCCGTGTTGCACGGGCTCGGCGCCGACTACGAGTTCAAGACGAAGTTCCGGCTGCAGGGCGGCCGGCTCGTGGTGCAGGCGAGCGGCGATCCGAACTGGATCCACGAGACCGAGCACGCGCCAGAACGCGTGTTCGCCAACGTCGCCGCGGCGCTGCAGCGGCTCTCCGTGCGCGAGATCGCCGGCATCGATCTCGACGCCGGCACGTTCGTCGGGCCCGCGCGGCCCGCGACCTGGCCGCAGGATCAGCTCTATACGTACTATTGCGCGCCGACGGGGCCGTTCGTGCTCGAGCAGAGCGCGCTCGTCGTTGGCATCAGCGCGCCCCCGGATCGTGGCCAGGCGGACGTGTATCTGGTCGCACCCTCGGCCGACCTGCCGCTGCGCGGCAGCATCGAGCTCGTCGACAGTTCGAAGGGAGCGACCTACGGTGCTTCCGACACCGGCGATGCCGTCGCGGTGCGCGGGCGCTTCTACCGCAAGTCGCCACCGGTCTCGATCCGCACCGCGATGCGCGATCCGGCCGTGTGGTATCTGGCTTCGCTGCGGCAGGCGCTCGCGAAGGCCGGCATCACGGTCGGCGTTGGCATCACGGGCGGCGCGGCCGGAGCGAGCGCCGACACGCTCGTCTACGAGCACAAGAGTCGCCTGGCCTCGGCCATGCTGCGCATGCTCGAGGACTCGTCGAACTTCGACGCCGAACAGTGCCTGCGCGTGCTCGGGCACCGCACGCTCGGCGACGGCAGCCTGGCCGGCGGGTTGTTGGCGCTCGAGCAGGAAGTGAAGAAGCAACTCGGCCAGGTGCCCGAGGGGGTCGTGCTGGCCGACGGCTCAGGGCTCAGCCGACAGAACCGGCTCACGGCCGGAACGCTCGTCGTCGCGCTGTTCGCGAGCTGCAACGGACCGGGCGGCGCCGTGCTGCGCGATAGCCTGCCCGTGGCCGGCAGGAGCGGCACGCTGTCGGGACGGTTCGGCGGCACGAACCTGGTCGGGCGCGTGCGCGCGAAGACCGGTTGGATCCGCGGTGCTTCGTCGCTGTCGGGCCTCGTCGAACGTGCGGACGGAACGCGGCGCTGGTTCTCGATCCTGATGAGCTACGACCAGAAGCAGGATGGGCTGAACAAGGACCTGAAGCAGCTGCAGGAGCAGATCGTCCAGGCGATCGACGGCACGGGTCTCGAGCGATGACCAGCCCGGGCCACGACCTGCAGCCGTTCGTGGCTGCTGCGCTGCGGCTCGCGACGCTGGCCGGCGCGCTGTTGCTGCGGCATCGATCCGAAGGCGCGCAGCGTCCCGAGTCCAAGGGCCAGCGGCGCGAGCTCGTCACAGCGGCCGATCGGGCCGCGGAGCACACGATCGTGAGTGGCTTGCTCGCGGAGTTCCCCGCGCACGCGATCCTGGCCGAAGAGGGTGTGCTGACGGTGCAGGGAAAGGCCAGCCGAGAGTCGGATTGGACGTGGATCATCGACCCGCTCGACGGCACGACGAACTTCGTGCACGGACTGCCGATCTACGCGGTGTCGATCGGGCTCGCGTTCCGCAGCGATCCGGTGGTCGGCGTCGTGCACGCGCCGGCGCTCGGCGAGACGTTCGTCGCGAGTGCCGGACACGGCGCGCGGCGGTTGTGCGCCGATGGGCGCGAGCAGGTGCTCGCGGTGTCGCGCACGACGGAGCTGGCCGATGCGCTGCTGGCCACGGGGTTCGCATACGATCGCGACGAGCCGGGGCGCGACGACAACCTCGCGCGCATCGCGCGCGTGCTGCCGCATTGCCGCGACGTGCGCCGGCTCGGTTCGGCGGAGCTCGATCTGTGTTACACGGCGGCGGGGATCTACGACGGCTACTGGGAGCAGTCTCTCGCGCCCTACGACATGGCGGCCGGGGCCGTGATCGTGCGCGAGGCCGGCGGTCGCGTCACGGACTTCGCGGGCGGCGAGAACTGGTTGTTCGGCGGTCAGGTGCTCGCGACGAACGCGCGGCTGCACGACGAACTGCTGCGACGCCTGCAGGGTGGGTGATGGCCTCGTGAGCATCGAGCCCGCTGTCTCGGCTCCCGGTGTGCTACTCTGGGCGGCCCCCCGCCAAGTTGCTACTCGAGGAGCTACTCGATGTCCCTGCCTGCCCGTGTTGCGTGTGCGCCTTTCCTGTTCGCCGCGAGTCTCGCGGCCCAGAGCCTCTGGTCCGCGCCGGTCTTGGAGTCCGCGCTGAACAGCACTGCATCCGATACTGGTCCGCACCTGTCGTTCGACGGAATGACGCTCTACTTCGCGTCGTTCCGAGCTGCGTCGAACTGGGAGATCTTCGCGAGCACGCGCGCGTTCCCGGGTGGACCGTGGTCGGCGCCCGTGCAGATCACCGAGCTCGGCGGCACCGGCACCGACGACCAGCCGTTCCTCGCCGTCGGCAACCTCGAGGTCTACTTCTCGAGCACGCGGGCAGGAGGCGCGGGTGGTTTCGACATCCTGCGCAGCACGCGGCTCTCGACGGCGCTGCCGTGGGATCCGCCGACGTTCGTCACCGAGCTCAACAGCGCGGGCTCGGAGAGCGCGTTCAGCATGACCGCGGACGGCCTCGAAGCCTACATGTTGACCACCGGGTGGGGCGCGCCGAGCGCACCGAACAATGCGATCTTCCGCGCGACCCGTGCGTCGACGGCCGTGCCTTGGGGCACGCCGGCGCTCGTGACGGAGCTCAGCAACCCCAACACGCATCGCGACTGCGAGATCGCGCCGGACGGACTCTCGATCGTCTACACCGAGTTCATCTCGCCGCGACTGAAGGTGCTCTACGCGTCGCGCCCCGACCGCGTGTCACCGTTCTCGGCGCCGGTCGTGTGGACCGAGTTCGACACCGTCGGCACGCTGCAGGGCGTGTTCAGCTTCACGCGGTCGTTTGCCGGCGACGAAGCGTTCCTCGCGGCGGGCTTCGCGACGACGGCCGGCAGCCAGGAGATCATGAGCACGCGCCGCAGCCTGTTCTACGGCGCCGGCTGCGGCTCGCCGTCGCCGCTCGGGCTCACCTGCACGACGCCGGTGCTCGGCACCGACTGGGACTTCACGACCACGAACATCGACCCGGTGTCGCCGGTCTCGGTCACGTTCTTCGGATCCGCGCAGGCCGACGTGCCGCTCGACTTCCTCGGCGCTCCGGGCTGCAGCGCGTATGTCGGCTCGATCCTCGGCACGCTCGCGGAGGCCAACCTCGGTGGCACGTCGTTGCTGACGATTGCCGTGCCGTCCGATCCGGGGCTGATGGGGTTCTCGCTGAAGGGCCAGTCGATCTGCCTGACGTTCGGCAATCCTCTGGGCCTCTACACGTCGAACGGCGTGTCGGGCACGGTCGGCCTCTAGCGCCGCGACTCACGCGAGCGTGCGTTCGACGACCTCGCGTGCGTTCCTCGACAGCGACGGCGACGCTGCGAGCGTCGTGAGCACACGCCGGCTGTGTGCTTGCCGGCCTGCGTCGAAGCGCCGCCAGCTCTCGAACGGCAGCAGCAGCCGCGCCGCGAGCACGGGATTCTGCGCGTCGACGGCCGCTGCGACCTCGGCGAGGAACGCATAGCCGCTGCCGTCTTGGGCGTGGAACGCGCGTGGGTTCGAGCGCGCGAACGCCGAGGCCAAGGCGCGCACGCGGTCGGGGTTCCGGAGCTCGAAGTCCGCGTGTGTGCGCAAGCCCGTCACGCGCAGCAATGCGTCGGCGCGCGGTGCTTGTGCCTGCGCCGCGAACCACTTGTCGAGCACGAGCGGCCGGTGCTGCCAGCGGCCGTAGAAGTGCGCGAGCGCCGCGTCGAACAACTGGCCCTCGACGGCGCCGAGCGCTTCGAGCGCAGCTAGAGATTCGGTCATCGTGGTGGCTTCGGTGTAGGCGCGCCACAAGCGCGGCTCGGTCTCCGGACCCAGCGCGGCCAGCCAATCGAGCGCGACGCAGCGCAGCGCGCGTGCCCCGGCTGCCGCGGCCGAGACAGAATGCTGTCGCTCGCGCGGCGCGTCGACGATCGCGACGAGCCGGTCGCGCAGGCTGTTCGCGATGTCACGGCGCAGCCGCTGGCGCGCCGCAAACAAGCGATCGGGGTCGGGGTTGGCCGCGCGGTGCAGCAGCTCGGGCAGATCGGGCAGACGCAGCGCCAATGCCGCGAAAGCCGGGTCGTTTCCGGCGCGTTCGAGCTCGCGCGCGAGTGCGTTCGCGAGCCCCGACACCGCGTTGGCTGCTGGTTCCGCGTCGCCCGCGGCCAGCATCGTCGCGGCGGCGATGGTCTGTCCTGCATCCCAGCGCGTGAACGGATCGGGATCGTGCGCCATCTGCACGAGGCGCTGCGCGTCCGTCAGGCCATCGTCGAGGCTCACGGGCGCGCAGAAACCGCGCAGCACGGCCGGAATCGGCGCGTCGTGTACGTGCGTGAACACGAACGTGTGCTCGGCCGTGTCGAGCACGACGCTGTGTTCCTCGCGGCGGTCGCTGCCGTCGAGCGACGCGGCGATCGGCCGGCCGTCCTGCGCAAGCAGACCGATGCGCAACGGGATCGGCAGCGGGGCCTTCTGCGGCTGCCCCGGTGTCGGCCGTGTCGTCTGGTGCACGGTCAGCGCGTAGCGCGCGTTGTGTGGTTCGTGCCGGGCCTGCAAAGAGAGCCGCGGCGTTCCGGCCTGCTCGTACCAACGCAGGAACGGACCGAGATCGCGGCCCGACGCCTCGGCGAAGCAGCCGACGAAGTCCTCGACGGTCGACGCGGTGCCGTCGCGGCGCATGAAGTAGAGCTGCATGCCGCGCGCGAACGCCTGCTCGCCGACGATCTGCTGCAGCATGCGGATCACTTCGCAACCCTTCTCGTAGACCGTCGCCGTGTAGAAGTTGTCGATCTTCTGGTAGCTCGCGGGCCGCACCGGGTGGGCCAGCGGCCCGTCGTCCTCGGGAAACTGCCGCAGTCGCAGCCGCCGCACGTCCTTGATGCGTTGCACGGCGCGCGAGCGCTGGTCGGAGCAGAACTCCTGCTCGCGGAACACGGTGAGTCCTTCCTTCAGCGACAGCTGGAACCAGTCGCGGCACGTGATGCGGTTGCCGGTCCAGTTGTGGAAGTACTCGTGTCCGACGACGGCCTCGATGCTCTCGTAGTCGCCGTCGGTCGCGCTCTCGGGATCGGCGAGGATGTAGGCGGAGTTGAAGATGTTGAGCCCCTTGTTCTCCATCGCGCCGAAGTTGAAATCGCGCACCGCGACGATGTTGAAACGGTCGAGGTCGTACTCGCGGTCGAACGTCGCTTCGTCCCAACGCATTGCGCGCTGCAGACTGTCGAGCGCGTAGCCGGCGCGCGCGGCTTCGCCGGGGTCGACGTGGATCGCGAGTGCTATGGACCGGCCCGACTTCGTGACGAAGTCCGCCTCGACCGTGTCGAAACGGCCTGCAGCGAGCGCGAACAGGTAGGTGGGCTTCGGATGCGGGTCCTGCCACTGCACGAAGTGCCGCCCGTTGCCGAGGTCGCCGGCCGCTAGCCGGTTGCCGTTGCAGAGCATCGTCGGGCACGTCATGCGGTCGCCTTCGATGCGCACGCTGTAACGCGTCATCACGTCGGGGCGGTCGAGACTGTAAGTGATCGTGCGGAAGCCCTCGGCTTCGCATTGCGTGCAGTAGCGGCCACCCGACATGAAGAGCCCTTCGAGCGCTCCGTTGTTCGCCGGGTCGAGCTCGGTCGTGACCTCGAGCGTGCCCTCGCGGGGCGGCGCGTGCACGACGAGGCCGTTGGGCAGCACCGTGTATGCGGCCGCAGGCAGCTGCTGACCGTCGAGCCGGAGCTCGAGCAGGCGAAGCCGTTCGCCATCGAGGTGCAGAGGGACCGGTTGCCGTGAGACTGCGGTGGCTTCCGCGCGGCGGAACCGCGTGCGCGCCACGACGCGAGTCTGGTTCGGATGCAGGTCGAACTCGAGCTCGAGGTGCAGGATCGCGTAGTCGGGCGGCCGGTAGTCGGCGAGGCGAACTGTTGCGGCGTCCTGCATGAAGACAACGTAGGCGCCTCGCGCGCGCCGTGCACGCAGAAGTGTGTCGCCCGAATGTGCCGGAATCAGCGCAGCATCGCCGCCGTGCTGGCGAACCCGGTGCGGCTCACCGCGGTGACGAGGACGCTCAGTGCCTCGACGGGAAGCGCGCAGCGTCCTGTCGCGGCGCCGACGATCGCGTGGGTCCTCCATCCGTTCGCGGTGCGCACCTGCACCACGACGAAGCGTGTGTCGGGATCAGGCGTCCAGCGCACCGTGCGCCGGTCACCGGAGTCGACGCGTGCCGTGGGCGTCTTGGGCGACGTTCCTCCGAGCCACGGCACGGCCGGTGCGAGCACTGGGTCGCGGTAGATCCGGCCCCCGAGGTCGCCGCCGACGTGTGCCGCATCCGTGCGCAGCGCCTTGAAGCTGAAGTGCACGTGCCCCGGTGTCGTGCCGCCGGCGGCGCGGATCAACGCGATCTGGTCGGCGAGCTCCGTGAGCCGCCACGGCGGCTTCTGCGCGAGCATGCGCCCTGGGTTGATCCCGGGCCACAGATGCCGTTTCTTCACGTTCTGTGCGTGCCACCAGGGCAGCAACGCCGCGAAGCTCTGTGCCTGCTGGTCGATGGGCCAGTAGAGCTGCGGCGTCAGGTAGTCGAGCCAGCCCTCGCGCAACCACTTCGGCACATCGGCATACAGCTGCGCGTACTGGTCGATGCCGGCCTTGATGCCCGCTGGCATTCCGGGCCGCGCGATGCCGAACGGACTGATGCCGACCTGCACCCACGGTTTGGCTTCGTGCACGATCGCGTACATGCGTTGCACGAACGAGTCGATGTTGGCGCGCCGCCAGTCCGCGACCGACAGCTGGCCACCGTGCTCGCGATACGCGGCGAAGCTGCGGTCGTCGGGGAACGGCAGTCCCTTCTCCGGATACGGGTAGAAGTAGTCGTCGATGTGCACGCCGTCGACGTCGTAGCGCTGCACGACGTCCTGGATCACCGCGAGCGACCACTTCGCGGCGCGTTCGTCGCCGGGATCCATCCACTTGTACTCACCGTAGGTCACGCAGGCCGACGGCAACCGCGCGAGCACGTGCTCCTTGCTGACTGCGGACTTGGAAGCCGAGTGCGCGGCGCGGAACGGATTGAACCACGCGTGCAGCTGCAGCCCGGACTCGTGGCACCGCGCGATCAGGTAGGCGAGCGGATCGAAACCCTCGGCGGGTGCCTGGCCCTGCACGCCCGTGAGCCACTCGGACCACGGTTCGAGGCGCGAGGCGTAGAACGCGTCCGCGGCCGGCCGCACCTGGAACACGAGCGCGTTGAGCTTCAGTGCGACGGAGCGCTGCACGATCGCGTCGAGCTCGGCGCGCAGCGTCGGCACGGGCAGCCCGGGCCGGCTCGGCCAGTCGCCGTTGTTGACGGTGGCGACCCAGACGCCGCGGAACTCGCGCACGAGGGCCGGCTCAGGTGTTTCCTGGGCAGTGACCTGGGTGCATGCTGCGCACCCGGCGAGCAGCAGGCACTCGAGCAGCAGCAAGGACCGGAACGGCATGCGCGTACGGTGGGAGGTGTGGAGGCGCCGTATCTTGCCGCGCTGCGATACTTCGGCCCACTCTGGCGCGGCCTTTCGTCGCTCGTGTGAAAATGTGAGTACTTCGGGTTCCTTTCCGCACCAAGACACGACGCACTCGTGGATGCAGGCCGGAGCCGCACCGGCTACCCTGAAAGACGCTCCGCATCGAATAGTTCGATGCGTAGGGCGAACTATCCACGATGCCCGTCCCCGTCCACTCCGTGGCGGCGCTGTCACTGCTGACCGTCGCTTCTCTCACCGGCCAGGGAGAACGCACCCCCGAAGCGTTCCAGGTGGCAATGGGTCTGCAACAGCGCGGTCTCCACGAAGAGGCCGCGCGCCACTTCGGGGAGTTCGTACAGAAGCAGACCGGGCACGCGCTCGTGCCCGAAGCCCACTACCGTCTCGCAATCAGCCAGATCGAGCTCGACAAGAAGAGCGCGGCCGAGAAATCGCTGCAGCAGGCGCTGCAGCTCGGCGGCAACGGCTTCCGCCTGCGGCCCGAGTGCCGCTACCGCCTCGGCAACCTGCTCGAAGAGAGGGGCGAGCACAAGCCGGCAGCCGAGCAGTTCAGCGCGCTCGCCGCGGAAGTTCCACCCAAGCACTACCTGATGGCCGCGGCCCGCTTTGCGGAGGGCGAGGCGCGGCGCGAGCTCGGCGACGACAAGGCGGCCGCGGCGGCGTTCCAGGCAGCCGTCGACGCGGCCGAGGGCGAGGGCGCTTCGTTCCGCTTTCCCGCGCTCTACCAGCTCGGCTTCGCGCAGATGCGGCAGCAACAGCTGAACGACGCGGCGTCGACCTTCGCGACGTCGGCCAGTGCGGCGCCCGACGAAGCCGCGAAGTGCGAGTGCCTGTATCTGAGCGGCGACCTGCTGCTGCGGCTTTCGAAGTGGGACGCGGCCGAGACGGCCTTCAAGGTCGCACAGAAGGGCAAGAGCGACTTCGCCGACGACGCCACGTTCGGTCTCGGTTGGGTGGCCGTGGGCCGCGGCGACCAGGCCGCGGCGCGCCGCAGCTTCCAGGCCGTGCTCGACAAGTACTCGGATTCGCCGCTCGTGCCACGCGCGCGGCTCGAGCTCGGGCGCTCGTACTATCGCGACCAGAAGCACGCCGAGGCGGCGCGCGAGCTGCAGCCGTTGCTCGCGGCCGACGTGCCGGCCCTCGTGAAGCAGCAGGCGCAGGAGCTGATCGGGCTCTGCGCGCTCGCGACCGGCGCCGGCGACGCGGCGCTGAAGAGCCTCGAGAAAGCGCTCGCCGAAGCGTCCGAGCAGGATCGCCCGCGGCTCTCGTTCGCGCTCGGCGAGGCATACGCGAACCTGCAGAAGTGGCCCGAAGCGCTCAAGGCCTACGATGCGGTGCCGGCCACGGCGCCCGCGGAGCTGCGCGGCGATGCGCTCTACGGCGCGTGCTTCGCGCTGCATTCGCTCGGTCGCCACGAGGAGTCGTCGGCGCGCGCCGCGGCCGTGCGCGCGCTGAGTCCGCCGCATCGGCTCGCGAAGCAGGCCGCGTTCGCGATGGCCGAGAACTCCTTCGCGCTGCAGAAATACGAAGCGGCCGAGCGTGAGTACGCGGCCCTCGTCGAGGTGCCCGACCACAAGGAGAAGGCGGTCTGGAAGCTGTGCTGGTGCCGTTACCTGCGCGGCGACAAGGCCGCGGCGGCGAAACAGTTCGCGGCGGTCGCGGCCCAGTCGGGATCGCCGTTCGCCGAGGAAGCGCTCGCGATGCAGTCGCTGGCCTTGCTCGAGGCAGGTGACGGCGACGCGGCGCTCGGCGTCGCCGACCAGTATCTGGCGCGCTACAAGCAGGGCAAGTGCCTCGACCGCACCGAGCGTGTCGCGGCGCGCGTGCTGCGGCAGAAGGGCAACCTGTCCGCGGCGCAGAAGCGGCTCGAGCGCGCCGCCAGCGCGGCGAGCGCGTCGGGGGCCGCCGGCGCCGCGAGTGCCGACCTCGTCGAGCAGGCGGAGCTTGCCTACCTGCAGGGGGACTTCAAGGCGGCAGACGCGCTGTTCGAGAAGCTCGTCACGCGCACCGATGCGCCGGGCGCGCGCGCCGCCGCGGGCCGGGCCTGGTGTGCGTTCGAGCTCGGCGACGACGAAGCCTGCGCGCAGCGGCTCGAGCTCGCGAAGTCGCACGCGGCGGCCGAGAGCGAGCTCGCGGGCCTGCTCGAGCTGGAGTCGGCGCTGCACCACCGACGCAAGGCGTGGCCGCAGGCGATCGCGGTGGAGCAGTCGTTCCTGCAGAAGTTCGGGACGCACAAGAAGGCGCCAGCCATGCGTTATTCGCTCGGCACAGCACAGGCGCGCAACGGCGAACACAAGGCAGCGCGCACGACTCTGGCTGCGCTCGCGAAGGACGGTACCTACGAACGCAACGACCGAGTGCAATACGAGCTCGGCTGGGCCTGCCGGCGCGACAACGACGAAGCGGCGGCGCTGGCCGCGTTCGCGAAGGTCGCCGCCGGATCGGCCGATCCGGAGCTTGCCGGCGAAGCGAACCTGCACCTCGGCGTGGCCGCGCTCGACAAGAAAGACCTCGCGGCCGCGCGGCCGCTGCTCAGCAAGGTGCAGGGCAGTCACCGCGGCCGCGCGCTCTACCGGCTCGGCTTCGCCGAGTTCGAAGCGGCAGGGACCGACGTGCAGAAGCTGGCTTTGGCGCGCGACCTGTTTGCCGAGATCGCGGCTCTGCCCGGCGAAGCGCTGGTCGGCGAAGCGCTCTACTTCGGCGCCGAGTGCTGCCATCGGCTCTCCGATCCGCGCGGCGCCGTGCAGCGACTCAAGCAGCTGCTGCAGGCCGATGGCAAGCACGCGCGCGCCGACCGGGCGCGCCTGCTGCTCGGCGAGTGCGCCGTGACCACCGGCGAGGGTGATCTCGCTGCGACCACGCTCGAGGAGTTCCTGCGCGGGAAGGATCGCGAGCCCGCCGATCAGGCGCGCGCGCAGCTGTGGCTCGGACGCGCACGCATGCTGCGCAACGAGCACGACAAGGCCGAAGCGAGTCTGCAGAAGGTCACCGAGCTCAGCGATGGCCCGCTCGCCGCGGAAGCGCAGTTCCGCATCGGCGAGAACCGCGTGGCGCGCGGGGACCTGACCGGGGCGGCCGATGCGTTCGTGAAGCTGCCGATCCTCTACGGGCACGTCGAGTGGGTGCGGCGCGGGCTGCTGCAGGCTGGACTCGTCTACGAGAAGCTCAAGCAGCCCGACAAGGCCGAGCGGTTCTTCCGCGAGCTCGTGGACAAACACACGCCGAGCGACGAAGCAACCACCGCGAAGCAGCATCTCGGCGATCGCTGAAACGACAACCTCCCGACCAAAACCATGAACCCTCTCTTCCAGGAGCCGAGCGTGATGACCACGGTCGGCGAGTCCTTCGCCGCCGGCGGCTTCATGATGTGGCCGATCCTCGGCTGCTCGGTGATCGTCGTCGGGTTGGCGTTGGAGCGTTACTCGAACCTGCGCGTGAACCGTGTGCTGCCGCAGGCCGTGCGCGACGCGGTCGAGCAGATCGTGAGCGGCCGGTCCGAAGTTGCCGCGGACATCGGCGCCGGCGACTCACCCGGTGCGCGCGTGCTGGCCGCCGGGCTGCGCCGCCGGGGCTTCCCGCTTGCCGACGTCGAGCGCGCGATGGAGGACCAGGTCCGCAAGGAGGGCGCCCGCTTGCGCAGCAACATCCGCGGCATCACGTTGATGGCCGCCGTGGCGCCGTTGTGCGGCCTGCTCGGCACCGTGCTCGGCATCGCGACCTCGTTCGCGGCGATCCAGAAGAGCGGTCTCGACAAGGCCGAGACGCTGGCCGCGGGCATCGGCGTCGCGCTCTACACGACGATCTTCGGTCTCATCGTCGCGATCCCCGCGACGATCCTGGCGGCGCATCTGCAGAGCCGCGTGCGGCGCATCGTGCTGCTGTTGGACGGCGGTCTCTCGCCGGCCGTCGAAGCGCTCGCAGGCACCCCGACGGACGCTGCGACCACCAAGGCACCGGCTGCGACCAAGGACGAGACCCATGCGGCTTGACTTCGACGAGCAGGAAGCGGAGGACGAGGTCCCGATCAACCTGACGCCCATGCTCGACATGGTCTTCAACCTGCTGCTGTTCTTCCTCGCCGCGACGACGTTCGCAAAAGAGGAGGTCGAGCTCGACCTGCGTCTGCCCGAAGCCAGGTCGGGCCAGCAGGGCACCGGGCCGCTGCAGCTGATCATCAACGTGTTCGCGAACGGACGCCTGTCGGTCGAAGGACGCGAGGTGACCTTCGAGGCGCTGCGGCAGAAGCTAGAGGCCGCGTGTGCGCGCAATCGCGAGCAGGCCGTGCTGATCCGCGGCGACCGGCAGGCGCAGTTCGGCGTCGGCTTGCAGGTGCTCGATGCGTGCCGCCTCGCGAAGATCAAGAAGGTCGATTTCGCCGCGTTGCCGGCGCAAGGGCAATAGGTTCCGCATGGCAATGGGCGAGGGAACACGGCGCTTCGTGATCCGCGTGGCCAGCGCCGTGCTGGTCGTCGCGGCCTCGCTCCTGGTCGGCCTGCGCATCGGACGTCCGGTCTTCTACACGGACGGGCAGGCCGAAGTGCCCGCGCGCGCGCTCGCGGCGGCCGGCATGCTGCGCTGGCAGACGCCCGAGGTTCAAGTCGAGCTGCCCGGACCCGTGCAGGGTCGCGTTGCGTTGCTGCCCGATGGGAGGCTCGTCTACGGCAGGAGCCAGGCCGACCAGACCACCGACCTCGTCGTGTGGGATCCGACCCGACCCACCGTGCCGCCCGAACCTGCCTACGGACTCAACACCGAGCACAACGAGCTGGCGCCCGCACTCGGACCCGATGGTCAGTTCTACTTTGCGTCGGATCGCCCCGATGGAGTGGGGGGCTACGACCTCTACGTCGCGCAATGGCGCGAGACGGGCTTCGGCAAGCCTGCGCCGCTCACGGCGTGCAACACGGCCCTCGACGAAAGCGACCCCGCGCCCTCCGACAACGGCCTGGACTTCGTGTTCGTGCGCATCGACCGCTCGGTCGACCACGGCAACTCGGGCCTCTTGCATCGCTGGCGACTCGGGGATCCGTTCGATCCGGTGCCCGTGTTCGCGGCGGAAGGCGCGCGGCGCAACCAGCAGCCGATCGACCGCGATCCGGCGTTTGCGCCGGGTGGTGCGGCGCTCTGGTTCGTGCGCAAGGTGCGCAACGAGCCGCTGCGGCTCTTGCGCGCGAGCTCGTGTGCGGGCGTCTTCGACGAACCGCTCACGGTCGGCGAAACGTGGGGCACGGGCGAGCTGCGCGCCCCCATGCCCCAGCCCGATGGCTTCCACCTCGGCCTGCTGCAGCCGCGCCGCGGCGAAACGGCGACCGACCTCTGGTTCGTCGCGACGGCGACCGAGGTCTACCCGTGGTGGCCCGGCCAGAGTTGGCTCGAGTGGATCCTGATCGGCATCATCTCGACCTGCGCGCTGCTGCTGCTGCTGTTGCACTTCGGACGCCGCTGGTCGACGCTCGATCTGCTCGCGCAGTGCCTGCTGTTGTCGCTGCTGCTGCACATCCTGGTGTTCTTGTGGCTGATGGGCGTCGAGATCGGCGGCACCTTGGTGCACGACCTCGGCGAGGGTTCGGGTATGCAGGTCAGCGTGATCACGGCCGCCGAAGCGGCGGGGACGACAGCGGGGGGCATGCAGGCCTTCGAGCCCGCAGCGCACGTGCAGTTCGCCACCGAGGAACGCGCGCTCGACGCTGCAGCTCCGGCCACCGCGGCCGAACGCGCGACCACCGCCGAGTTCGCGGGACCCGAGGCGCAGTGGGCCTCGGCCGCGGCGCCGCGGGACGTGGCCGGGCAAGCACGCGTACAGGATGCGGCCGCCGCGTCGACGCAACGCACGGGCCAGGACCAGACGGCCACGCCCGCCGAAGCGTCGCTGCAGAGCGTGGAGCGCTCTGCGACCGCGGCCAGCGCCGCGCAGGCGGCCAAGCGCGCCGGTGCGGCCGCGGAGGCAGTGGAGGTCGTCGTTCCCGGCGGCGTGATGGCGCGCGCGAGCCAGTCGACTTCGTCGCTCGCGCCGGTTGGCAGCCTCGAAGCACTGCCGAGCCCGAGCGCCCGCGCCGCCGAGACACCCGCCCCGACCATGCACGATGCCGGGACCGCGGATGCTGCCACCGCACCCGCGCCTCGCGCGGGCCGCGACGTTGCGGCCGGCGCCGCGCTTGCAACAGAGGCCACGCAGGCGGTGGAGCCTGTCGCAACAACCGGAGCGCAGACCGCTCGCGCCACCGCCGATGCCGGGTCCGTCCCGAGCGCGTCGGCGCCGGCTGCCACAGTCGACAGGCCCGGTCACGCGGCGCTCGATGCGCCTGCGCCCGAGGCCGGCGCGGCGCTCGCGCCCAGCAAGGCGCGCGCGGTGGCCGTTCCGGTGGCGCTGCGCGAAGGTCCCGCCGAGCCCTCGGCACCAGCTGCCGCGCGTCGGCAAGCCGGGGCCGCGGCGCCTGCGCCGCTGACGGCGCTCGCCGCGACGCCGGCTGGCCCGACCGATACCGCGGCCGGGAAGGCCGGGACACCGCGAGGTGCGGACACGAACGCCGCGCCTTCCGGACAAGCGACCGCCGCCTCGGCGCCGAGCTCGCAGCTGGCGCGCGGGGGCGCGAGCCCGACAGCGCCGCAAGCATCACCAGAGAAGGCACCGCTCGCCGCTGCGTCCCCGCAACGGCTCAAGAAAGCACCCCTCGCACTGCGCGATGGCGCGGCTGCGGAACCGGCTCGACCCAAGGCCGCCAGCAACGCCAGCAGCGCGAGCACGGCCAGCACGGCCGGCAAGGCCGGTCCGGGGGTGGCGAGTGCCCTGGATGTACGAGTGCAGGGACCGAGCGCGCCGGCCGTGGACCGCCCTGCCCGCGGCGCGCCGTCTTCGGCGTCCTCGGTCGCCATGGCCACGCCTGTTGTGAGCCCGCCGAGCTCGCTGCTCGAGCGCGCGGTGCAGACCGCGCCGCGCGGGCCGCAGGAGATCGCCGCGGCGCCATCCAGCGCCTACAGCAATCGCTTCGGTCCGGCCAAAGCGAAGGCGATCGAACAATTCGGCGGATCGGTCGAGACCGAACGAGCCGTGGCGAACGGCCTGCGCTACCTCGCGAAGATCCAGAAGCCGGACGGCATCTGGGGTGAACGCGAAGTGTTCGACGACAAGTATGGCCAGCTCTACGTCGGCAAGACCGCGCTGTGCGTGCTCGCTTTCCTGGGCGCCGGACACACGCCGACCTCGAACAGCGAACACAGCAAGGTCGTCGCGAAAGCGCTCGAGCGGCTGCTCGAGGTGCAGGACGAGGACACGGGCGCCTTCGGCATGAGCTCGAGCTACGGGCACGGCATCGCGACCTACGCGATCGCGGAGTGTTACGGGCTCACGAGGGACCAGCGATTGCGCCGGTCGCTCGAATCCGCGCTCACGTGGATCCTGCAGAATCAGGGTCCGCGGCGCGACAAGCGCAACCGCGGCGGTTGGGGCTACTTCTCGCCCGGCCTGCGACCCGAGGACGACTACGCGCGCGTGTCCGTGACCGCGTGGATGGTGATGGCCCTCGAGTCCGCGCGGCTGTCGGGCATCGACCTGCCGCCCGAGGTGTTGCCGCGCGCACGCGAGTATCTCGAACAGTCGTTCGACCAGCCGAACGGTTGGTTTCGCTACAACCACAAACCGAGCCGCCTGCAGTCGGCCTGGCCGACGCTGCCCGCGAGCACGCCCGCGGGTGGCTTCGCGCTGATGTTGCTCGGCGCTCCGGCCGGCGATCGCATGGTCCAGGCCGCGCTGGCCTTCACGGTGGAACGCCGCCCCGAAGCCTACCGCCGCTACGACGACGACGACTTCGTGCTGCGCGGTCAGGGCAACGTCTACTTCTGGTACTACGGCACGCTGTGCACGTTCCTCGCGGGCGGCGAAGCGTGGGCAAGCTGGAACGAACGCCTGCGCACGTTGCTGCCCGCGGCACAGGCCGCCGACGGCTCGTTCCCGCCGATCGACGTCTACGCGCGCGAAGCCGGCGATACGAAGGCCGACCGCAGCTACTCGACGTCGATGTGCGTGCTGAGTCTCGAGATCTACTACCGGTACTTCACGCCGTTGCTGCTCGGGCGCTGAGCGCGAGGTCTTCGCGAAAAGCGCGCGATGCCGCTACGTTCCCGAGCATGTCGACGGCGCGCAGCATGTTCCGATCCCTGGTCCTGTCCCTGGCCGGCATGGTCCTCGTGTATCTCGGTGTCGGCTCGATACTGGCCGACCAGTGGCGCGTGGACACGACGCGCACCGTGGTGGCCTCGGCCGAGCAGGTCGCCGCGCTCGTGCGGGACTTCAACACCTGGAAGAAGTGGTCGTCGCTGGAAGCCCATCTCGGGCCGCAGACGACGCTCGAGGTCACAGGGGACCCTGGCACGATCGGCCACCGCATGAAGTGGTCCGGCAACCAGGGTCTCGCGACGCTGACCATGTGTGCGGTCGCGGCCGACGCCATCGAATACCAGTTCCACAGCCAGGGTCCTGGGGAGACGCAGTTGCTGCTGCGCGGCACGGGGCGCCTCGAGTGGGTGGCCGAAGGCACCGGGTGTCGCGTGCACTGGCACGACGAGAGCAAGTGGGACAGCCTGCCCGGCCGTTGGATCGGGTGGTTCGGTGCCTTGCAGGAACGCGTGAAGGAGATCCAGGGCACGAGCCTCGCGGGCATCGAGAAAGCCGTTGCCGAGAGCAAGCAGCCGCCCGGCAAGTGAACTGCGTCGATGCCTGATGCTGGCTGGGCAGCCTTCCCCTGCGGCCGATCAGTCCACGAAGACGTCGACGAGCGACTTCGCCGTCAGGACTCGATCGCACCAGCCATCCAGCGTCTTCATGCGCGTCCGCTTGACGCGCGCGACGAGCCCCGGTGGAAGCGCGCCAAACTTCACTTGCAGGAGGAGCAACAGCCCTCGAGCCTGCCCTGCCGCCACGTACTTCGGCCGGACTTCCTCGCGGGTGCGACGACGGATGTGTCCGGCAGCGGTGATCATCTTGTGGGTCGAGCGGGGGGGCATGTCGTGATGGAAGTGAAGCTGCATCAACTCCGATCGATCAGCTCTCTGCGAATACGTTGTCGAGCACATTTGCCTTCAGTGCTCGAGCGAACCAGCCTTCCAGGGTTTCCATGCGTGCCCGCCTGATGCGCGCCACGAGCTTCGGTGGCAGCGCGCCGAACTTCTCTTGCAGGAGGAGCAACACCAGTCGAGCCTGCCCTGCCGCCATGAACTTCGGCATGACTTCCTTGCGGGTGCGACGACGGATGTGTTCGGCAGCAGTGATCATCTTGTGGGTCGAGCGGGGTGTGATGTCGGTGAGGATGGTGTGTAGCTGCTCGTCGGGCAGCCCGGCGACCTCGAACAGATAGGAGAATACAGCGAGCAGATCGTCCTGTCCGGACCCCGTGACGCGCAGGCGTTCCATGAGCTGGCCCCAACCGCGCAGCGTCGCTGCCACCTTCCGCGCATCGCCGGTCCGCAACCGCTGCAGGCACAGCAGTGCCAGCTTGGCGAAGCACGAGCCGACGCGGGCCTGCAGTTGCTCCTCGGACTGGCTCGCGAGGTCGTCGAGCGCGAACGTGAACTCCGGCTGCATCGCAACCAGGGCGGCCGGCAGTCCCTCGAGGTCGAGCAGTGCGCGCAGGTTGCATGGGGCCGTGAACGCCTCGTCGCCGTGATGCAGCACGAACGGCAGGATTGGCGGCAGTCGCTTCTCTCGTCGGTGGTCGCGTTGGTAGCGCCGCCAGATCGCACCGATGTAGGTGAACAGCTGCAGCACGGTCCATCGATCGTCGCGGCTCTTGTGCTCGATCAGGACGTAGAGTAGGACCCGGCGGCCGCGCAACCTGGCCGAGAACAGCAGGTCGGTCTGCAGCTTCCGGAGCCTGCGATCGATGAAGGTCGCGTCGATGACGCGGAGGCTCCGCCAATCGATGCCCTCGGCGATCGCGCGCGGAAGTGCCTTGCGGAGCAGGTCGCGCGCGTTCGCCGGGCGGCCGAACGCGAGCCGGAACAGGGTGTCGTGCGGGGTAGCCACCAAGCCTCCATGGCGACGACAGCCGCCAGCAGCACTGGTGAGCAAAGGGGGGCGAACGGCGCGGGTTCTTCGCCATCATCCGATGGCGACCGATCGGGTAGGGCTCGCACTGCGAGGCGGTAGCGTGGAGGATGCGCTCCATGGGTCCGTTGCCGTTGCCAGCCATGGCGGCCTGGTGTCTCTGCGCCTGTCTGCCGCTGGCGCCGCACGCGATCGTGAAGCCGCAGGAACCCGTCGTGAAGCCCGAGCAGAAACCAGGGGCTGCCAAGCCCAATCGCCTCGCCAAGGAGTCCTCGCCGTATCTGCGCCAGCACCAGGACAACCCGGTGGACTGGTATCCGTGGGGTGCTGCGGCCCTGGAGCGCGCCAAGAAGGAGGACAAGCCGATCTTCCTGAGCATCGGTTACGCGGCCTGCCACTGGTGCCACGTGATGGCGGCCGAGAGCTTCGCCGACCCCGCGATCGCGTCCGTCCTGAACGAGAACTTCGTCTGCATCAAGGTCGACCGCGAGGAACGGCCCGACATCGACGAGATCTACATGGCCGCGCTGCAGGCGATGGGACAGCAGGGTGGCTGGCCGCTCTCGGCGTGGTTGACACCCGACGGCCGTCCGTTCTACGGCGGCACCTACTTTCCGCCCGAGGACGCGCACGGCCGTCCGGCTTTCCGCCGCGTGCTCGAAACGCTCGCGAAGGCGTGGCGCGAGAAGAAGAACGACGTGAACGCGCAGGCCGACGAGCTCGCACAGCATCTGCGGGACGTGCTCGCGCCGAAGCTCGTGGCCGGCGAACCGGGGCCGGCATCGTTGGCCGAGGTGTTGACGCAGTCCAAGCAACGGTTCGACGAAGTGAACGCCGGGTTCGCCTACGCGCCGCACTGGGCGCCGAAGTTCCCGCCCGCCAGCGAGCTGCAGGCGCTGCTGCGGCTGCCCGACGCGAAGGCTCTCGACATCGTGCAGCGCACGCTCGCGGCCATGCGTCGCGGCGGCATCTACGACCAGCTCGGCGGCGGCTTCCATCGCTACAGCACGGACCGGCAGTGGCTCGTGCCGCACTTCGAGAAGATGCTCTACGACAACGCGCTGCTCGTGCCGTGTTACCTCGACGCCTTCGCGCGCACGGGCGACGCGGACCACGCCGTGGTCGCGCGGGAGACGCTCGACTACCTCCTGCGCGAGATGCAACACGAGCGGGGCGGCTTCTACTCGAGCCAGGACGCGCAGAGCGAAGGCGTCGAGGGCAAGTTCTTCGTCTGGTCGAAGGCCGAGTTCGACGCCGTGCTCGGCGCCGAACTCGACGATCTGGGCGAGCTCGCGCGGGCACACTTCGGCGTCACCGCGGACGGCAACTGGGAACACACGAACGTGCTCGTGCTCGCACAACCGGCCGAAGCGCTCGCAGCGGGCAAGGAGCTCGCGGAAGTGAAGACGCGTCTGCAGCAGGCGCGCAGCCGGTTGCTCGCCGCGCGCGACAAGCGCGTGCACCCCGGCACGGACGACAAGATCCTCTGCGCCTGGAACGGGCTCGCGCTCACGGCGCTCGCGGCCGGCTACCGTCACCTCGGCGACGCGCGTTACCTCGACGCGGCGCGCGCGCTGGCCGGCTTCCTGCTCGACGAGATGGTCGTCGATGGCCGCTGCCGGCGCAGCTGGCACGGCGGGACCGCGCGACATCAGGGTTATCTCGAGGACCACGCGATGCTGGCCGATGGTCTCGTGTCGCTGTTCGAGGTCGATCCCGATCCACGTTGGCTCGAGCAGAGCCGCAACCTGCTGCAGAACGTGCGCGAGCACTTCCGCGCCGAGGACGGTGGGTTCTACGCGACGGCCGACGACCACGAGCAGCTGCTCGCGCGTTCGAAGAGCGCCGTCGAGTCGTCGACACCGTCGGGCATGGCGGCGGCCGTGCGCGCGTGCCTGCGCGCGGGGTTGCTGCTCGGCGACGAGAAACTCTACGAGATGGGGGTCGGCGGCTTGCGCGCGAACCACCGGTTGCTCGTGAACTCGCCCGCGGCCTGCCCGGCGCTCGTGGTCGCGCTGCAGTTCCACGTCGCGGATCCGCAAGAGATCGTGATCGCCGGCGAGCCCGGGGATCCGCGCACGCAGGCTCTGCTCACAGCGGCGTGGCGTGCGTTCCCGGACCATCACGTGGTGGCACTCGTGCACGAAGGAAACCGAAAAGCGCTCGTCGCGCTGTCGAAGGTGTTCGACGGCAAGGAGCCCGTGAACGGCGCACCGGCGGCCTACGTGTGCCGGCGCGGTGTTTGTGCGGCTCCGGTCACGGACCCCGCGAAGCTCCTGGTGCGCAAGTGAGCCATCCGGACCTGCTCGACATCGTCACGGGGCGCCGACCGGTGCACGTGGTCCGGCGCGATGCGTTGCACATCGCGTATCTCGCGGAACGGCCCGTTCGCAAGGGCCACGTGATCGTCGCGACGAAAGCGCGCGTCGACGGCGTGTTCGACCTGTCGCAGAAAGCCCATGCCGCGTTGTGGGCGTTCGTGCGCGAGACGGCGATCGTGCTGCGCGAGCGTCTGCCCTGCGAGCGCGTGTGCGTCAGCGTGATCGGCTGGGTCGTCCGCCACGCGCACGTGCATCTCGTGCCGACCGATGCGGTTGGGCAGGTGCCGGGGCTGGAGGGGCCGCCGCTGCCACCCGCGGAGATGGCGGCGATCGCCGCGCGGCTGGGCTAGCCGCGAGGCTGCCGCCTCGACGCGAACGAATCCTCACCGTCGCAGGTGCGCAAGTAGTCGGAAAACGCCTGCACGAACCGGTCCATCTCGTCGGCGACCTGCGGCGGCAACTGCGCGCGCGTCGTCGCCCTCGCGAGGTGCTGCGCCAGTTCGCGGAACGCCGCCGTCGCGAGCAGGAAGGCCGGGAAGTCCTTCTCGGGCGGTGGACCTTCGGCCAGTTGGCGCAGGCGTTCGAGCCAGAACCGCTGCTCCCTGTGCATGCGGCTCTGGTTGCTGCGGCGCTGCGGCAGCGTCAACGCGCGGGGGTCGGTCGGGAAGTCGTCGGTGTCCAAGCGTGTCCTGGAGGAGAGCACTGTTGCTGATCGGTCGTTCGCACCGGATTCTTGAGCCCTGATGCGCAACCCCGCCGGACTCAGCACGCGCGACCTGCACGCCGACGACGACGTGACGCTGGCGCTCGCGAAGGCGGCCGGCGTGCACGGCATCTACGTGCTCAACGCGCTCGCGCGCGACGACGGCGTCGGTTTCCTGCTCGCGTTGCAGGGCGAGGACGTGGGCCTGTGCTGGTTCGGCTCGCGCGGCAACCTCGTGATCCTCGGCGCCGAGAGCCTGTCACCGGAGGGCGTCCAGGCGGTCGCCGATGCCGTGCAGATCTCGCAACATCCGTGGCGCATCGCGATGGGCCCGACCGCGATCGTGAACGCGCTGCGCGATCGCACCGCGGGCAAGCCGCTGCTGCTGCGCGACCAGGTCTACTACGTGGGAACCGCGAAGGATGCTGTGGCCACGCTCGTGGACGACAGCGTGCGCACGGCCGGGCGCGAGGACCGCGAACGCCTGCTGCAGGCGACGCTGGAGCTCAACTCGAGCGATCTGAACATCGACCAGGCGCGCGTCGATCGGCGGTGGCTGCGCGACACGATCGACGAACGCATCGCGGGCGGCTTGACGAGGGCGCTGGGGCCCGTCGGGGGCCTGCGAAGCAAACTCGACTTCGGCAGCGACGGTCCCGGCGGGCTCGTGCTCGAGGGGGTGTTCACGTTTCCTGAACATCGCGGCGCGGGACTCGCCTCGCGGCTCGTGGCCACGTGTCTGCATCGCGCCCCCGCAACCGTGTGTCTGCACGTCGGCATGCACAATGCGCCGGCGCGGGCCGCCTACGAACGCGCGGGCATGGCGCTCGCTGGTCGGTGCCGGCTCTTGCTGCTGGCCTGATCATTCGGCCCGGAACGCGAAGGCCAGCTCGGGACCCAGCAGCGGGTGTTCGCTGCGGCGGCGCAGGTAGATGGCCTGCATCTCGGTGCGCAGGGCCTGTTGCAGCCGTTCGGCTTCCTCGCGCTTGCCGGTGGCGCGCAGACCGCGCGCGAGCAGCGTCTTCGTCATCGGCGAGGCCGAGAGGCGCGCGGCGCGCGCGAGCTCGGTCTGCATGTCGGCCACTTCGCCGCGCACCTCGTGGGCGAACGCGGCGAGCAGCGCCGACCACACGCTGTCGCCGCCGTGACCGAGCCGCGCTTCGACGGCCGTGTTCCGCTCCCGGCGCGCGGCGACCTCGACGAGGCCGCCTGCGAACGCGCACGCGTCGGCGACGGCCGTCGTCGAGTGCTGGCTCTGGATCGTCTGCAGCAGCGCGGGCAGGTCGCTGCCGCCGCCGAGCCGGACCAGTACCGCGCACTGTTCGGCGAACTCACCGCCGCGGTTCTCGAGCGCGCTCGGGTGCTTCGCGAGCCAGTTCAGGTCGACCAGGATCAGCATGCGCGCCTTGTCGAGGTCGCCGCGCAGCAGCGCATGCGCCGCCTGCATGCGGTGGATGTCGTACGCGACCGGGCTCTCGGCCGCGCCGGGCTCGGCGAGCAGCGTCTTCAGCAGGGCCTCGAGCTCTTCGTGCTGGCCCGCTTCGTAGAGCGCGATCGCGCGCGGCACGGTGACCCACGTCGGCGGCAGCCTCGTGGCGGCGTGTTCGAACTCGCGCACGGCGGCCTTCGCATCGCCGGTGCCGAGACAGGCCCAACCGAGGTGATACGCGACCATCGCCTGATCCGGCTGGCTCGCGCGCAACGCCTGCAACAGCGGCAACGCCTTGGCGAAGTCGCCGAGGAAGTTGTGCGCGATGGCGCGCGTGAACTGCGGCTGCCAGTCGAACGGCCGCTCGCGATGTCCGGTCTCGCCGAGCACCAACAGCTCGCGGTCGTGACGGGCCGCTTCGAGCGGACGCAGCGACGAACGCGTGAGCAGCATCGTGCGCAGCAGGCGGTGCTGGACCGTCGGATGTTGCCGGCTCTCGTAGGCCAGAGCCTCGCGGCAGATGCGCTCGGCGTCGTCGAGGTTCGCGCGCATGAGCTCGACCGAGGCCAGACATTCGAGCACGTAAGGAGCAGCACCGTCGCGCGCGCGCGCGCCTCGCAGCGCCTCGTGCGCGCGCTTCACGGCACCCGTGCGCAGCAGCGCCATCGCTTCTTCGACGGCGACCACGACTTCGATGTCGGCCGACGTGCAGGCCGCGACGGGGATCGGGGCCGAGACCTCTTCGCCGAGTGCTCTTCGGACGGACCAGGCCAGGCGGTCGATCGCCGCGGGCAGCGGCATCGAAGCGAAGGAACCACCGGCCAGCGCGCGTTCGGTCCCGTCCTGCTTCAGGAACGCCGCGAGCGACTGGCTTTGCGGATCGATCGTCAGCTCGACGACCGCGCCGCCGTGGCCGGTCTCGTCGAGCCCGAACGCGACCGTCTGTCGCAGCGCCTCGCGCCACCAGATCGCTGCGGCCCGCCAGCGCAGTTCGTCCGGCACGGAGGCGGCCAAGACGGGGCGCAGCATGGTGCCCGCGGGCAGGCGTACGACGAGCGGGACCGCGGGGGGCTGCAGCTCGGTCGGAACGGCTGGCGTCCGGCAGGCGGCGAACACCAGCACGAAGCAGAGAGAGCGGCGCACCGCGGCAGCATGGCCGCGCCGCGGGCCCAGCACTACTGGAACTTGGCGCCCCCTGCGATCCAGGCCTTCAGCGCCTCGAGCTCGGCAGCAGTGGGCTGCGGCTTGCCCTCGGGCGGCATGTGGTCGTCGTGGTCGAGGGGCAAGAGACAGCGCTGCAGCATCGGGCTGTCCTCGGGTTTGCCGGGCACGAACACGGCGCCGTTCTCGCCGCCCGCCTGCAGGCCCTCGGGCGTCGTCATCAGGAGCTCGCCCTTCTTCTTGTCGGGGTTGTGGCACTTCGTGCAGCAACGCTCGAGGATCGGCGCGATCGTGCGTTGGAACTCGGTCAGCGCCGCCGTGCCGTCGGTGCCGGGTACGACAGTGGCACGATTAGCCGCCGCGTCCGCTGCCGCGCCGTTGTTCTTGGGCGCATGCATCGGTCCGAACAGGAAGTCGCGCCCGTGCGTCATCGAAGCACCGAGGTGGCCGGCCGGGACCATCACGCAGAGCGTCGCGACCATGGTGAAACGGAACCACCGGCGACCGCGCCGCACCGCGAGCACCGCGAGCACGACGCAGAGACCCGCGAACACCAACCCGAGCACCTTGTGCTGGTCCCGCGTCTCGTTCGGACCGGTGTCTTCACCCGCGAGCACGAGCCCCGAGGCGGCGGCCAGCACGCTGGTGATCGCGAGGAACCAGGACAGCGCGAGCACGGCGTCGCGCGGCACTTCGCGGCGCATCAGCGGAGCGCCGAACTCGAGCAACGCGATCGCGGGCAGGATGCCGAGCGGCAGGTGCAGCAGCAGCGGATGGGCGCGGCCGAACACGGCCAACCAGCCCGATGCGTCGGTCGACGCCAGCAGGAATTCACTGGGCATGCGGTTTCTCAGGCCAGCAAGTCGCGCACGACGCGACCGAAGACGTCGGTGAGCCGGAAGTCGCGGCCCTGGTGGCGATAGACGAGACGCTGGTGGTCGAAGCCGAGCAGATGCAGCATCGTGGCGTGAAGGTCGTGCACGGAGACGGGATTGCTCGTGATGTTGTAGCCGTGGTCGCAGGTCTCGCCGTAGGTGAAACCGGGCCGCACGCCGCCACCGGCCATCCACACGGTGAAACAGCGCGGATGGTGGTCGCGGCCGTAGTTGTCGTGGCTGAGACCGCCCTGGCTGTAGACCGTGCGGCCGAACTCGCCGCCCCAGAGCACGAGCGTGTCGTCGAGCAGGCCGCGGCGGCGCAGGTCGACCAGCAACGCGGCGATCGGCCGGTCGACGGCTTTGCACTGCGCGCGCAGCTCGCTGGGCAGGTTGCCGTGCTGGTCCCAACCGCGCATGTAGAGCTGCACGAAGCGCACGCCGCGTTCGACGAGACGGCGTGCGAGCAGACAGCTGCTCGCAAACGTGCCCGGCTTCTTCGCTTCTTCGCCGTAGAGGTTCCACGTGTGGTCGCCCTCGTGGCTGAAGTCGGTCAGCTCCGGCACCGACACCTGCATGCGGAACGCCATCTCCTGTTGCGCGATACGGGCCTCGATCTCGGGATCGAGGCTCGACGCGAGCTCGCGGCGGCCGAAGTCGTTGACGAGGTCGAGCATCGCGCGCCGGTCCTCGCGTTCCATGCCGTCCGGGTCGCGCAGGAACAGCACGGGATCGCCGCTGCTGCGCAGCTTGCAGCCCTGGTGCTGGCTCGGCAGGAAGCCGCTGCCCCAGAAGCGCGCCGCGAGCGCCTGCATGTTGCCGAACCCTTGAGTGATGAGCACGACGAACGTCGGCAGGTCGTTGTTGTCGCTGCCGAGCCCGTAGCTGGCCCACGCGCCGAAGCTCGGACGCCCTGGCTGCTGGCTGCCGGTCTGGAAGAACGTGATCGCCGGTTCGTGGTTGATCGCCTCGGTGTGCATCGAGCGCACGAAACACAGCTCGTGCGCGACGCTGCCGAGGTGCGGCATCAGCTCGCTGATGAAGGCGCCGTCGCCGCCGTTGTCCCAGCGTTTCCACGCGAAGATCGACGGCGCGATCGGGAACCGCTTCTGGCCCGATGTCATGCCCGTGAGGCGCTGGCCGCCGCGCACCGAGTCGGGCAGGTCCTTGTCATACCACTCCTGCAGCCGCGGCTTGTAGTCGAACAGATCGAGCTGGCTGGGCCCGCCCTCCATGTGCAGGTAGACGACGCGCCTCGCCTTCGGCAGGAAGTGGGTATCCAGGCGGTGCCGCTGCGAAGCCGTTGCGAGCGCCGTCGTGCCCAGCGCCGCCGAGAGACCTGTGGCCGAACGCGAGAAGAAGCGGCGGCGCGTGCACGTGAAGTCGGGATCGGTGTGAGCCATGGTCAATCGATGAAGAGAGACGCGTCGAGGTTCAAGAACGCGTTCGCGAGCACGAGAAGCGCGGCCACCTCGGTCGGTGCCAGGTCTGGCCCGAGCGGCGCCTGGCCCGTGCGCACCAGTGTCTTCGCGTGGTCGGGGTGCGCCGCATAACGCTCGCGCACGGCCTGCAGGCTGCGTGTGGCCACTGCGAGCCGTTCCTGGTCCATCACATGGCCCGTGCACCGGCGATACATGCTCTGCAGGCGGCTCTCGTCGGAAGCGTCGCGACCGTGCTCGCGCAGACAGCGTTCGGCGAGCACACGCGCTGCCTCGACGAACTGTTCGTCGTTCCAGAGCACGAGCGCCTGCAGCGGCGTGTTCGTCGACGAACGGCGGATCGTGCAGAACTCGCGCGTCGGCGCATCGAGCATCAGCAGGCTCGGTGGGGGACACGCGCGCTTCCAATACGTGTAGAGGCTGCGGCGCCAGAGGTCATCGCCCTTGCCTTGCACGTAGCGGCGCGTGTTCGACTGCACCATCGCGACCTCCTGCCAGAGGTCGGGAGGCTGGTAGGGCTTCACGCTCGGGCCGCCCGTGTGTTCGACGAGCAGGCCACAGACGTAGAGCGCCTGATCGCGGATCGCCTCGGCCGTGAGCCGGCGGCGCGGGAACCAGCCGAGCAACCGGTTGTCGCGGTCGTTCGGCGCCGGCGAGACGCGACTCTGCTGGCGGAACGTCGCGCTCGTGACGAGCAGCCGCAACATCGCGCGCGTGCTGTGGCCGCGTTCCCGGAACTCCGTCGCAAGCCAGTCGAGCAGCTCGGGGTTGCTCGGCCACTCGCCCTGCAGACCGAAGTCCTCGCTCGTGCGCACGATCCCCGTGCCGAACACGAACTCCCAGAGCCGGTTCACGGCCACGCGCAGGAACAACGGGTTCTCGGCGGACACGACCCACTGCGCGAGACCGAGCCGGTTCTGCGGCGCGTCGGCGGGCAACGCGCCGAACACCGCGGGCAATGCGCGGGCAATCGGCCGGGTCTTGTCCGGCTTGTCGTACTCGCCGCGCATCAGCACGAACGTGCTTCGCGGCTCGGTGGCTTCCTGCATCACCATCGAGCGCGGGATCGTCGCATCGAGCGCCTTGTTGGCCTCGGTCAAGCGCTGCACCTCGGCCTTGCGGACGCGGTGCACGGGCGACGTCGTCTCGCGGAACGCGAGTGCCGAGCGCTCGAGCAGCGTCTTGTCCTGCACGGCCGGCGGCAGCAGCAAGAGGCGCAGGTCGCCCGACAGCTCGCGTTCGCGCGCGACGTGCCGCAGCGCAAAACCGGCGTCGCCACCCGTGTTGACGACCTTGAGCACGAGCAGCGAGGGGCCGGCCGGCAGTTGCATCGTGGCTGTGTCCTGGTCGGCCTCCAGGCTCCGGTCGATTCGCCGCTCGGCCTGCTGCGCGCCGTTCAGGTAGAGCTGGAAGCCGTCGTCGCTGCCGAGCGACACGGACGCCTCGCGCGCACACGAGCTGTACAGACGCTGCGCGACGTAGCTCACGCTGCGGCCCGAAGGCAGGCTCGCGGTCGTCTTGCCGGCGAGCAGACCCGCGTCGAACTTCCAGGCCTGTTTGCCCCAGCGCTGCTTCTCGTCGACGGCCAGCACCGTCTCGGGTCCGAAGCTGGTCGCATAGAGACTCTCGGCATCATCACCTTCGAACGGCCCGACGAGGTGGAACCCGCTCGCGGCCAGCGGCAGCCGCGCGAGCATGGCCGGCGCGAGACTGCCGACGTGCACACGCACGCGTCCGAACGTGTGATGCGCATGCTGCGACGTGTAGCGCATGGTCACGCGCAGCTCGGTGCCGCCCTCGTTCCCGAACGGAGCATCGCTGAGCAAGAGACAGCGGCGTGGGCCAGGCGGCCGCCGGTGCGCATCGACGGCCCAGCCACGGTCGTCGTCGTCGATCACGTTCGTGGCGACGTAGTCGCCGTTGTCCTGTTCGACGTCGGCCATCGCCCACACGAACGGCACCGCTGCGAAGTCCGCGGAGCCGTCGAGCGGTCGCGCTTCGAGTTGCAGGTGCTGCAGCACGGCATTGCCGTTCGGTGCGCGGCCGACGCGGCCCTCGGGCAGGCTCTTGTCGGTCAGCGCCTCGAGGCAGAGCAACCGCTGGTCGCGGGCCTGCGTGTGCAGCACGAGCACGTGCACGTCGCGGGCCGGGTTGTTGCCGCTCGCGAGCACCGAGCCGTCGTGCTGCAGGGTCAGCGTCGCGTCGTGTTGCGAGGTCGCGCTGACGACGCGTGGCAACGACCACGACGCGGCGATGTCGGCTGCGACTTCGGCGCGGAACGCATCGAGTGCTTCGAGATCGGCCGGCGTGCGTTCGTCGAGCAGCTTCTTCGCCGCGGCAAGTTGCGCCCGCAGCTGCGCGCGCTGTGCCCTCTGCTCTGGCGAAGGCACGTCGGTGAACGGTTCGAGCGCGCGGTTGCTGTCCTGCGACTGCGAGTAGAGACCCGGTTCTTCGTTGTTGTTGAAGAACGAGAAGAGCCGGTAGTAGTCCTCCTGCCGGATCGGATCGTATTTGTGATCGTGGCAGCGCGCGCAGCCGAGCGTGAGGCCCAGGAACACGCTGCCGAGCGTCGCGGTGCGTTCGGCCGCGTACTCGATGCGGTATTCCTCGTCGATTGCGCCGCCTTCGTCGGTCGTCACGTGCTGCCGCAGGAAGCCGCTCGCGACGCGTTGGCTCTGCAAAGCACCGGGAATCAGATCGCCCGCGAGCTGTTCGGTTGCGAACTGGTCGAACGGCATGTCCGCGCGCAACGCTTCGAGCAGCCAGTCGCGCCACGGCCACGCCTGCCGACCGGCGTCCATGTGGATGCCGCTCGTGTCCGCGTAACGCGACGCGTCGAGCCACGGCTGTGCCAGGTGCTCGGCGTGGCGCGTCCGATACGGCTCTTCGCCGAGCAGTCTGTCGACCAGGTCTTCGTAGGCGCTGTCGCGGCGGTCGGCCAGGAACGCGTCGATCTCCGCCGGCGTCGGGGGCAGGCCCAAGAGGACCAGGAACACGCGGCGCACGAGGGTCTCGGGGTCCGCCTCGGGGCTCGGCTGGCGGCCGGCGGCCGCGAGCTGCGCGTGCACGAAGTGGTCGACGGTGTTCCTGGCCGGCAACGGCGTGGCAGGAACCGCGGGTCGCACGGGCGCCGAGAACGCCCAGTGCGACTCGTAGGGCGCGCCGGCTTCGATCCAGCGCTCGATGGTCGCGACTTCTGCTGCGTTCAGCTCGGGCTTGCCGCTGCGTCGCGGCGGCATGCGTTCGCTCTCGTCTTCGTGGCGCACACGCTGAATGAGCAGACTCTTC
>Ga0075428_100000048_pt1 | contig 96714 bp, 93 predicted proteins | sample RhiMetdeltSRZDD2_FD_75291 | JGI IMG/M metagenome (GOLD analysis project Ga0075428, IMG submission 75291) | Populus rhizosphere microbial communities from Tennessee, USA - Rhizosphere MetaG P. deltoides SRZDD2 | ecosystem: Host-associated > Plants > Roots > Rhizosphere > Soil | place: USA... | reverse complement strand
CGGCCTCGAGGTGCCCCCCGGGCTGGAGGAGCAGGCCCGGCTGGGGGCGCGCAACTGCCCCGAGCGGGCGATCACCGTCATCGAGGACTGAGCCGACCGGGCCCCCGCCCGGGGATGCGGCGCCGCTGCGGGCCGCGGCCCGTCGCGGTACTGTCGGATCACATAACACTCGTGTCACTTTTTGGTCGGACACGACAGCACGACCAACGGGGGGAAGCCGTGTTGCAATCCAGGCGGGTCCTTGCGCTAGCGACGTTCGTGTTCGTCTTCGCCGCCGCGTGCGGTAACTCGGGCGACGACGACGCCTCGCCGGACTCGGGCGGGGGCGACGGCGGCGAGGCGCCGTCCGGCGGCGGCGAATCCAGTCGCGACGAGTTCGTCGAGATCTCGGGCGTCCCCGGCGTGTCCGACGACGAGATCACGTTCGCGGTCGTCGGCACCGAGGCCGGGAACCCCCTCGGCACCTGCATCCTGGACTGCTACGTCCAGGGTGTCGAGGCCTACTTCGCCTTCCGCAACGACGAGGGCGGAATCTACGGCCGCGACCTGGTGGTCGGCGACATCCTCGACGACCAGCTGGTCCAGAACCAGGCCCGCGCCCTCGACGTGATCTCCGGCAACTCGGCGTTCGGGTCGTTCCAGGCCACGCTGCTGGCGAGCGGCTGGGGCGACCTCGACACCGCCGGCGTCCCCACCTGGGCCTGGGGCATCCACTCGGCCGAGGCCGCGAACCGCTCCCACATCTTCCCGAGCGCGGTGATCCGCTGCGCCGACTGCACCGGGCGGGCCGTGCCCTACGCCGCGATGTCGGCCGGCGCCGAGCACGCGGCGCTGCTCGGCTACGGCGCCACCGAGAACTCCAAGGTGTGCGCTCAGACAACGGCCGAGTCGGTCGAGACCTACGCCGAGGACACCGGCGTCGACGTCGCCTACGTCAACGACGACCTGGCGTACGGCCTGACCAACGGCATCGGCCCCGAGGTCACCGCCATGAAGGAGGCGGGGGTCGACTTCATCGCCACCTGCATCGACCTGAACGGCATGAAGACCCTGGCCCAGGAGCTGCAGCGCCAGGGCATGGACGACGTCGTCCTGTACCACCCCAACACCTACAACCAGGACTTCGTGCGGGAGGCCGGCGACCTGTTCGAGGGCGACTACGTGACCGTGCAGTTCCGGCCGTTCGAGGCCGAGAGCGACGGCACCGAGCTCGCCGACTTCCTGGAGTGGATGGACAACCAGGGCGCCCAGCCGTCCGAGCTGGCGATGGTCGGCTGGCTCAATGCCTCCCTCGCCTTCGAGGGCCTCCTGGCCGCCGGGCCCGAGTTCGACCGGGACTCGGTCACGGCCGCCACCAACGCCCTCACCGACTTCGACGCCGGTGGGCTCATCGAGCCGGTCGACTGGAGCGAGGCCCACACGCCCTACACCCAGGACACCCGCGACGAGGACAGCAGCGACGAGTGCACGATCCTGCTGAAGATCCAGAACGGCGAGTTCAGCACCGTCGCCCCGCCGGAGACCCCCTGGATCTGCTGGAGCCAGACCGACCTCGCGTGGTCGGAGCCCGAGCCCACCGCCTTCGGATGACCCCGGCGCGCCGCCCGTGATCGTCGCCGCCTCGATCGGGGAGGACCTGTTCCGCAGCGTGCTGCAGGGCCTGCCGCCCGGCACGGCCTACGCGCTCATCGCACTCGGCTTCGTCCTGGCCTACAAGACGAGCGGCGTCTTCAACCTGGCCTTCGGGGCCCAGGCCTACATCTCGGCCGCCATGTACTTCGAGGCCCGGGTCGAGTGGGGTTGGGGCATCCTCCCGGCGTTCGTGCTGTCGGTGCTGATCCTGGCGCCGGCCATCGGCCTGGTCCTCGAGCGGCTGATCTTCCGCCACCTGCGCACCAGCTCGGCGGTGGCCAAGCTGGTGGTGGCGATCGGCCTGACCGTGGCCCTGCCCAGCCTCTTCGAGATGATCGTCGGGTTCGACCCCGTGGCCGGCCGCACCCCCGAGGGCATCGTGCCGGACGGCGCCACCGTGTTCTACGACCCGTTCGGCGTGTACCCGTTCAGCCGCAACGAGCTGGTCGGGATGGCGGTGGCGGCCGCGGCGATGGCGGGCCTCGCGGCGCTGTTCCGGTTCACCGACCTGGGGCTGCGCATGCGGGCGGTGGTCGAGAGCCACCGCATGACCGAGCTGATGGGCATCCGGGCCGAGCGGGTGTCGGCGTTCTCGTGGGCGCTGTCGAGCCTGTTCGCCGGCCTGGCCGGCGTGCTGATCGCCCCCCGGTTCAACACGCTGGTGGCGGGCGACTTCTTCAATCTGATGGTGGTCGGGATCGCCGCGGCCGCGGTCGGCCGGCTGATGAGCCTGCCCCGCGCATTCCTCGGCGGCCTCGGCCTCGGCGTGCTCATTGCGCTGGCCAACACGTTCCTGCCCCGGTGGTCGGAGGACCACCCGCTGATCGGCCAGATCCAGGAGAACGTGACGCCGGCGATACCGTTCCTGGTCCTGTTCGGGCTGCTGGTGCTGTGGCCGGCGGTGCGCCGGACCCGGGGTGCATCGGACCCGCTGGCCGGGGTCGACCCGCCTCCGCCCTCGCTGGCGGCGTCGACCCGCAGCCAGCTGCTGACCCGGCTCACCTGGGTGGCGGGCGTGTTGTTCTTCGTGCTCACCGGGTGGGTGGTGTTCACCCGGGCCGACGCGTCGTGGTTGTACCTGGTCACCCAGGCGGTGATCTTGGGCACGATCTTCCTGTCCATCACGGTCATCACCGGCATGGCGGGGGAGATCTCGCTGTGCCAGGGCACATTCGCCGCCATCGGGGCGTTCGGCGCCTTCCAGCTCACCGACCGGATGGGGATGTCCGTGCTGGTGGCGGCGTTCGTCGGCGCCGCGGTGGCGGCCGCGGTCGCCGCGGTGCTGTCGCTGCCGGTGCTGCGGCTGGGCGGCGTGTGGGTCGCCATCGCCACGCTGGCGTTCGCCTACTTCTTCGACTCTGTGATGATCAAGATGCCGTGGATCGGCGGCGGCGACACATCGCTGATGCAGGGCACCCGGGTGCCGCGTCCCACGATCGGGCCGTGGGACCTGGCCGACGACAAGCAGTTCCTCGTGCTGGCCATCGTCGTGTTCGTGCTGGTGGCGTTCGCCGTTATCCGCATCCGGGAGGGCACGGTCGGCCGCACCCTGCGGGCGGTGCGGGGCAGCGAGGTGGCGGCCCAGTCGATCGGCATCTCGCCGGCCCGGGCCCGGCTGGTGGCGTTCGCGGTGTCCGCCTTCATCGCCGGCCTGGGCGGCGCCTTGCTCGCCATGCACCAGGAGAACGTCAATTACGGCGGCAACTTCGTCCCGTTCGTGGCCCTGTTCTGGCTGGTCATCGTGGTGTCGCTCGGGTCGCGCACGGTCGAGGGGGCGGCCCAGGCCGCCATCGCCTTCGCCCTGTTCGACGCCGTGATCCTCAAGGGGGCGCTGTTCGAGTGGATCCTGCGCTCGCCCGACCGGGTGCCGGACATCTTCCCGCTGTCGCCGGCCTGGCGGCTGGTGCTGTTCGGCCTCGGTGCGCTCCAGTTCGCCCGCCACCCGGAGGGCATGGTCGAGTACGGCAAGCGCCGCGCCCACCGCCGGGTCGAGGGGTGGCTGGCCCGGGCCGGCCGCGACCGGGGCGAGGGCCCCCCGGCGCCCCCGCCCGAGCCGGCGCCCGTGGGGGAGAAGGTGGCGTGAGCGAGCAGGACGCGCCCGCGCCGGTCCTCGAGGCCGAGGGCATCACCCACGCCTTCGCGGGGATCAAGGCGCTGAACGAGGTGTCGCTGGCCGTCGGCCCGGGGGAGCGGGTCGGGCTCATCGGGCCCAACGGCGCGGGCAAGACGACGCTGTTCAACTGCGTGCTGGGCATCCTCCGGCCCGACCGAGGGACCGTGCGCCTGGCCGGGGAGGACGTGTCCCGGCTCCCGGTGCACGCCCGGGCCCGGCGGGGGATCGGCCGGTCGTTCCAGCGCAGCGAGCTGTTCCCGGAGTCGACCGTGCGCGACCACCTGCTCATCGCCGAGCGGGTCCGGCGGGGCGACGGCCGCCTGTGGCGCGACCTGGTCGGCCTCGGCCGGCCCCGCAAGGACGAGCTGGCCGCCTGCGACGAGGTCCTCGGGCTGCTGGGGCTCGACCACCTGGCGGACGAGCCGATCGAGCACCTCAGCCTCGGGCAGGGCCGGCTGGTCGAGGTGGGGCGGGCCCTGATGACCCACCCCCGGCTCCTGCTGCTCGATGAGCCGTCGTCCGGCCTCGACAGGCGGGAGACCGCCGACCTGGCCGTCACGCTGCGGTCGGTGCAGGCCCAGCAGGGCTTCGCCATCCTGCTGGTCGAGCACGACGTCGAGCTGGTGGCCAGCTTCACCGAGCGCTGCTACGTGCTCGACTTCGGCATGCTGATCGCGCAGGGCGCCACCCGCGCGGTGCTGGAGAGCCCCGAGGTCCGGCGTGCCTACCTGGGGGATACAGAGCACCGGGGTGCGACCAGCGAGTCGGAGGCGCCGGCGTGACCGCCATCCTCGAGCTCGACGACGTCTCTGCGGCCTACGGGCCGTTCAACGCGCTGTTCGGGGTGTCGCTGGCGGTCCAGCCGGGCGAGGCGGTGGCGCTGCTGGGTCCCAACGGCGTCGGCAAGACCACCGTCGCCCGCGTGGCGTCGGGCCTGGTGGCGCCGACGGCCGGCACGGTCCGGGTCGATGGCGTGGACCTGACCCGCGCCCCGGCCTACCGCTTCGCGCTGGCGGGCATCGCCCACGCCCCCGAGGGCCGGTCGGTGTTCGCCACGCTGACGGTCGAGGAGAACCTACGCCTGTCGTTCCGGCGTTCGATGGGCCGGGCCGGGGTGGTCGGCGCCCTGCGCCGGGCCTACGAGCAGTTCCCGGCCCTGGCCCGCCGGCGGGGCCAGCACGCCGCCACGCTGTCGGGCGGCGAGCAGCGCATGCTGTCGCTGGCCCGGGTGCTGGTCGAGGCGCCCAAGCTGCTGGTCGCCGACGAGCTGTCCCTGGGCCTGGCCCCGATCGTCGTGGACGAGATCTACCGGGAGCTCGCCCGCCTGCGCTCCGAGGGGACCGCCCTGCTCATCGTCGAGCAGCAGGTGGCCCACGCCCTCGACCTCTGCGACCGCGTCGTCCTGCTCGACCGCGGCACGGTGACGTGGGAGGGCCCGGCGTACGAGGCCGGCGACCGGGTGGTCGAGTTCCTCGCCCCGGGCGACGCGGTGGCTTAGGCCGCGTCCCGCGGCAGCCTGCGGGCTGCGGCGAGCGCGGCGTCCGCGGCGCGGCGGGCCGCCAGGGTGGCGTCGCGGCCCATGCGCACCAGGCCGGGGATGCGGCCCGGGTGGCGGACGAGGTAGCGGGCTACCGCCGCCGGGTCGGGGCGGCCGTCCTGGCGGGCCAGGTGGAAGACCTCGTCGTCCACGCTGCCGTCCGTCGCCCGGTCGCTGATCGCCCGGAACACCGCCCACGGGACGCCGCGCTCCTCGCAGGCCCGGGCGATCGCCGCGGTCTCCATGTCGAGCGCCACCACGCCCCGGTCCCGCAGCGCCGGCAGCTCGGACGCCGGTGTGATGACGTCGGTAGTCCACAGCGCGCCCGCCGGCTCGCCGCCCGGGCCGAGCGGGGCGTGGGCGTGCTCGCGGCCGGTGGCGTGGTCGATCACCCGGGCGGGCCGGATCACCGTCCCGATCGGCGTGTCGTCGTCCACCGCACCGGTGATCCCCACCACCAGCACGTGGCCCGGGGTGACCGCGCCCAGCAGCCGGTCGATCCCGTCCGCCGCCAGGCGCGTCCCCATGCCGGTGACGACCGCGACCACCGGCCGGCGGTCCAGCGTGCCGGTCCGGACCTGCACGCCGCCGACCGTGTCCCGCCGCAGCCCGAGCGGCCGGGCCAGCGGCCGGAGCTCCATCGGCATGGCGCACACGAAGGCGAGCGGGGCCTCACCCATCGCAGTGCTCGGGCGGCGGGACGTCGAGCGCGGGGTTGCGGTCGAAGAACCCGCTCGGCACCAGCTGGAACCCGGTGCTCTCGACGGGCATGACCGGCCAGTCCTCGGGCCGGGGGACGTGGGTGACGCCGAACGTGTGCCACACGACGACCTCGGTCCCCACCAGCGACCGGTCGGCCGCCGTCCACGCCGGCAGACCCGCGCCGCCCGGGTGCTGGCTGGGGAAGTCGCCGGCCGCCCGCCGCTCGTCGGGGGCGTACGGCGTGACCCACAGGTTGCGGGTGGCGAACGCGGCCCGGGCCGTCACGCTGGCGTCGTCGCCGGCCAGCAGGGTCGGGATCGCCCGGGGGATCAGCCGGTAGGCGACCGGCTGGCCCAGGCCGTTGCGGACGTCCGGGTTGACGATGCGCCACGTGCGGTCGCGGGTGGGGTCCGCGACCCGCTGCGCGGCCCGCTCCGACGCCAGCAGGGTGGCGGCCGGGGCGAAGCCGTTGGACCACGGGTTCCCCTCGCCGGCCGGCAGGGGGACCACGTCCACCTCGTGGACCTCGTTGCGCGGCCCGTCGACCGCCGGGTCGAGCCGGGCGCAGAACAGGTGCTGGTGCACCGGCGCCGCCACGCCGGGCGCCACGAGCGGCGAGGATGGGTCCACGGCGCCGTTCGCCACCGCGGCCGTGGACAGGATGCCGGTGAGCTTGACCTCCAGCTCCAGCGAGCCGTCCTGGTAGAAGCACCAGTAGAAGCCGTAGTCGTAGTTGCCGACGGTCGAGATCGACGACACGACCAGCCGCCGCCGGCGCCGGACCTCGGTGCGGCCGCCCATCAGGTCGTGGTGCTTCCAAGCGATGCCGGCGTCCTCCTCGTGGAGGCAGATGGCGTTGGCCGCGGTCCCGGGCTGGCCCTGCTCGTCGGCCAGGACGGCGTCCAGGTAGCGGATCTCGCCGAGGCAGTCGCAGCCGTTGGTGAGCGAGTTGGCGAGGCGGCCGAGGCCCCACTCGCCGACGTCGAACGCGTTCTGCCAGCCGTGCCCGGGCGTGGGGTCGCCGTAGGGAACCACCATCTCGCTGATCGACGCACGCCGCAGGATCGACCGGCCCCCGCAGGCGACATCCCGCAGCACGATGCCCTCGAGCGGGTCGAGGCTCACGTGGAGCGACCAGCCCTGCCACCCGACCTCGTGCCCGTCGATCGTGAAGCCCACGCCGTCGGGCTGGGCGATCACCAGCGGCGCCTGGCCCGGCCGGGGCGGGTGGTGCTCGGCGAAGTAGCTGCCACGGTCATCGGGGATCGGGACCGGGCCGGTGTCGATCAGATCCACCACCTCGCCGGTCGCCATGTCCACAAGCGCCTGGAGGCCCTCGATCGGGCGGGCGTAGCCGTTGTCGTCCTTCTGCTCCCGGAGATAGGGCAGGCAGCGGGCGACCCGCCGCCCCTCCTCGGCGGGGCTGCCGAAGTTGCCGGCCGGCCAGGGGTCGATCTGCACGGTGTCGGGGTCGGTGATGCCCCGGGCCTTCAGGGCAGTGACCCAGCCCGCGTGCTCGCGCAGGGCGAGGATGACGACCAGGCTCTCACCGAACCCCAGCGCCGGCCGGACGCCGTCGTGGACGGACCAGTCGACCACCTCGCCGGACCCGAGGTCGACCGTGGCCACGACCACCGCCGCTTGCGGGCCGGGGACAGCCACCACCCGGGCCCGGCGGCCGTCCACCCCGGGCCGGCGGGCGTCGTCGGGGGTCACCGTCGAGAACCAGGCGCCGTCGCCGACGCGGCCGGTGGCGCGCACGGCGGCCGTCGCCGCCGTGATCTCGTCGGGGGTCAGCGGGTCGAGTGGGTGGGTCATCGCTGCACCTACCGGGTGGGGTCGAGGGCGACCTTGACGGCGCCGCTGTGCGCCTGGTCGGCGAGGGCGGCGAACGCGTCCCGCCAGGCCGACAGGCCGAACGTGTGGGTGACGAGGGGGGCGAGGTCGACGCGGCCGGACGTGGCGAGGTCGAGGGAGTGCGCGATGCCGTGGCGGCGCACGCCCTCGACCTCCTCGACGCCGAAGGCGTTGGAGCCGACCAAGCTGATCTCCTTGAAGTACAGCGGGCTCCACTCCCAGCGCCCCGGTGGGTGGACGCCGCTCTTGACCAGCGTCCCCCGCGCCCGCAGCACCCGGACCTCCACCTCGAACGTCTCCGGCTTGCCCACGGTGTCGTAGGCGACGTCGACCCCGCCGGGGTGGCACATGGGCAGGCCGTCGAGGCCCTCCATCGTGGGGCGCAGGACCCCGCCGGACCAGGCGGCGAGCCGCTCGACCATCTCCTGCTGGGGCGCCAGGCGGAACACGGCGTGGGCGCCGAGCCGGGCGGCCAGGTCGGCCTGGGCGTCGTGGGCGGCGACGACGCCCACCTCGACGTCGGGGCGGAGGGCCCGGAGGAGGGCGACCGCGCTGCAGCCGAGGGCGCCCGCGCCCCACACCAGCGCCCGGCCGCCGGGCGGCGGCGGGTGGCGGGTCACGCTGTGGAGCGAGACCGCGCACGGGTCGGCCAGGATGGCCCGCTCGTCGTCGAGGGCGTCGGGCACCGGGAACAGCATGGTCGAGTGGGCGGGCATCAGCTCGGCGTAGCCACCGGTGGCGTCGCGGGCCACGCCGGTGTGGAGGCCGGTGCTGATCGGTCCCGTCGTGAAGCTCCAGCACAGGCTCAGGTCGCCGGCGTCGCAGGCGGGGCAGACCGGCGACACGCCCCGGGGCTCGCACGACAGCCAGGGGTTGAGCACGACCCGCTGGCCGACGTCGAAGCCCCGGGCCTCCGGGCCCAGCTCGGCCACGTCGGCCACGACCTCGTGGCCCGGGACCTGGGGGAACGAGCACAGTCCACTGAGCGCACTGTCGCTGTCGCCCTCGAAGTCGCCGAGGACCTGCTTGGCGTCGGAGCCGCAGATGCCCGTGAGCCGGGGCCGGACCACCAGCCAGTCCGGGCGGAGGGGACGGGAGTCCGGGACGTCCTGCAGGGCGCAGGGCGTCGTGGCCAGGTTGCGGAGCAGGCGGTTGTCTGCGGCCCCGGGCGGCGGGTCCCACGGGTCCGGGCGGGTGCCGTAGACGAGCGCCCTCACCGCCGCCGCCGGTCCTCTGCCAGCTCGCGGGTGAAGCTGCGGCGCGTCCCCCACCGGAAGAGGGGCGGCACCAGGTGGCGGATCGCCACCGCCGGCCGGAAGGACCCGGGCACGTACTGCTCGGCCCGGTCGCCCTCGACCGCCCGGACGACGGCGCTGGCCACGTCCTCGGCGGGGACCGGCCGGGGCCGGGCGCGGTCGTAGGGGTGGCCCCGGGCGTCGGCGAAGCCGGTCGCGACGGGACCCGGGTTCACCAGCGAGACGCCGATCCCGTAGGGCGCCAGCTCGACGGCCAGGGCCTCGGTGAGCCCGACGCCGGCGAACTTGGACGCGGAGTAGATGGCCTCGAACGGGGTCCCGATGCGCCCGGCGATCGAGCCGATCGTCACCAGGTGGCCGCGGCGGCGGGCGATCATCCCGGGCACGACCGCACGCAGGGCGTGGACGGTGCCGAGCACGTTCACCCGCACGACCCGCTCGGCCTCCTCCTCCGACAGGTCGGCGAACGCCCCGTAGGCGCCGATGCCCGCGTTGGCCACCAGCACGTCGGTCGGACCGAGCGCCTGCTCCAGATGGTCGATGGCGGTGGCCAGCGCCGCGGGGTCGGCGACGTCGGCCACGGCATAGCGGGCGTCGGTGACGGCGGCGGCCGACCGGAGGTCGTCCTCGTCGCGGGCGATCAGCCCGACCAGGGCGCCCCGGACCGCGACCGCCTCGGCCACGGCGCGCCCGATCCCGCGCGAGCCGCCGGTCACGATCGTGGCGGCGCCGGCCCACTGCACGGCGGCGACCGTAGCGCAGACCTGACACGACTGTTAGGAAGTGTCCGTGCGCGAGGTCACGGTCGGGATCGACATCGGGACGACGTCGGTGAAGGCGGTCGCGGCCGCAGGCGACGGGACCGTGCTGGCCCGGGCCCGCGTCCCCCACGACGTGCGCACGTCGCAGCCCGGATCGTTCGAGCACGACGTCGACCAGGCGTGGCGCGCCGGGGTCCTCGACGCGCTCGACCGGGTGGCCGGCGCCGGCGAGGTGGCGGCGGTGAACGTGGCGGCGATGGTCCCGTCCCTCGGGGCGGTCCGGCCCGACGGAACGGCCGCCGGCCCCGGTCTGATCTACGGCGACCACCGGGGCGATGCGGCGGCCGGCCGGGACGCGACCCAGCCCGGCGACAGCGGCGAGCTGCTCGCCTTCCTGGCCTGGCACACCGGCGCGTCGGCCGGCGCCGCCGGGTACTGGCCGGCCCAGGCCGTCGCCAACCACGCACTGTGCGGCCTCGGCGCCATCGACACGGCCACCGCCATGACCGCCTACCCGCTGTTCGACGGCGTCGGCTGGGACGCCCGGCTGGCCGCGGAGGCCGGCGCCTCGCCCGACCAGCTGCCGGCGCTCGTCCGCGGCACCGAGGCGGTCGGGCGGGTGGGAGACGGGCTGCCGGCTGCCGGGGCGCTGGTCGGCGGAGGCACGATCGACGCGCTGGCCGAGCAGCTGGTGGCCGGAGCCGACGAGCCCGGCGACGTGCTGGTCCTGTGCGGAACGACGCTGATCACCTGGGGCGTGCTGCCCGAAGTCGCGGAGGCGCCCGGCCTGTGGACCATCCCGCACACCGCCGCGGGCCTCTGGCTCGCGGGCGGTCCCAGCAACGCGGGCGGGCTGTTCCTGGAGGCGGCCCGCCGCTGGCTGAGCTTGGCCGCCGCCGCCGGCGTCGACGCCATCGCGCCGGAGGACCTGCCCGTGTGGCTGCCCTACGTGCGGGGCGAGCGGACGCCGCTGCACCGCCGCGACCTGCGGGCGTCGGTCGAGGGGCTCGGGCTGCACCACACGCCGGCCCACGTACTGCGGGCGGCGTACGAGGCGTCCGGCTTCGTGGCCCGCCACCACATCGATCTCGCCCGGGAGGCGGGCCTGGCGCCGCGCCGCGTCGTCGCCACCGGCGGCGGCACCCGGGACCCCCTGTGGATGGGGGCGCTGGCCGACTGCACCGGCCTCCCGGTCCACGTCGCCGCCGTCCCCGAGGGCGCCGCCCTCGGCTCGGCGTACATCGCTCGCTGCGTGGCCGGCCTCGAGCCGTCGACCGCCGGCGCCGCCCGCTGGGCCCGCACCTCCCGGGTCGTCGAGCCGGACCCGGCCTGGGTCGCCGCCGCGGACGCCCGCTACGACGTGTTCCGGGTGCGCACCGCGGCCGCCGCCGCCCGCCCGCTGAGCACCGCCGACCGGCTGGCCCACGACGCGTCGACCAGCTGATCCCGCAGCCCGGCCCCGCCGGCCACCTGCTCGCACACCCAGTCCAGCTCCTGGGCGAGCGTCACGCCGAACACCCCGGGATCGTCCGCCCCGACCACGACCGGCAGGCCCGCGGCCAGGAAGCGGTGCACGGGGTGGTGGGCGGGGTCGGTGATGTCACCGATGCGGCGGTTGGAGGTGGGGCAGACCTCGACGACGGCTCCCGTCCGGCGGACCCGCTCGATGGCGTAGTCCTGCCGGCGTCGCACGGCCGCGAGCCGGTCGCGGTCGTAGGCGAGGTCGAGCTCGTGGTCGCCCGGCAGGCCGGCGAGGCTGGCCAGCTCCGAGTGCAGAGCGTCGGGGTCGACGCTCACGCCCGCGGCCCGCAGGCCGGCGCGGTGGGCGAGGTCGTAGGCGATCTGGTCCCGGCGCTCCCGCACCGTCTCGGTCCGGGTGTGGGGGCCGAACGTCGCGGGCTCGATGCCGAGGGCGATGGCGTGGCCCAGCCGGTGGGCGCCGAGCTCGGCGGCCTCCTGCACCCAACGGACCGCGCTCTCCAGGCTCTTGTCGGTGAAGCTCTCGCCGACGTGGTGGAGGATGGCGACCGCCCGGTCGGGGTGCCGGTCGTTGAAGTCCAGCACCGCCGCGAACAGGGCCGCGACGCCGGTGGGCGGGTGTCCCTCCTCGACCCCGCAGAGGTCGATGCCGGTCACCGCCGCCCCATGCGGCCCGGCCAGGACGTCCACCACCTGCTCCCAGTGCGGCCACGGGTCGTCGCGGTCGAGGCTCACCGCCATCCGCAGCGTCGGCCCGGTGCCGCTGCCGGCCGCGAACGCCGCCGGCAGGACGGCGCTCGGCTGGCACCGCAGCTCGGCGTGGGCGACGCCCTGGCGGGCCAGGTCCTCGCGGACCGCGGCCAGGAAACCGAGCGCGATCCGGTCCCGCCGCTCGGGCGTGCCGTCGTCGGTCGCCCACACGAGCCGGCCTTTGGCCGAGAACCGGGCGAAGTCCCCGGCGTCGGCGTCCCCGACCACGTAGACCTCGGCGAACGCGTCGCCGACGCCGTCGTCGCCGGCCCGGAACCGCTCGACGAGCTCGCGGGTCGGCGGCCGGGCGCCGTAGACGGCCGCGAACCCCTCCTCGTACCAGTCCCAGTCGACCTCGTCGTAGTGGTCGGCCAAGTGCCGGAGGACGGCGTCCGGGGCGACCGAGCCGTACAGGTGGGCGTGCAGCTCGGCCGGGCCCGCGGCCATGGCTCAGACCAGGTACTCGAAGTGCTGCGTCTCGACGGTGAGCGGCAGGCGGTAGCGCACGTAGAAGCTGTGGAGCCGCAGCGCGCCGGCGTACTCCTCGACGGTCGGCCCGACGAGGTCGACGGACTCGGGCTCGCGGTCCTTCCAGGCGGCCGCCCGCCGGTGGACCTCCTCGAACTCGGGCAGCGAGGAGACCGACAGGCCGAAGTGGTCCATGCGAGGCGCGGCCATCGGCGACTCGTCGGCGACGAGGAACACGAACTGCTCGTGGGTGTGGGCCCGCAGCACCAGCCGCCGGCGGTTCTCGGTCAGGTCGGGGTACTCCTCGAAGCCGAACACGTCGCCGTAGAACGCGGTGATCGCGCCGCGTCCCTCGGCGTCGAGGGCGTCGCCCGGCAGCGACAGCGCGACGTGGTTGAGGCGGGGCGGCTTGACGAACTCGGGCCCTGTCACGGCTTCACCAATACCTTTCCCGCCAGCCGGCCCTCGGCCAGGCCGCGCATGGCATCGAGGAGGCCGTCCAGGGGGACGACCTCCGGCTCCAGCAGGTCGTCGACGGGCAGCGAGCCCGCCGCCAGCAGGCCGAGCGCCCGCTCGAACCCGCCCTGGTCGTAGGTGAACGCCCCCGTGACCACCAGCTCGTTGAGCAGGATGCGGTTGGGGTCGAACCGGGGCGCCTCCATGCCCGCCCCGACCAGGACCAGCGTTCCGCCCCGCACGAGCTGGGCGAGACCGGCCTCCATCGCCGCCGCCCGGCCCGAGCACTCCAGCACCGCGTCCACCGCCCCGGCCACGATCCGGCCGGGCTCGGCGATCGACGGGACGTCCAGGTCGTCGGGGTGGCACACCGCGGTCGCCCCCACGGTCCGGGCCAGCGCCCGGCGGGCCTCGCCGGGCTCGGCACACGCCACGTCATCGACGCCGAGGGCGCGGAGGGCGGCGATCGTCAGCGCCCCGATCGGTCCGGCCCCCAGCACCAGCGCCCGCCGGCCGGGAGCGACGCCCGACACGGTGATGCCGTGCAGCGCCACCGCCAGGGGTTCGGCCAGGGCCGCCGCCCGGGGCGCCAGCCCGTCGGGCACCGCCACCAGCTCGTCGGCGCCCGCCACGGTGTAGGTGGCGAAGGCGCCCTGCTCGGGACCGATCCCGGGGGTGTCCCGGGCGGCGCACAGCGACGGCCGCCCGTCCCGGCACGCCGCGCACTCCCCGCACCGCGCCGCCGGCCCGCCGACCACGGCGTCGCCCGGTTCCCACCGGGTCACCTCCGGCCCCACCGTCGCCACCCGGCCCGTCCACTCGTGGCCGCCCCAACTGCCCCGCTCGCCCCAGCCGTCGAGCACCATGTGGAGGTCGGTGCCGCACACGCCGCACAGGTCCACCTCCACCAGCACCTGGTGCGGCCCGACGTCGGGGACGGGCACCGACGCGACCTCGAGCCGCCCCGGTCCCCGCAGGACCGCGGCGTCCATCCGTGCGGGTGCCAGCGGCGGCGTCACGGGTTCTCCCTCAACCACCGGTACACGCCGGCCATGTCGGTGACGACCTTCTCCGGGAGCGGGTGGAGCGTGGCCCCCATGGCCCGGGCGCCCCACACGATCTTGGCGGTCCGCTCGGCGAGGGCGGCGTTGTGCAGCGCCTTCTCGGGCGTGGGACCGCAGGTGACCAGGCCGTGGTTGGCGAGCAGTGCCGCGCCCCGGTCGGCCAGCCGACTGGCCACCTCCTCGCCCAAATCAGCCGTGCCGGTGCCCCGGTACTCGCAGCACGGCACGTCGCCGCCCAGGTAGACGACCACCTCCTCGATGACCGCCGGGATCGGCTGTTGGGCCAGGGCGAACATCGTGGCGTACACGGCGTGGGTGTGGATCACCGCGCCCAGCTCCGGGTAGCGCCGCAGCGCGGCCAGGTGCAGGTCCTTCTCGGTCGTGGGCGACCGGCTGCCCTCGACGACGGCACCGTCGAGGTCGAGGATCACCAGGTCGTCCAGCGTCATCGTGTCGTAGGCGACCGACGACGGCGTCACGCACACGTGGCCGGACGCCAGCCGGCCCGAGATGTTGCCGGCCGTGCCCTCGACCAGGCCGTCGGCCAGCATCCGCTTGGCGGTCGCCAGCACAGCCTCCGGCGTGGTGGTGGGGGAGTCAGCCACGGGCGAGGACCTCCGGGTTGGCCAGGTTGGCGGGGACCTCGCCCCGCAGCAGCGCCCCCAGGCCCTCGGCCATGAGCGCGGTGTGGTTGGCCTCGGTGTCGTAGGTGGCGCCGCCGATGTGGGGGGTGAGCACGACGTTCGGCATCCCGGCGAGGGGATGGTCGGTGGCCAGAGACTCGCCCTCGAAATGGTCGAGGCCGGCGGCGGCCAGGTGACCGGACGCCAGCGCGGCCGTGAGCGCGTCGAGGTCGTGGAGGGCGGCCCGGGCGGCGTTGACGTAGACCGCGCCCTCCCGGAGGGCGGCGAAGCGCTTGTCCGACATCAACCCCACGGTCTCGGGCGTGACCGCGGCGTGCATCGACACGACGTCGGCCTCGGCCAGCAGATCGTCGAGCTCGTGGGTGCCGTCGGGGGCGTAGGGGTCGCTGGCGATCACCCGCATGCCGAGGCCCTCCAGCCGCCAGCGGGTGGCCCGGCCCACGGCCCCCAGCCCGACCAGCCCCGCGGTCCGACCGGCCAGCTGCCAGGCCCGGAACCGCTGGTAAGGGATCGTGCCGTCCCGGTAGACCTCGCCGGCCCGCACGTCCCGGTCGGCGGCCACCAGCCCCCGGGTGGCGGCCAGCAGCAGCCCCACCGTCAGCTCCGCCACCGCGTCGGCGTTGCGGCCCGGCGCCCGCAGCACGGGGATGCCTGCGGCGGTGGCGGCGGCGACGTCGACGTTGGTCGGGTCGCCGCGGGTGGCGCCGATGGCCTCCAGGGGCAGGTCGAGGACCGGTCCCGCGCACCGGTCCGCCTCGCAGATCAGCACCGTGGCCCCGACATCGGTCGCCCGCGCCGCCAGCTGCTCGGCCGAGTACAGCCGCAGCGGCCGCTGGTCGATCCAGGGGTCGAGGACGACCTCGCCGAGCTCGCGCAGAGCGTCGAGGCCAGGCCCGCGCAGCGGGGCGGTGGCGAGGATCACGCGGTCAGCCATCGGTGCTCATCGGTCGCCCCTCCCTACCTGACACGGATGTTAGTCACCGGGCTACGTTGCCCCTCATGCGTGCCGTCCCGCCTTCGGTCGCCCGCGTGCTCGACGGCGTGCTCGCCGCCGACCCCGGGCGCGAGGCCCTCGTCACGCGGTCCGGCCGCCTGACATACGCCGACCTCGACCGGCTCGCCGACCGGGCCGCCCGGGCGCTGCGGGACCTCGGCGTGCGGACCGGAGACCGGGTGGCGGCGTCGCTCCCCAACGACACCGACGTGGTCGTCGCGTTCCACGGAGCGATGCGCCGGGGCGCCGTGTGGGTCGGGGTGAACCGGGCCCTCGCCCCGCCCGAGAAGGCCTACCTGCTGGCCGACTGCGGCGCCACGCTGCTGCTCCACGACGACGAGGACCCGGACGACCCCGGCGACCTCGGCGTCCGGGTCGTCGGGACGGGGGAGTGGCGAAGCGCGGTGGACGCGGCCGCCGACGGGCCGGTCGGCGTCGACGTCGACCCGCTCGCCCCGGCCGGCATCGCCTACACGAGCGGGACGACCGGACACCCCAAGGGGGCGGTCCACAGCCAGCACAACCTGCTCACCCCGGGCGCCGTGCTGGTCGAGTCCCGGGGCTACGGGCCGGACCTGCGCAAGGGCGACTGCTTCCCGTTCACGATCCTCAACATGGCGGTGCTCACCACGCTGCTCGTGTCCCAGGCCGGCGGGTGCTCGATCGTCATGGACCGCATCGACGCCGCGGGCGTGACCGAGTGGATCCGCCGGGAGCGGGTGACGACCTGGAACGGTCCGCCGGCACTGCTCCACGACCTGGCCACTCGGGACGAGATCGCGGCGTCGGACATGGCCTCGCTGACCGAGGTGTGGACAGGGGGCGCCGATTGCCCCGAGGTCATCCGCGAGCGGTTCGCCGCCAAGTTCGGCGTGCCGGTGACCGCCACCTACGGGCTGAGCGAGGCCCCGACCGTCGTCGCCATCGACCCCCCGGACGGCGGCCACGTCGCAGGGGCCAGCGGCCGGCCCCTGCCGCACCTGGGCGTCCGCGTCGTCGACGGCGAGGTGTGCGTGGGACAGGCGCCGGGCGACGGCCGCTACCGGACGATGCTCGGCTACTGGGGGCGACCGGAGGCGTCGGCCGGGGCGCTGGCCGGCGGCGTGCTGCACACCGGCGACCTCGGCGAACTGGGGGAGGACGGCTACCTCCGCATCCGGGACCGTAAGAGCCTGCTGATCCTGCGGGGCGGGGCCAACGTCTACCCGGCGGAGGTCGAGCGGGTGCTGCTGGAGGCGCCCGGGGTCGCCGCCTGCGCGGTGCTCGGCGTGCCCGACGAGCGGCTGGGGGAGCGGGTGGTGGCCGTGGTCGAGGCGGACGGGCCGCTCGACGAGGAGGCGGTGCGGCGGCACTGCCTGGCGCAGCTGGCCCGCTACAAGGTCCCCGAGCGCTTCGTGGCCGTCGCGGCGCTGCCCCGCAACGCCATGGGCAAGGTCATCCGGGCCGAGCTCCCCGGTCTAATCTGACAGCGGTGTCACTTTTCGGCCCGGGGGAGGGGACCGCGACCGTCGGCGGGCGCGAGCTGCCCGTCGACGCGGACCGGGCCCGGATGCGGGCCGAGCGCCACGCCCGGCTCCAGGACCAGCTGGCCGCCCAGGAGCTCGACGGCCTGGTCCTGCTGGGCACCAGCGCCGTCGCCTACGCAACCGGGGCCGCGATGCCGGGCTGCGACAGCGGGCGGGCCGCGCTCCTGCGGGCGGTCGCCGTGGTGGTGGCCGGGGACGAGCACCCCCACCTGTTCACGCCCTGGCCCGAGGGCGCGCCGCCCGGGCTTCCGGCCGACCACGTCCACCCCGCCGCCGCCCCCGACCTGGACGACGGCGCCGCGGCCCTCGCCGCCTCGCTGGGCGTCCTGTTCGCCGGCGGATCCCGGCTGGGGTGCGACGAGGTGCCCCACCCGCTGGCCCGGGCGCTCGACGGCGTCGGGGCCCGGCTGGTGCCGGCGTCGGGCGTGCTGGGGCCGGCCAAGCTGTGCAAGACCGTGGACGAGCTGGCCTGCATCCGGCGGGCCCAGCACGTCAACGAGCAGGCGATGCTCGACGTCCAGCCGCTGCTGCGGCCGGGCGTCACCCAGACCGATCTCAGCGCCACGTTCCTGCGCCGGGTCGTGGAGCTGGGCGCCGACCTCAACGGCATCGACCCCATCTGGCAGGTCATGCCCCGTTCGCTGGCGGACGGGCCGTGGACCGTCCACGGCGACGTGGCGTTCCCGACGGCGAGCGCGCCCCGGGCGCTCGCCGGAGGCGACGTGATCTGGGTCGACACCGGGATCCACGTCGGCGGCTACGCCTCGGACTTCGGGCGCACCTGGATCGTCGGCGACGACCCCCGGCCGTCCGCCCGCCAGCTGGAGCAGTTCGACCGGTGGCGGGCGGTGATGGCGGCGGTGCTGTCCGTGTGCAAGCCGGGCGTGTCCGCCCTCGACCTGGGGCGGGCGGCCGTCGCCGCCGACGCCGCCCGGTCCGGCGGGCGCCGGCCGTGGATCGAGCACTTCTACCTGGCCCACGGGGTCGGGACCGAGAGCGCCGAGATGCCGCTCGTCGGCACCGACCTCGGCGACGCGTTCGACGAGCAGCTGGTGCTGGCGCCCGGCATGGTGCTGGTGCTGGAGCCGGTGATCTGGGACGACGGCGCCGCCGGCTACCGGTCCGAGGACATCTTGGCGATCACCGACGACGGCTGGGCGGCGCTCAGCGACCACCCCTACGACCCGTTCGGGCCGGCATGACGGTCCTGGAGGATCCCTCCCGCGTCGACGACGAGGCGCTGCGGGCCGACCGCCGCGGGCGCCTGTTCGCCGCCATGGGGGACGCCGGCCTCGACGCGCTGGTGCTGGGGCGCCCGGCCGAAGTGGCGTTCGCGTCCGGCGCCCGCCAGCTGTGGACCGCCGGGTCCCGCCCGTTCGGGCCGGCGTGCGTGGCGGTGCGCTCGACCGGCCGGGTCCACCTGCTGTCGGTGTGGGACGAGGACGTGCCGCCCGAGGTCGGACACGACGACCTGTACGGCCTGTCCTGGAACCCGGCCACCATCGCCGCGTCGCTGGCCGCCATCCCCGGGCTGCGGAACGCCCGACGGTTGGGGACGACGTCGTCCAGCCCCGGGTTCCCCCGGCTGCTGGCCGCGGCCGCGCCCGACGCCGAGGTGGTCGACGGCGGCCCCGCGCTGCGGACGGCCCGGGGGCCGAAGTCGGCGGCCGAGGTCGACCGGATCGCCGCCGCGACCGGCATCGCCCGCACCGCGCTGGCGGCAATGGAGGCGGCGCTGCGCCCCGGCGTCACGGAGCGGGACCTGCTGGCGGCGTACCTGGCGGCCATCGCCGCGGCCGGCGCCCCGACGCCGCCGACCGAGGGCGTGGCCTGCGCCACCCCGGCGACGGGCCCCGTCGCCCTCCGCCGCATCGCCGCGGCGGTGCCGATCGAGGCCGGCCAGCTGGTGGCGCTCGACCCCGGCGGGTTCTTCCGCGGCTACGAGGGCGGCCTCGGCCGGACCCGGGCCGCGGGTGGCGCCCCGTCGCGGCGCCAGGCCGAGCTGGCGGCCCGCTGCCGCGAGGCCGTGGGCGCGGTCGTCGCCGCCTGCTGGCCAGGCGCCACGGGGTCCGACCTGGTCGCCGCCTGGGAGCACAGCGGCGCGCCGCTGCCGCCGGAGCCGCTGGCGGTCGGCGTCGGGCTCGGGCTGGAGCCGCCGGTCGTCGGCGCGGGCCTCGGGGCGGCCGCGGTGCTGGCGGCGGGCACGGTTCTGGCCGTCACCGGGTGGATGGCCGAGGAGGGCGCCGGCGGGGTCCTGCACCGGGACCTGGTGCTGGTGACCGAGGCCGAGCCCCGACTGCTCACGGAGGATGCGTGACGACCGACCGGGTGAGTGTGGACTTCGACCACCACGACCGCGCCTGGCACGCCGGGCGGGTCGAGCGCTGGGCCGAGCTGCGGCGGTGCCCGGTCGCATGGAACGAGCGCTACGGCGGGTTCTGGGTCGTCAGCAGTCACGAGGAGGTGGCGGCCGTGTCCCGGGACGGGGACACGTTCTCCAGCCGCCACGTCCCCGAGCCCGAGGACGGCGTCCAGTGGCTCGGCATCGCCGGCATCCCCCGGGCCCGGACGATCCCGACCCAGGGCATCGCCGAGGTCGAGGGCCCGGTGCACGCGTCGCTGCGGCGGGTCATGAACCCGTACCTGGTGCCCCAGGCGATCGAGGGCATGCGGCCGCTCATGGAGGCCGCCACCACGTGGTTCCTGGACGAGCGCATCGAGACCGGGTCCATCGACCTGGTGCTCGACCTGGCCAACCCGGTGCCGGCGATCCTGACGATGGCGCTCGTGGGCCTGCCGCTCGACGGCTGGCGGCCGTACGCCGACCTGTTCCACGGCACGATCGCCAACCGGCCCGGCGAGCCCGAGTTCGACCGGGCGGTGGCGGGGGTGCCGGGGATGCTGGCCCGCCTGGGCGACGTGGCGGCGGCCCGTCGGGAGGACCCTGGCGACGACCTGCTCAGCGCGCTGGTCACGCTGGAGGTCGAGGGCGGCCGGCGGCTGACCGACGCCGAGATCCAGGGCGTCCTGTGGAACCTGATCGGCGGCGGCCTCGACACCACCACCTCGCTCACGTCGCTGTCGCTCCACCACCTCGACACCCACCCCGACCTGCGGGCCCGGCTGATCGACGAGCCCGGGTTGCTGGACACCGCCACAGAGGAGTTCCTGCGCTACTTCTCGGTCAACGAGACCCTGACCCGCACCGTGGCCCGGGACGTGACCCTGGGGGGTCAGGAGCTGTGCCGGGGCGACCACCTGATGCTGAGTTGGCTGTCGGCCAACCGGGACGAGGCGGTGTTCGAACGGGCGGGCGAGGTCGTGCTCGACCGGGAGGTGAACCCCCATCTCGCCTTCGGCGTCGGCCCCCACCGCTGCATCGGCATGCACATGGCGCGGGTGATGTTCAAGGTCCTGGTCGCCGCGGTCCTCACCCGCATCCCCGACTATGCGATCGACCATGACGCGACCCGCTTCTACGCCGGCAACCCGGAGCTGAACGGCGTGGTCACCATGCCCGCCACCTTCACACCCGGCCCGCGCGTCGGACCCCGGGAGCGCCCGTTCTGACCGATTTGGCGGCGTCCACGCCGAATATCCGGCGTAAGCGCCGCCAAATCGTCTAGGCGATCCCCGGGCGGCCGGCGAGGAGCTTGGCGGCCGCGCCGCCGAGGAACAGGTCCATGCCCTCGTCGGACAGGGGGAGCTTGCGGGCGGCGTCGAGGGCCTTGCCCGCAGGGATCACCGGATGGTCCGACGCGAACAGCACCCGCCCGCGGCCCCGGGACGAGTCCATGAACCGCACGAGGCCCGGGTCCATGTAGGTCGCCAGGTAGGCCGACGTCATCAGGTGCAGCTGGGGCCACTTCAGCATGTACTGGATGAGCAGCGCCTCGTAGGGGTGGCCCATGTGAGCGCCGATCACCGTGAGGCCCGGGAAGTCGATCAGCACGTCCTCCAGCAGCACCGGGTCCTGGCACCGCGACCGCACCTGCGGGCCGGGCACGCCGACGTTGATCGAGACGGGCAGCCCCAACTCCTCGCAGGTGGCGTAGACGGGGTAGTAGAGCCGGTGGTTCAGCTCGTACTGCTCGACGAGGGGCGTGATCCGCACGAGCGCCACCGCCGCGTGCTGGGCCAGCTCGCGGACGCGGGCGCAGTTGCGGGTCGGCTTCGCCGCCCGCTCGACCGTCGGGGCGACCAGGAAGCGGCCCGCGTGCTCGTCGGCGATGGCCAGGAAGTCCTCGGGCGGCTGGCCGCCGGCCCGGTGGGCCCGCTCCGGGTCGGCCAGCCCGCACGTGAGCACGCCGAGGTCGATGCCGGCGCCGTCCATGGCCTCCAGCAGGCCCTCGACGCTGGGGCCCTTGGCCAGGTCAGGACCGAACAGCTGGACCACGCCCCGCTGCGACTCCTGCGCCACCCACCGCTCGGCGAAGCCCGCCGGGATCAGGTTCACCCAGCCGTCGACGATCATGGGCGGGGACGATACCTGACACGAGTGTCAGAAGTCGGGGTACGCTCCGGCCATGGTGGACCTCGGGTTCCGGCCGTTCGACGCCGACAACCACTACTACGAGGCGGAGGACGCCTTCATCCGCCACATCGACCCGGCCATGGCCAAGCGCTGCATGCAGTGGGCCGACGTCGGCGGCAAGCGTCGCCTGCTGGTGGGCGGGAAGATCAACAAGTTCATCCCGAACCCCACGTTCGACCCGATCGCCCGGCCGGGCAGCCTCGAGGACTACTTCCGGGGCCGCAACGAGGCCGGGCTCGACATGAAGACGATGTTCGGCGACCTCGAGCCCATCGCCGACCACCCCGGCTACCGCCAGCGCGACGCCCGCCTGGCGTTGCTCGACGAGCAGGGGATGGCGGGCGCGCTCCTGTTCCCGACCCTGGGCGTCGGCATGCAGGAGGCGCTGCGCCACGACCTGCCCGCCCTCCACGCCGCGTTCAGCGCCTTCAACACCTGGCTCGACGAGGACTGGGGCTTCGCCCGAGGCGACGGCCGGCTCTACGCCGCCCCGATGATCGCCTTCGCCGACCCCGAGCGGGCGGCGGCCGAAGTGGCCAGGGTGCTCGGGCTCGGCGCCCGCATCCTCGTCACGATCCCCGGCCCCGTGCCCGATGGGGACGGCGGCTACCTGTCGCCCGGCCACCCCCGCTTCGACCCGGTGTGGGCGCTGATCGCCGAGGCCGGCGTCCCCCTGGCGCTGCACGCCGGGCTGAGCGGCGTGAGCCACTACGGCAGCTTCTGGAAGACCGGGGCCGAGCGCGGGGGCGGCTTCTCGGCGTTCAAGCACGCGGCCTTCCCGCTGGTGGCGTTCCAGGACCGGGGCATCTCCGACACGTTCGCCGCCCTCATCTGCCACGGCGTGCTGGAACGCTTCCCGACCCTGCGGCTGGCGTCGATCGAGAACGGGGCGATGTGGGTGCCGGACCTGGTCCGCAACCTGCGCGACGCCCGGGGCAAGATGCCGTTCGCCTTCGACCGCCACCCCGTCGACCAGTTCCGCGAGCAGGTGTGGGTCGCCCCCTTCTACGAGGACGACATGGCGCTGCTCAAGGACGTGCTCGGCGCCGACCGTCTGCTGTTCGGCTCGGACTTCCCCCACACCGAGGGGCTGCCGGAGCCGACGGCGTTCGTGAAGGACATCCCCACCTTCACCCCGGAGGAGACCCGCCGGGTCATGCGGGACAACGTCCTCGACCTGCTCGCCGTCACGCCACCACGAGGTTGACCCCGGCCGGCGTCTCGGTGAGGCTCACGGACCTGCCGACCCACTCGTCGGCCTCCAGCGCGTCCAGCAGCCCGGGATCCTCGACCCGGCCGTAGGCCCGGGCGCCGGCGGCCACGTCGGCCAGAACCAGCCCCCACGCCGGGGCGCCGTCGCGCCCGTGGGCGACGGTGTACGAGGCGACGGTCGCCTCGCCGGTGTGGTGGTCGGCGATCGTGACCCGCGGGGTCGCGTCCAGGCGGGCCTGGACCGCGGCGGTGTCGGGCGGGGCCAGCAGGGCGGCCGGCGGGGTCGTGGAATAAACGCCGAAGGCGTGCTTGGTCATGTGCATGCCGACGCCGCTGACCAGCCCGACCGAGCCCGGGTCGGCCCGCAGCACCTCCACCATCGTCGCCAGGCTGTGGAGCACGTAGTTGCTCCCGGCGCCGCCGGCGAACGGGAGGCCCCCGGTGACGGTCAGGCCCCGGTCGTCGTCGGGGGCCAGGCCGAGGGCGTCGCAGGCCAGGTGCACGGAGCTGGCGAAGCAGCTGTACAGGTCGAGGTGGGCGACGTCGTCGACCCCGATGCCCGCGACCCGCAGGGCCTCCGCCCCGGCGGCCGCCATGGCCGGCGAGGCCGACAGGTCGGCGTGCTCGGCCACGTACACCGGGTCGGTCGCGTCGCACCAGCCACGGAGGTAGACGCGCCGGTCGGCCGGAACCCCGAGGGCGTCGGCCGCGGCGTGGCTGGCCACGATGACGGTGGCCGCCATGTCGACGTCCATGACCGAGATCGCCCGCTTCGTGTACGGGTAGCCCACCAGCCGGTTGTCCCGCGACGGCGTGGCCAGCGTCTCCGCGGGGACGGCGGCGGGGAACCAGGCGTAGGGGTTGGCGGCGGCCACCTCGCTGAACGGGGCCAGCAGGCGGCCGATCGCGGCGGCGTAGTCCGCGGGCGCCACGCCGAGGCGGGCCCGGCGGGCGATGTCGAACACCGGGAACGTCAGCCACGCCTGGAACACGTCGTGGGCCACCTCGGCCGGGTGGAACGGGGCCTCGAACGGGAACGGCGGCGGCTCGGGCGCCCGGTGGCTCCACGGCAGCCGCTCGCCCGCCCTGCGGGCCCGGCGCCGGGTGTCCAGCGCCTCGGCGCCCGTGATGACAGCCACGTCGCAGCGGCCGGCGAGGATGGCCCCGGCGGCGTCCTGCACCAGCACCTGGGGCGTCGTGCCGCCGATGCCCGAATAGAGGCCGTGGCGCGGGGTGATCCCGAGCGCGCCGGCCAGCCGGTCGACGGGTGCGTCGTAGGGCCAGGCCATGCAGTACACGACCTGGAGGCTGTCGCCGGCCGCCAGCACCCGCTTGCCCTGTCCCGGCACGGCGTCGTCGGCCGCCCGCCGGGCCGCGTCCTCCCACAGGACCAGCGGTTCCGGGCACGGCCCCTCGCCGGGCCGCACCGTGCGCTGGGCGACCCCGACGAGGCACGGCGTGCGGGGGTCGACCGTCACCGGCCCTTCCACACCGGGGGACGCTTCTCGGCGAAGGCCCGGGGCCCCTCCTGCGCGTCCTCGCTGGCGAACACCCGGGCGGCGAGCTCGTCCTCGATCCGGTAGGCCTCGCGCTGGTCGACGGCCAGGCCCCGGAGCACGCTCTCCTTGGTGGCCTGCACCGCCAGCGGGGCGTTGGCGGTGATGCGGCGCGCCCAGTCCAACGCGCGCTCGGGCAGCCCGTCGCCGGGCACGATCTCGTTGAGCAGCCCCAGCGCCTGCGCCCGGGCGGCGGGGAGGGCCTCGGCCGTCAGCAGGAACTCCATCGCCGCCGGATAGGCCAGCTGGCGGGGAAGGCGCACCGTGGTCCCGCCGCCGGCGAACAGGCCCCGCCGCGGCTCCATCACCCCGAACGTGGCCCGCTCGGTGGCGAGGCGGATGTCGGTGCCGCCCAGCATCTCCATGCCCCCCGCCACGCACGGGCCGTCCACCGCCGCCACGATCGGCTTGTAGATCCGCAGGCTGCGCAGCACCGCGTCGGTGCCGTCCCGCAGCCTGCAGCCGTCGATCTCGTCGATCTCGCCCGCCTGGATCTGCGCCTGCAACGCGGTGACCTGGGGGATGTAGGTCTTGAGATCGGCGCCCGTCATGAACTCGCCGGGCACGCCGGTCACGATCGCCACCCAGTCCTCGGGGTCGTCACGGAACCGCCGCCAGGCGTTGGCCAGGTCGCGGAAGTGGTACAGGTCGAGCGCGTTGCGGGCCGCGGGGCGATCGATGGTGATCCGGGCCACGTGGCCGTCCAGCTGCTCGTAGTGGATCGTCATGACGACGGCGAGGCTAGCTAACGTGACGTGATCGTTAGATGGGTCGGGGGGACTGCCCGTGAGCATCGCCATCGGTGAGGACCACCTCGCCCTCCTCGCGGTCGCCCGGCGCTTCACCGCCGAGCGGTGCCCGCCCGCGGCGGCCCGCGCGGCCATGGACGCGGTCGACGCGGGCATCGAGGCGCTGCCGCCGTTCTGGGACGAGCTGGCCGCCCTGGGCTGGCTGGGACTGGCCGTCCCCGAGTCGGACGGCGGGCAGGGCGCCGGCTACACCGGGCTGGCCGTGGTGCTGGAAGAGCTGGGCCGCGCCGTGGCGCCCGGGCCCGTGCTCCCCACCGCCTGGGCGGCGGCGGTGACGGGCGGCGTGCCGCCGCTGCGGGCCGAGCTGGCCGCCGGGCGGCGGGCGGGCGCCGTGGCCCTGGACGGGGCGCTCCGGGCGCGGGAAGCCGGCGGCGGGCTGTGCGTCACCGGCAGCAGCGGGCCCGTGCTGGGCGGGACGCCGGCGGGCGCCGTCGTGGTCCCGGTCGCGGTGGCCGGCGAGGAGCGCTGGGCGGTCGTCGAGATCGCCGAGGGCGCGGGCGTCACGACCACACCGCTGGCCGCCCTGGACCAGACCCGGGGGCTGGCGCGGCTCGTCCTGGTCGATGCGCCCGCCCTGCCGCTGCCCGGCCTCACCCGGGCTCGGGTCGAGGCCGTGGGGGTGGTGCTGGGGGCGGCGGAGTGCGCGGGCGGGGCGGCATGGTGCGTCGAGGTCGCGGCGTCGTACGCGCGGGAGCGGCGCCAGTTCGGCCGGCCCATCGGTCAGTTCCAGGCGGTGAAGCACCGCTGCGCCGACATGCTCGTCCGCCTGGAGCAGGCGCGGGCGCTCGCCTGGGACGCGTCCGCCGCTCTGGACGGCGCCGATCCCGACGGCCCCGAGGCCGCTCTCGCGGTCGCCGCCGCGGGGGCCGTCGCCTTCGAGGCCTACGCCGCCGTGGCCAAGGACTGCATCCAGGTCCTGGGCGGCATCGGCTTCACCTGGGAGCACGACGCCCACCTCTACCTGCGCCGGGCACTGGCGCTGCGCCAGCTGTTCGGGACGAGCGCGTGGCGGGCCGCCGCCGCCCGCGGCGCGCTCGGCGGGGCCCGGCGGCGCCTCGGGCTCGACCTGCCGGCCGGCGCCGGTCCCGCCCGCGACGAGATCCGGGCGGTCGTGGCGGAGGTGGCGGCGCTCCCGCCCGAGCAGCGCCGGCGACGACTGGCGGACACGGGGCTGCTGGTGCCGCACTGGGCACCGCCCTGGGGGCGCGGCGCCGGACCGGCCGAGCAGCTCGTGATCGACCAGGAGCTGCGCCGGGCGGGCGTGCGGGTGCCGCACCTGCAGGTCGGCGCGTGGGCCGCGCCGACCATCGCCGTCCACGGCACGCCCGAGCAGCAGGAGCGCTGGGTGCGGCCCACGCTGCATGGCGAGATCGTGTGGTGCCAGCTGTTCAGCGAGCCGGGGGCCGGTTCGGACCTGGCCTCCCTGACCACCCGGGCCATCCGCGCCGAGGGGGGCTGGTTGCTCACCGGCCAGAAGGTGTGGACGACGATGGCGGCCGAGGCCGCCTGGGGCATCTGCCTGGCCCGGACCAACCCCACCGCCGCCAAGCACCTCGGCATCACCTACTTCGTCGTGGACATGGCGACCCCGGGCATCGACGTCCGGCCCCTGCGGGAGCTCACGGGCCTGGCCATGTTCAACGAGGTCTTCCTCGACGACGTGTTCGTGCCCGACGACTGCGTCATCGGCGAGGTGGACGGCGGCTGGCCGCTCGCCCGCACCACGCTGGCCAACGAGCGGGTGTCGATGGGCAGCGGCTCGTCCTTCGGCGGCGGGATCGAGGCGCTGCTGGGCCTGGTGGGCGAGCGGACCGGGGCCGGGCACCCCCCGCCCGACGCCCGCCTGCTGGACGAGCTCGGGGCGCTCGTGGCCGAGGCGCACTCGGTCGCCGCCATCGGCGTGCGGGCCACGGCCCGGTCGCTGCGGGGCGAGGCGCCGGGGCCGGAGGCGAGCGTCCGTAAGCTGCTCGGCGTCGAGCACGACCAGCGCACCCAGGAGCTGGGGCTCCTGCTGCTCGGCCCCGAGGGCGCCACCACCGCCGGGGTGGCCGGCCAGTGGACGTTCGGCGTCCTCGCCAACCGCTGCCTGACGATCGCCGGCGGGACCAGCGAGATCCAGCGCAACGTCATCGGCGAGCGCCTGCTCGGCCTGCCCCGGGACCCCGAGCCGGCGGGCTGATGGCGGACCTCCTGCCGGACCAGCTCCGCCTGATGGCGGCCGCGCTGCCCGACGAGGTCGCCTACACGGACGTGGCCGCCGACCGCGACCTCACGTTCCGCGGCTGGGAGTCGCGCTCGAACCGGCTGGCCCGCTGGTTCGTCGCCCAAGGCGTGGCCCGGGGCGACCGGGTGGCGATCCACGTGCCGCCGGAGGAGGGCGAGGCCTTCCTGCTCACGTACTCGGCCGTGCACAAGGCCGGGGCCGTCGCGGTGCCCACCAGCACCCGTATGGTCTCCGCCGAGCTGGCCCGCGTCCTCGCGCACGCCGGCGCGGTGGTGGCGGTGACGGGCACGGCCACGCTCCCGGACCTGGCGGCGGCCCGGCCCGGCCTGCCACAGCTGCGCACCGTGGTGACCACGGCCCCGGGCGCGGCGAGCCAGGGGCTGGTGGCCTGGGACCACGCCACCGACGCCGACGACTCGGCCTTCCAGGTGCCCGTCGGCGGCGACGACATGGCCGACCTCATGTACACGTCCGGCACCACCGGCCGGCCGAAGGGCGTGGTGGTCCGCCACCGCAACGTGGCCATGGTCCCCAACGGCCTGCCCCGGTGGCGGCGCCGCGGCTGGCTGCACGCCTCGCCGATGTTCACCTTCGCGGGCCTCGCGTCCGCCTACAACCCGATGAAGCTGGGCATGCCGCTGCTCTACCTGCCCCGCTTCGACGTCGACCGCTGGTTCGACGTGGTGGAGGCACGCCGTCCGGCCGCCACCTTCCTGGTCCCGGCCATGGCGGAGCTGCTGGTGGCCAGCCCCCGCTTCGAGGCGGCCGACTTGTCGTCGCTCACCATGTGCTCGCTCGGCAGCGCGCCGGTCGCCCCGGGCACGGTGGCCCGCCTGCGGGCCCGGCTGCCCGGCGCGCTGGTGTCGAACTCGTGGGGGATGACCGAGGCGGGACCGGCCTTCTGCTTCATGCCCCCCGAGGAGCAGGGGCGGCGGATCGGCTCGGTCGGCCGGCCGGTGCCGCCCACCGAGTTCCGCATCGTGGACGCCGCCGGCGACGCCCTCCCTTCCCGGGGGATCGGCCAGCTGGTCGTGCGCAACCCCGGCCGGGAGCGCGAGTACTTCCGGGACGAGGCCGCCACCGCCGGGACCTGGCGCGACGGCTGGCTCCACACCGGCGACCTCGCCTACCTCGACGAGGACGGCTTCCTCTACATCGTCGGCCGCGAGAAGGACGTGATCATCCGCGGCGGCCACAACGTGCACGCCACCGACGTCGAGGCCGTGCTCTACGAGCACTCGGGCGTGCAGGAGGCGGCCGTGGCCGGCGTGGCCCACCCGGTGCTGGGCGAGGACGTCGGCGCCTGGGTGGTGCGCTCGCCGGGCAGCGCCGTGACCGCCGACGATCTGCGGGCGTTCTGTGCCGAGCGGCTGAGCGACTACAAGGTGCCCCGGGCGGTGACGTTCCTCGCCGCCCTGCCCCGCAACGCCACCGGCAAGGTGCTCAAGCGGGACCTGCCCGGGCGCGGGGGACTGCCGGCGTGATCGAGCACCTCCTGGCCCAGCGGGCGTGCCGGGCCTACACGGCCGACCCGGTGTCCGACGAACACGTGGCCATGATCCTGCAGGCGGCCACCCATGCGCCCAGCGCGGAGAACCGCCAGCCCTGGGTGTTCGTGGTCGTGCGGGACGCGGCGGTACGGGGCGCCGTCGACGGGCTGACGCGCCGGGTGTGGGAGGGGGGCGCCCGCGCCCACTCGGAGCGCAGCCTGGCGCCGGAACTGTTCGCCGTGGTCGACCGGTTCATGGTCGAGCGCTATGGCGGCGCCCCCCTGCTCGTGGTGGTGGCCGGCGACGGCCGCGACGGGCTGCCGCCCGCCGTGCTGGCGTCGTCGGTGTTCCCCGCGGTGCAGAACCTGCTGCTGGCGGCGGCGGCGCTGGGATACGGCTCGGCGCTGACCACGCTGGCCGCGCAGGTCCCCGACGACCTGGCCGCCGCGGTCGGGCTGCCGGAGGGCGTGCGGCCGCTGGCGATCGTGCCCGTCGGCCGCCCGGCGACCCAGCTGGGCCGGCCCCGCCGGCGCCAGGTGGGCGAGGTCGCCCACCTCGACCGCTACGGCACGCCGTTCGGCGGGGTCACCGGGCCCGCCGGGCCGCCACCCCCCGCTCGACCGCCTGCCTGATAAGCGTGTCGTTGTCGGCCGAGATGAAGCGGTGGACCCGGGCCTCCAGCAGCCGGCGGGCCAGGGGGTTGAAGGCCTCGTAGGTCTCGCCGAACGTCACCCGGGTGCGGTCGTCGCCGACCGCCTCGATCCGGTGCCAGCCGCCCGCCCGCGACCAGAGCGGCTTTCCCACGGCCTCGTAGCGGGAGTACTCAGGCGGGCGCGACTCGGTGACCACTTCCCACGACCGACCGACGCCCCCGCTGAGCAGGTACCGGGGCACGCGGAACGTGCAGTGCCGCACCAGCCCGACACCGTCGGTGTCGCCGGGGTGGACGATCTCGATGCGAACGCTGCCATGCTCGATCACGCCCCGCTCCAGGCGGGGGTGCAGCGCCCGCCAGACCTCGGCGGGCGTGGCGTCGACCTCGAACGAGAACTCGTGGGACTGCACGTGGCGGGACCTTAGAGGTATCGCCGCGACTTAGATGGCGGTCATGCAGCCGTTCGTGGTGGCCGGAACCGGCTTCCTGCTCGCCGTGTTGTGGTTCGACCTCATGTTCGACGTGCAGGTGCTCCGCCACCGCGGGGGCGGCGACCTCCCGGAGCCGGTGTTGGCCTCGATCGCCGGCTACTACCGGCGGGTGACCACCGAGGCCCACCCGATGGGCCGGCTGATCGCTGCGGTCATGCTGGTCACGCTGGCGGTGCTCGTGGCGCAGGCGGTGGTCGGCGACGTCGCCCGGTGGGTGAGCGTCGTGTCCCTGGCCGCGGCGCTCACGGGGTTCGGGCTGGCCGGTGCCCGCTCGGTCCCCGACGCGGTGCGGCTCGGCGCGCGGGGTGATTCTCCGGGCGAACAGAGCCGGCTGGCCCGCTCGATCCTCCGGGACCACCTGGTGTGCCTGACAGCGATGGCCACGCTGCTCGTGGTCCAGCTGGCGTGGGCGTCGCCGGGTTAGAGGGTGTCGACGACCAGGTCGGCCAGGCGCTGGCGCTGCCAGCCCTGGCGGCCGAACAGGACATCGTTCGCCTTGACCCGGCGGAACAGCAGGTGGCAGTCGACGTCCCAGGTGAACCCCACGCCCCCGTGGACCTGGATGTTCTCTGCCGTGATCAGGGGGGCGGCCTCGCCCACGACCCCCTTGGCGATGGCGGCGGCCGCCGCCCGCTGCGGGTCGTCGACGGCGCTGGCCCAGGCCGCGTAGTGCGTCGCCACGCGGGCCAGCTCCAGCTGGTGGAGCATGTCCACAATCTTGTGCCGGATGACCTGGAAGGTGGCGATGGGCCGGTCGAACTGCACCCGCTGCCGGGCGTAGTCGGAGGCCATCGTCAGGGCTCGGTCGGCGGCCCCCACGCTCTCGGCGCACAGGGCGATCCCGATGTCGTCGACGATCCGCGCCCACACCGCGCGGTGATCGCCGGGAGGCCCGACGCGGCGCGCCGGGCGGCCGTCGAGCACGAGGCGGGCGAGCGTGCGGGTGACGTCGAGGCCGGGCACCGGCTCGCCGGCCGGGTCGTCGACCGCGAACGTCGCCAGGCCGCCGCCCGGCTCCCGGGCGACGACGTAGGCCACGTCCGCGGTGTCGCCGTCGATCACCAGCGGCTTGAGCCCGTCGAGCCGCCACCGGCCGCGGTCCTCTCGGGCGGTGGCGGCGATGGCGTCGAGCGGGTCGCGCGTGCCGGACTCCTCCACGGCGACCGTGGCCCGCCGGCTGCCGCCGGCCAGATGGGGGAGCAGGCCGTCGTCGCCGAGGCGCACGGCGGCGAGGGTGCCGGCCACGGCAGAGGACAGCCACGGCCCGGGCAGTGGCAGGGCGCCCATCTCCTCGCAGAGGACGCTGGCCTCCAGCATCCCCGCCCCGGCGCCGCGGTGTCCCACCGGCACCAGCAGGCCCGGCCACCCCAGCGCAACGGTCCGCGCCCACAGTGCCTCGATGGCGGCGGGCCCCTCGATGTCGTCCAGCAGTTCCCGCAGCCGGGGGCCAGCCGCCTCGGCGGCCAGGAAGGCCCGGGCCGTGTCCCGCAGCGCCTCCTGGTCGTCGTCGAACGTGAAGTCCACGGCCCGCACCGTAGATGACGTCAGTGTTAGTTTGCCGCCGTGGACTTCGGGTACGCCCCCGAGGACGAGGCCTTCCGGGCCGAGCTACGGCACTGGCTCGCCGCCAACGTGGGCGACTTCGTCGACGGGGGCGAGATCGGCGACGGTCTCGGCGACGGGACCCGCCGCACGATGGCACGGCGCCAGGCGTGGCAGCAGCGGCTCCACCGCGGCGGCTGGGCGGCGATCAACTGGCCCCGGCGTTGGGGCGGGCGCGAGGCGACCACGATGCAGAACGTCGTCTACGCCGAGGAGATGGCCGATGCCCGGGCGCCCGGGCTCTACAACGCCAACGGCGTCTGGCAGATCGGGCCGATGATCATGCGCTGGGCGGCGGAGGAGCTGCAGCGGCGCTGGCTGCCCGGGATCATCGGCGCGACCGAGCACTGGTGCCAGGGCTTCAGCGAGCCCGAGGCCGGCAGCGACCTGGCCAACCTGCGGACGACAGCCGTCGCCGACGGCGACGAGTACGTCGTCAACGGCACCAAGGTGTGGACCTCCACCGCGCACCTCGCCCGCTGGGGCCTGTTCCTGGTCCGCACCGACCCGGGGGCGATCGCCCGCGGCGCCAAGCACGAAGGCATCACCGCGCTGATCGTCGACATGGACGTGCCCGGCATCGCGTGCACACCGATCCGGGAGATCACCGGCGAGGCGATGTTCTGCGAGGTCGTGTTCCGCGACGCCCGCGTGCCGGCCGCCTACCGCCTGGGGGCCGAGGGCGACGGTTGGAACGTGGCCATGGGCACGCTGGCGCACGAGCGGGCCGGCACGGGGGGCATCGCCATCGGGCTGAAGGCCGAGCTGTCCCGGATGGTGCGCGTCGCCCGGGAGCACAACCCCGACGCCCTGGCCGACCCCGGGATACGCGAGCGGATCGCCCGGCTCTACGCCCAGGTCGAGCTGACCCGCCTGCTGAACGCCCGAGCGCTCTCGAAGGTGCTGAAGGGCGAGCGCTCCTGGCCCGAGGCGCAACTGGCCAAGCTGCAGTGGAGCCACCTGTCCCAGGCCCTGGCAGAGCTCGACGTCGACATGCTCGGTCCGCTGGGCGTGCTGGCCAGGGGCGGGCCGGACACGGTGGACGGCGGCCACGCCGCCCACAACTACCCGTGGCAGCGCTACACGTCGATCGGCGCCGGCGCCACCGAGGTCCAGAAGAACATCATCGCCGACCGGGCCCTGGGCCTACCGCGTCGCTAGCGGCATGAGCTCCAGAAGCTGGCCGTCCGGGTCGCGCACCAGGATGGCGTGGCCGCCCACGTCGGTGTCGGCCAGCACCTCGCCGCCGAGGGCCGCGATCCGGTCGCAGGTGGCGGCGAGGTCGGGCACCGAGAACGACAGGTGGGTCAGGCCGGGCTCGGTGAACGACCTGTCCCGGCCGGAGGCGTTGCCCTCCCGCCCGAAGTGGAGCAGCTCCAGCACGAAGCCGCCCAACTCCAGGTACACGGCGGTGAGCCCCACCGGCTCGGGCACCCGCAGCAGCCGCGAGGCCGCCGCGTCGAGGACTTGCAGGTGGTTGCGGTGGGCGAACCCGAGGGCCTCTACGTAGAAGCGGCGGGACCGGTCGAGGTCGGTCACGCACAGGCCCACGTGGTTGACGACGCTCATGTCCGGATCGTAGGGGCTGAACTAACGTCGGCGTCAGCTTCGATGTCCGGTGACCTGTTCCTTCCCGAGCCCGAGCCCCGCGAGGTGCTGGCCACGATCATCTCGGTCGACGACCACCTGGTCGAGCCGGCCGACATGTTCGACGGACGCCTGCCCGCTCGCCTCCAGGACCGGGCGCCGCGCATCGTCGTCGACCGTCACGGTCACGAGGTGTGGGAGTTCGACGGCCAGCGCCACAGCCAGGTGGGCATGAACGCGGTCGCCGGACGCCGGCCGGACACGGTGGAGATGGAGCCGTTCCGCTTCGACCAGATGCGCCGGGGCTGTTACGACGTGGACGCCCGCGTCCACGACATGGAGCTGGCGGGCATCTGGGCCTCGCTCAGCTTCCCGTCGATGATCACCGGGTTCTGCGGGCGGGTGTACTCGCAGTGCTCGGACCCCGAGTTGGGCCTGGCCACCACCCGCGCCTTCAACGACTGGGTGTACGACGCCTGGTGGCGGCCTCACCCGGACCGGATCATCCCGCTCGGGATCACCTGGTTGTCCGACCCCGACGTAGGAGCGGCGGAGATCCGCCGCAACGCGGCGCGGGGCTTCCGGGCGGTGACCCTGCCCGAGCGACCGCACAAGATCGGCTACCCGTCGATCTTCGACGACTACTGGGCTCCGATCCTCGAGGCCTGCGCCGAGACCGGCACGGTGGTGTGCCTGCACGTGGGGTCGTCGGGAATCGGCGACATCCCGCCCGGCTGCGACCGGGCGATCGTCCCGCTGGTCGCCACGCTGTTCGGCCAGCTGTCCCTGCAGGCCTGCACCGAGTGGCTGTGGGCGGGCTGGACGGTCCGCCTCCCGGGGCTGCGCGTCGCCATGGCCGAGGGCGGGATCGGCTGGGTGGCCATGCTCCTCGACCGCCTCGACAACGTCGTCGACCGGTCGGGCTACGGCGCGGGCTGGGCCGAGCGCCCGGCCGACGTGCTGCGCCGCAGCTTCTGGTTCTGCACGATCGACGATCCCTCCACCATCGACACCCGCCACGCCATCGGCCTCGACCACATCATGGTCGAGGTCGACTACCCCCACGGGGACAGCACCTGGCCCGACACCCAGGCCGTGATCGAGGCGGCGTGGGGCCACCTGCCGGCGGCCGAGCGCCGGCAGCTGTGCTGTGAGAACGCCGCCGCGCTGTTCCGTCACCCGCTGCCGTACCGCGTGCTGCCCGAGGACCCGGGCGGCTGACCGATGTCCACGCTGGGGCCGCTGGTGGCGGCGGACGAGACGCTCCACCACCAGATCACCGACACTTTCGCCACGGTGGCGCAGTCCGACCGTGCGTGGACCGAGAAGGTCTGCGCCATGGCCGCCCCGCAGGACGGCTCGGTGCAACTCGCCTTCGGACTCGGGAAGTACCTCAACCGGGGCGTGCTCGACGCCTACGCGGGCGTGAGCCGGGGGGCCGAGCAGTGGACGGTGCGGGCCAGCCGGCGGCTCCTCCCGGAGCCCGACCGCAGCGAGGTCGGTCCCATCCGCTACGAGGTGGTCGAGCCGTTGCGGGTGGTGCGCTTCAGCCTTGACGCCAACGACGTGCAGCCGATCAGCTTCTCGTGGACCTTCACGGGGGCGGTGCCGCCCGCGCTGGAGCAGCGCGAGCAGCACCGCAGCCGGGACGGTGTGCGCCTCGACGCCGACATCGTCCGCTACCACCACATCGGCACGGCCCGCGGCTGGGTCGACGTCGACGGGACGCGCTACGAGTTGCACGACGACACGGCCGTCTCGACCCGCGACCACTCGTGGGGCGTCCGCTACATGGTGGGGGCACCCGTGGCCGACGTCGAGGACCCCGCCCGGCCGCGCGACGTGTCGACCACGGTGATCTGGTCGCCCATCCTGTGCCGCCGGCCCGACGGCAGCCGCTACGGGATCCACCTCTACCACCAGCGCCACGGGCTCGGTGGCTGGCAGCGGATCGAGCTCCAGGGCGGGATCGAGCATCCGGACGGCCGCCGCGAGCCGTTCGCCGCCCTCGTGGTCGAGCCACAGGTGCGGGACGACAACCGGCGGCTCACGTCCGCCCGCCTGGGGGCCACGATGGCGGACGGCTCGGCCCGCCCGCTGTCGGTCACGGCGCTCGGTGCCACCGGGTTCCACCTGGGCACCGGGCTGTACTTCGGCTTCGACGGCCACTGGCACGGCGAGTGGCGGGGGGACCTGCACACCGACGGCGAGCACGTCCCCGACTGCGCCGACCCGGCCGCGGCCCGGCGCATCCACCAGATGCGCGACAACCTGGTGCGGGTCGAGGATCCGGTGGGCGGGGGGACGGGCGTCGGCAACATGCAGACGATCTTCGCCGGCCCCCACCCCGAGCTCGGCCTGACCGCGGAGGCGAGCTTCCTGTGACCCTGGCCGCCGGGCGCGACCTGGGCGCTCTCCGGCCCGGGCTGGAGCGCTGGCTCGGCCGCCCGGTGGGCGACCTGCGGCGCCCGGCGCCGGGGTTCTCGTGCGAGACGCTGGTGATCGACGACGAGGTGGTGATCCGGCTCCCTCCGTCGGGTGCCGGCATCTTCCCCACCTACGACCTGGCGCAGCAGGCGGCGGTCCAGGACGCGGCCGCCCGGGCGGGCGTACCGGTGGCCGGTCCCGCCCGCTACGAGCCGGACCCGTCTTTCCTGGGTGCCCCGTTCCTGGCCATGCCGTTCGCGCCGGGCCCGATCCCCGGCGACTTCACCGCGGGCGACCCCTGGCTCGCCGGGCTGCCGGGCGACGCTGACCGGGCCGCGGTGTGGCGCTCGTTCCTGGGGGTGCTCCCCGTCGTCCACCGAGCCCGCGCCGAGGGCCTGGGGCTGCGGCGCGGGCTCGCCGAAGAGCTGGCGTGGTGGCAGGGCTACGTGGCCTGGGCGACGGACGGCTTCCCACCGCCGGCGCTGGTGGACGCCCTGGCCTGGTGCGCGGACCGGCGCCCGGCCTCGGAGCCGCCGGGCGGCCTGCTGTGGGGTGACGTCCGGCTGGGCAACGTGGTGTTCGACCCCGACCGGCGGGCCCCGCGAGCGGTGCTCGACTGGGACATGGCCGGCGTGGGGCCCGCGGAGATGGACCTGGCCTGGTTCCTGGCCCTGCGGGCGGTCGAGGAGGACCTCACGGGCACGACGGTCCCCGGCTTCGGCTCCCGGGAGCAGGCGATCGCCGTCGTGGAGGCCGGCCTCGGCCGCCCGCTGGACGACCTGGTCTGGTACGAGGTCTTCGCGCTGGTCCGCGCCAGCGCCGTGTCGACGCGCATCGCCCTGCTGTTCGAGCGCGCCGGCCGGCGGTCGATGTTCACGGCGGACGGCGACCCGACGCTGGCCGCCGCGGTCACCCGGATCGAGCGGAGCGGCTGAGGGGACTCAGGCGAGCATGCCCGCCCGGCCCGCCTCGGCGAACGCCCGGGCCAAGGCGGCGGCGTCGTCGCCGGTGAGCCGCCGGTAGCCCGCCGACCGGTCGGGGCGCCACCAGACGGGGTCGGCGGTCCCCCAGCGCTCGGCCCGCAACGGCTTGCGGTCGACCTTGCCGGTGGCGGTGACCGGCAGGGTGCCGACCACCCGTACGAAACGGGGCGCCCATTTGGTGCCCAGGTCCGGCTGGTCGGCCAGGAAGCCGGCGAAGGCGAGCGGGTCGAACTCGCCGCCCGCGGCCATCTCCAGCGCCGCCATGACCTGGTCGCCCGTGCGGGGGTCGGGCACGCCGTAGACGACCGCGGCGGTGACACCGGGGAACCGTCCGAGGACGGCCTCCACGGGGCCGGCGGCGAAGTTCTCGCCGTCGACCCGCATCCAGTCGGCCGTGCGGCCGGCGAACCAGAACGTGCCCTCCGCGTCGCGGTAGCCGAGGTCGCCAGTCCAGTACCAGCCGTTCCGGGACCGCTCGGCGTCGGCCTCGGGGTTGGCGTGATAGCCCTCGAATGTGGCCAGCCCGTCCCGGCCCACGATCTCGCCCACGGCCTCGTCTGCGTTGAGCAACGCGCCCCCGCGACCGAAGCGGGCCCGCGGGCACTCCTCGCCCGTGTCGGGATCGAGCACGACCACGTCCGCCCCCGCGGCGGGGCGCCCGAGCGCGTCGGGGGGCATCCCCCGGAAGGGTTGGATCACGACGCCGCCCTCGCTGGAGCTGTAGCCCTCGGTGACGAAGCAGCCGAAGCGGCGCCGGAACTCCCGCCGGTCGCGGGGCGACGCCTCGGAGCCGAGGCACCACACCAACGGGTTGTCGCCGTCGGTGGGCGTCTCCGGCTGGGCCAGCACGTAGGCCAGCGCCCGGCCGACGTAGTTGAAGTACGTGCAGCCGTGGCGGCGCGCGTCGGCCAGGAGCTCCGACGCCGAGAACCGGGGCTTGAGAACGACCGTCGCGCCCGCGGCCAGGCCCGGCACCAGGCAGGCCAGCAGGGCGTTGCCGTGGAACAGCGGCATCGCACAGTAGAGGACGTCCGCCGGGCCGAAGGCGGCGGCCGTGGGTTCGACCGTGCGGGCAGCCCGACCCTGGCTCAACCTGACCGCCTTGGGCGCGCCGGTCGAGCCCGAGGTGAACAGCAACGCCCACAGCGCCTCCGGCCCGGGGAGAGCCGCCGGCGCCGGTGCGCCGCGGTAGCGGGCGATCTCCTCCGGCCACGCCGGGTCGTCGACGAGCCCGACCTCGGCCCCGTGCGCCAGCCCCGCGAGGAGCGGCGCGTGGGCGGCATCGGTCAGCACCAGCGCGCACTCGGTGTGGCGCAGGTCCCGCGCCAGCTCCTCGCCCCGTCGCGTGGGGTTGACGCCGACGATCGCCGTCCCGGACAGGGCCGCCGCGCCCAGCAGGAACACGAACTCGGGCACGTTGTCCAGCAGGACGCCGACGTTGCGCCCGGCCAGTCCCCGCTCGCGGAGCACGGCCGCCCTGGCGGTGGCCTCGGACACCACTTCCGCCCAGGTCCAGGACCCGTCGCCCGCCGCGGTGCGCAGGCCGCCGCCCGTGTCGCCCGCGCGGGCCGCGAGCAGGGCGGCGACCGTGTCAGCCACGCGCCAGGAAGCCGCGCCGGATGGTGAGGACCATGTTCCCGACGGCGTCGTCCTCGGACGTGAACCCCAGGGCGTAGACGCTGTAGGGCACCCGCTCGACGAGGGCGAGGAGGGCGGTGGCGTCGACGACCGCGTTGCCGAAGTCCCGCGGCTCCAGAAGGCTCACGAGCCGGGTGAAGACCGCCCCTGCCATCCGCCGGGCGAACGGACGCAGCTCGTCGCTGGTCCGCATCTCGGGCCACGTGCTGATCACGCCGCCGCTGTCCCGGTAGGCATGGAGCCAGGCGCGGAGCCAGGCCCGCAGCTCGGCCGGCGGGGCGGCCAGGTCGGCGCGGTCGAGCAGCGCGACGGTGCGGGCCGACGCCTCCTCGGCCAGCACCCGCATGAAGTCGTCCTTGTTGTCGAAGTAGCGGTAGAAGGTGCCGTGGCTGACCCCGGCGGCCGCCACGATGTCGTCGATCCGGGCGTCGTGGTAGCCGCGGACCGGCAGCACCGCGGCCCCGGCCTCCAGCAGCTGCCCGCGGGTGCGCTCGCCCCTGGCCCGCAGCGTCCGGTCCCGGACTTGCGGCTCGGGCGGCGGGATCGGCACGCCCCGCCGGCCGGACCGGCGGAAGCGCTGCACGTTCACGCCGTCGGCGGGACCCGAGATGGTGCGGTGCAGCAGCAGGCCGATCGCCTCGGAGAGCGGCCGGGCGTCGGTGTCGGCGGGGACCTGCTCGGCGTAGAAGCTGCAGCGGATGAGGACCGACACGAGGTTGCTCACCAGCGTGGCGGTGGCCGGCGTGTCGTCGACGTCGAAGGCCCGGAGGAGGGCGGCGCCGGTGCGGTCGGCGACGCCGGCGGACCGCCGGGCCTGCGGCTCGTGGCCGCGGCTGGCGGCCTGGAACGAGGCGAACACAGGGGCCCACGCCTCGTGCAGCGCCATGAACTCGCCGACCCACTCGGTGAGGTGGGCGACGCCGTCGCGGTCGGGCGTCACCTGCTCCAGCTGACCGGCGTGGGCCACCATGTCCCTGCCCAGCTCGGCCGCGAGCGCCCAGAACACGTCGTCCTTGCTGGAGAAGTACTGGTAGAAGGCCGGGCGCGAGCAACCGGCGCGGGCGGTGATCAGCTCGACGCGGGACTCGGCGAAGCCGATCTCCGCGAAGCTGTCGAGGGCCGCGCCGAGAATGCGACGCCGGGTGTCCGTGCCCCGCACGCCCACCAACGGGTTGCTCCCGAACGGCGGGCGCCGCACGGCGCTCGTGTCCATGGCCGGGTAATCTAACAGCAACGTCATTTAAGACCGCGGGGGTCGCAGCATGCGGGTCGAGGACCTCATCCTGGTCAGCGTCGACGATCACGTCGTCGAGCCGCCCGACCTGTTCGAGGGGCGGCTGTCGGCGCGGGCCGCCGAGCGGGCGCCGCACGTCGAGCGGCTGGAGAACGGCCGCGAGGTGTGGATGTTCGAGGGCGCCGCGCTGCCCAACGTGGGGCTCAATGCCGTCGCGGGCCGCGTGCCCGAGGAGTACGGCGTCGACCCGCTGGCGTTCTCGGAGATGCGGCCCGGCTGCTACGACATCCACGAGCGCATCCGGGACATGAACGTCAACGGCGTGCTGGGGTCGCTGAACTTCCCCAGCATCGCCGGCTTCGCCGGGCAGCTTTTCTCGACCTGCCCCGAGCGTGGCATCGGCCTCGAGCTGCTCCAGGCCTACAACGACTGGCACGTCGAGGACTGGTGCGGCGCCTACCCGGGCCGGATGATCCCGCTCTCGATCCCGCCGATCTGGGATCCCCAGCTGATGGCGGCCGAGGTCCGGCGGATGGCCGGCAAGGGCTGTCACGCCGTGACGTTCTCCGAGAACCCGGAGAAGCTCGGCCACCCCAGCTGGCACAGCGACCACTGGGACCCGTTCCTCGACGCGTGCGAGGAGACGGGCACCGTGATCTGCCTGCACATCGGCTCGTCGTCGCAGGTCGTGATCACCGCCATGGACGCGCCGATCGACACGATGATCACGCTGCAGCCGATGAACATCGTCCAGTGCGCCGCCGACCTGGTCTGGTCGCCGGTGTTCCGCAAGTTCCCCCGGTTGCGGGTGGCGCTGAGCGAGGGCGGCATCGGCTGGGTGCCGTACTTCCTCGAGCGGATCGACTACGTCTACCAGCACCACAAGGCGTGGACGAACCAGGACTTCGGCGACAAGTTGCCCAGCCAGGTGTTCAACGAGAACGTGCTGACGTGCTTCATCGACGACGCAGTGGGCATGGAGGTGCGCCACCACCTCAACCTTGACCACGTCCACTGGGAGTGCGACTACCCCCACTCCGACTCGACGTGGCCGCACGCTCCCGAGATGGCGATGAAGTACCTGGACGGGCTGCCCGAGGAGGACATCGCCCGCATCACCTACCGCAACGCGATGCGCAACTTCGCCTACGACCCGTTCGCCCACATCCCGCCGGAGCAGGCGACGGTGGGGGCGCTGCGGGCCCGGGCCACCGACGTCGACACGACGCCGGTCGCCCACGGCACCGGCAAGTTCCAGGAGGAGGGGATCGTCACCGCGATGACCCTCGCCGAGCGCATCGCCGCCCAGAAGTGACCGACGCCCCTTTCCGGGTGCTGCCGGCCCTCGACGACGCCAACCGCTTCTTCTGGACCTCGGGCGAGGACGGCATGCTGCGATTCCTGCGTTGCCGGTCCTGCGGCTTCTGGCTGCACCCGCCTGTGCCCCGCTGCCCCGTCTGCGGCAGCCGGGACGTGGCGCCCGAGGCCGTCAGCGGCCGGGGCGAGGTGTGGTCGTACACGGTCAACCACCAGCCGTGGGACGGCGGCACCGAGCCCTACGCCATCGTGCTCGTGGCGTTCCCCGAGCAGGAGGGCCTGCGCCTGACGAGCAACCTGGTCGGCTGCCCGCCCGACGAGGCCCGCATCGGCATGCCCGTCCGGGTCGTGTTCGAGCCGCGCGACGACGTGTGGTTCCCACTCTTCGAGCCCGCATGACGGACTTCGAGCGGCGGTCGGTCATCTCCGGCATCGGCCAGTCGGCCGTCGGCCGGCGCCTGGGGCGCTCGGGGCTCGACCTCACCCTCGACGCGGCGGTGGCCGCCATCGCCGATGCGGGTCTCACGCCCGACGACATCGACGGCCTCGCCACCTACCCGGGGGCGGGCGTGGGCGCCGGGCCGGGGTTCAGCGGCCCGGGAACGCCCGAGGTCCAGGACGCCCTGCGGCTGTCGCTCGACTGGCACGGTGGCGGCCTGGAGGGCCCGGCGCAGCTGGGCGCGGTGGTCAACGCGGTGCTGGCGGTGGGCGCCGGCCTGGCCCGTCACGTGCTCGTGTACCGGACCGTGACCGAGTCGTCGGAGCAGGGGTCGAGCGGCCGCCAGGGCATCGGCCTGGGCGGCGGGGGTGGGAGCGGTCGGGTCCCGCGGATGGGCGGCTCGATGCAGTGGTCCATCCCGTTCCGGGCGTACTCCGCGGCCAACTGGCTGGCGATGAACGCGCAGCGCCACTTCCACGAGTACGGGACCACGCCCGAGCAGCTGGCGATGATCGCCATCAACGCCCGCCGCAACGCCGCGCTGAACCCGACGGCGGTCTACCGGGACCCGATGACGCTGGACGACTACTTCGCCTCGCGGGTGGTCACCACGCCGTTCCGGCTGTACGACTGCGACGCCCCGGTCGACGGGTCGACCGCGCTGATCGTGTCGGCCGCGGAGCACGGGGCCGACGTCGACCACCCGGTGGCCCGGGTCGAGGCCGTCGGCACGGCGCTCCGGGGCCGGCCGTCGTGGGACCAGTTCGACGACATGACAACGATGGCCGCCCGGGACGCGGCCGCCCACCTGTGGGCCCGCACCGACCTGAAGCCGGCCGACGTCGACGTGGCCGAGCTGTACGACGGGTTCAGCTTCCTGACGATGTGCTGGCTGGAGGCGCTGGGGTTCTGCGGGGTGGGGGAGTCGGGGCCGTTCATCGAGGGCGGCCACCGCATCGCCCTCGACGGCGAGCTCCCGGTCAACACCCAGGGCGGCCAGCTGTCGGCCGGACGCCTCCACGGCTTCGGCTTCATCCATGAGGCGGTGCTCCAGCTCCGCGGCGAGGCCGGCGACCACCAGGTCCGCAGCGGCCCGGAGGTCGCGGCGGTCGCCAACGGCGGCGGCCCGGTCGCGGGCGCGCTCCTCCTCACCCGGGAATGATGTCTTTGGCGGCGCTCACGCCGGATATTCGGCGTCAGCGCCGCCAAATCGCTTGGTGAGGATCGCCGTGAGCCGCCGCCGGTCGACCTTGCCGGAGTCGAGCCAGGGGAGCTCGGTCTGGTCGGCGAACACGGCGATGTGGCGAGGAACCTTGTAGGAGGCGATCGCCTCCTTGACCCGCTTGCGAGCCTCGTCCTCGTCGAGCGTCTCGCCGGGGCGCAGGGCGATGGCGGCCACGACGTCCTGGCCGCGGTCCGGGTGGTCGATGCCGGTGACGAACGCCATCGTCACCTCGGGCAGGGCCTCCAGCGCCAGCTCGACGTCCCGGGGCGTGACGTTCATGCCGGACGCCTTGATCAGGTCGCCCATCCGCCCGGTGAACCAGAAGTGGCCGTCCTCGTCGAACATGCCGGCGTCGCCGGTGCGGTACCAGCCGTCGGGCGTGAACGTGTCGCCCCGCTCGCGCCTGTGGAGGCCGAGCATCACCGAATAGCCCCGCACCCACACCTCGCCGGTGGTCCCGGCCGGCACCTCCTCCAGGGTGACCGGGTCGACGATCCGGTGCTCGACGCCCGGCACCGAGAACCCGAACGAGCCCTCCTTGTCGGGGGGCAGCTCGGCGTCGTACGGCCCGAACGTGTGGGGACCCAGCGTCTCGGTCATGCCGAGGGAGGTGGCCTTCGGCGCCGGCGCGTCCGGCTGGCCGGGGGCCGGGAGGGCGGCGAGCGTCCCGCCCCGCAGCGAGGACAGGTCCCGCTCGGCGAAGCTCGGGTGATCGGCCAGCGCTTTGCCCATGTGGGGCCAGCCGAGGACCTGGGTGACCCGCTCCCGCTCGATCGTCGCGAGGGTGGCTCCCGGCTCGAACTGGTCCTCGAACACCAGCGTGGCCCCCGCGTGCATGGCGGCGACCAGCGTGAAGCTCAGCCCGCCCACCCAGAACAGCGGCATCGGCGTGTACAGGACGTCCTCGGCCACCAGGTCGCGCATCGGCCACAGGTTGTGGGCGTGGCGGACGGTGGCGCCGTGGCTGTGGATCGCGCCCTTGGGATCCGCGGTCGAGCCGGAGGAGTACACGACCACCATCGGGTCGGCCGGCGTGACCTCGGCCTCGCAGGCGGCCAGCAGCTCGGCCGTGATCCGGTCGCCCCGGGCCACCAGGTCGGGCACCGGCGCCGCCCACGGCCGGCGGCCCGGACCCCAGCTCCAGACAGACCGCAGATAGGGGTGCGACGGCACGACGATCCCCTCGGCCTCCGACTCGGCCAGCCCGGGGACCGCCGCCTCCAGGCGGGTCAGGTAGTCGTGGCCGAGCAGCCCGTCCACGGTGAGCAGCACCTGCACGTCGCCGTGGCGCAGGAGCCAGCCCAGCTCGGCCGCCTTGCTGTACGTGTTGAGCAGGACGGCGACCGCGCCCATGCGGGTGATGCCGAGCCAGCCCACGATCCAGTCGGGCCCGTTCCCGGCCAGCAGGCCGACCCTGGTCCCCTTGCCGGCTCCGGCGGCCAGCAGTCCCCGGGCCAGCGCCCCCGAGCGGGACTCGGCCTCGGCGTAGGACAGGCGGTCGTCACCCCGCACGGCCAGCGTCTTGGCGCCGAACCGGGTGGCGCCGGCTCGGATCAGCTCGCCGCTCGTCGGGGTGAACGGCGGGAAGCTCGGGGAGGGGCTCACGCGACGTTCATCAGGCGCGCCAGGTTGCCCCCCATGACCTTGGCGGTGTCCTCGTGGGACAGCCCCTTCAGCTCGTCGACGAAGGACAGCGGGTCGGACATGCCCTCGGGATGTGGGTAGTCGGAGCCGAACAGGACGTTGTCGGCCCCGATGGCCTCGACCAGCCCCACCGGGTCGTCCTCGTGGAACGGGTGCACGAAGACGTTGCGCTTGAACACCGCCACCGGGTCCTCCTCGAACAGGCGTGGCTCGAAGGCGTACGCGGACTCCATGTCGTGGATGAGCGGCCGCACCCAGCTGCTGCCGTTCTCGACCGGCACGATCTTGAGCCCGGGGAACCGCGTGCACAGCCCGTGACCGATGGCCGAGGCGATCGTGTCGGTGATGGCCCGGTAGCCGGCGTGGGTGATGGCGGCGAAGGCGCTGCCGCCGGTGAACGGCGTGAACTCGTCGTCGGGCACGCCCTCCCACTCGTTGAGGTAGCGCTGGTAGCCGCTGTCCGAGGCGTGCATGCCCACGACGACGTCCCGCTCCTGCACCAGTTCCCAGAACGGGTCGAACTCGGGCAGGGCGAAGCTGCGAGGGCCCCGGAAGCCGGGGACGGGCGCCGGCCGGACGAGCACGATGCGGGCGCCCCGCTCGGTGACCCAGTCCAGCTCCTCGATGGCCTTCTCGACGATGGGCAGGGTGATGACCGGCGTGGGGAAGATGCGGTTCTCGTAGTCGAAGGTCCACTGCTCGTGCATCCACTGGTTGAGGGCGTGGATGACAACGTGGGCGGCGTCGGGATCGTCCCGCAGCCGCTCCTCGACCAGGCTGGCCAGCGTCGGCCACATGAGCGCCCGGTCGAGCCCGATCTCGTCCATCAGCTCCAGGCGGGGGCCCGGCTCCCGGAACGCGGGGAGGGCGTCGATGGCCCGGCCCATGATCTCCCGGCGCGACTTCCCCTCCGGGTTGCCGACCCGGAAGTACTCCTCCTGGGCGCCGGGGGCGGCGACCCGGTCGAAGGTCGGGTTGGGGATGTACTCGCTGATCCGACCCTTCACCGCGATCTTCGTGCGCCCCCGGACCTCCACGAAGTCGATGACCCGGGCGTAGTTGTCGGGGAGGAACTTCGTCAGCGCCTCCCGGGTCTCGTACATGTGGTTGTCGGCGTCGAACACAGGGAAGTCGAGCTGACGCGACGGCATCGTGGGCACCCCCGGCAGAAGTGACATCGCTGTTAGATAGACCTTACACTCCGCCCCTGATCAGGGGAGGTGTGGTGGAGCTCGAGCTGACCGAGGACCAGGAGTTCTTCCTGGCCACGACCCGCAGGTTCCTGGCGGCCGAGGCCCCGGTCGCCTGGGTCCGCACCCTGGAGGACGACCCGGCCGGCTTCACGCCCGAGTACTGGCGAGCGGGTGCCGCGCTGGGCTGGACGTCGCTGCTGGTGCCCGAGGCCGACGGCGGCGGCAGCGTCAGCGGGAACGGTTTGGCCGACCTGGTCCTGGTGGCCGAGGAGATGGGTCGGCTTGCCTCGCCCGGCCCGCTGGTCCCGGTCAACGTGGTGGCCGCCGCCGTCTCGGCCGGCGGCTCGCGGGACCACAAGGACGCGGTGCTCCCGGGCCTGCTGGACGGGTCCGCCGTGGCCGCCTGGACCGGTCCCGGGGCGGTCGAGGCCGAGGCGACCGCGGGCGGCCACCGGCTCACCGGCGTGGCGTCGCCGGTCGAGGCCGGCGCCCAGGCCGACCACCTGCTCGTGAGCGCCCGCGGTCCCGACGGCCCCTTCCTCCTGCTCGTCGACCCCCAGGACCCCGACGTCACGGTCACCCCGCTCGGCGGGCTGGACCTCGTCCGCCGCCACGCCGAGGTCCGCTTCGACGGCGTGGCCGTGCCCAGGTCGGCCGCGGTCGACGCCGACCCGGAGCACCTGGCGCGGCTCGCCTGCGCCATCGGGTGCGCCGAGTCGGTCGGCGTCATGGACCGGGTCTTCGAGATGACCCTCGAGTGGCTGGCCGACCGCTGGTCGTTCGGCCGGCCCCTGGCGTCGTACCAGGCGCTCAAGCACCGGGTGGCCGACGACAGGACGGCTCTGGAGGCCTGCCACGCCATCGCCGCGGCCGCCGCCCGGGCGGTCGCGGCCGGCACCCCCGACGCCGCCGACCTGGTGAGCGCCGCCAAGGCCTGGATCGGACGCCAGTCCACCGAGCTGGTCCAGGACTGCATCCAGTTCCACGGCGGCATCGGCGTCACCTGGGAGCACGACCTGCACGTCTACCTGCGCCGGGCCACCGTCAACCGGCTGACCTACGGCACACCCGAGGAGCACGCCGACCGCCTCGCCGCCGGGTTGCTGGAGGAGGCGTCGTGAGCGAGCGAACCACGGGCACTGTGGGCGCCGAGTCGGTGACCGCCGGCGAGATGGAGCCGGTCGAGGAGTTCCGGATCCGTGCTCGGGCCTGGCTGGCGGAGCACATGCCGCCGTACCCCGGCCCGGCCTACGAACGCCACGACGACGGTCGCCGCGAGGACGAGCGCCGGCTCCAGCGCCGCCTGTGGGACGGCGGCTTCGCCGGCATCTGCTTCCCGCCCGCCTACGGGGGTCTGGGGCTGACCCCCGAGCACCAGCGGGCCTTCACCGAGGAGTCGCTGCCCTACGACATGCCGTTCGGCCTCAACGTCCCGACGCTCGGGATTCTGGCGGCCACGCTGGCCGAGCACGGCACCCACGAGCAGAAGCTGCGCCACCTGCCCGCCATCCTCCGGGGCGAGGAGCGCTGGGTGCAGTTCCTGTCCGAGCCGAGCGGCGGGTCCGACCTCGCCGGCTGCCTGACCCGGGCCGACCGCGACGGCGACGTGTTCCTGCTCAATGGCTCGAAGATCTGGAGCTCGGCCGCGTACGCCAGCGACTACGCGCTCTGCCTGGCCCGCACCAACTGGGACGTGCCCAAGCACCGGGGCCTCACCATGTTCATCGTGAGGATCCACCAGCCCGGGATCACGGTGCACCAGATCCGCCAGGTCGACGGCTCGTCCGAGTTCTGCCAGGAGTACTTCGACGACGTCCCCATCCCGGCGTCCGACGTCGTGGGCGCGGTCGACGACGGCTGGACCGTCGCCAGTCGCCTGCTGATCCACGAGCGCAACGCGGTGGGCGGGGCGTCGCCCTACACCAGCGGGCGGTCCGCCGGGCAGGAGGAGTCCGGCTCGGACGACGACCTCGTGCTGGGCGTGCGCCAGGCCGGGCTGGACGGCGACGCCCACGCCCGCCAGCTGCTGGCGGAGGCCCGGATCGGCCGGATGGTCGGCGGCCAGCTGGTCCGGCGGGTCACCCAGGGCATGGCGTCCGGCAAGCTGCCGCCGTCCGCCGGAGCGCTGCTCAAGCTGTACGGCGCGACCGCGACCATCCGCCGCACGGAGATCGCCCTGGAGCTGGCGGGCGGGACCGCGGCGACCTGGCCTGCGGGCGCCGACACCCCCGGACGCCGCATCGGCGAGGCGACGCTGGGGCGCCAGGGCGCCGCGCTCGGGGGCGGCAGCAACGAGATGCAGCGCAACATCATCAGCGAGCGGTTGCTCGGCATGCCCCGCGAGCCTGCTGCCGACCGCGACGTGCCCTACCGCGACGTGCGTCGGGCCTGAGGGGGTGATTTGGCGGCGTATGCGCCGAGATCTCGGCGCATACGCCGCCAAATCACCATCGGTCAGCCGATGGCGCCCGACTCCTTGAGTGCGGTGAGCTGGTCCCAGTCGTAGCCGGCCTCCAGCAGCACGACCTCGGTGTGCTCGCCGTGCTCCGGGGCCCGCTCCACCTCGACCGGCTGCTCGTCGAACTGGGCGGGGCTGGCCACCAGCGCGATCTCGTCACCGTTGCCGGCGGTCATCGTCGGCAGGTACCCGTTGGCCAGGACCTGCACGTCCTCGTACAGCTCGTCGAGCGTCTGGAACGGGCTCCACACGCCCTCGAACGTGTCGAGCACCTTGCGCCAGTGGGACAGCGGGTGGGCGCCGAAGGCATCGTCCAGCCGGGCGACGCAGGCCTCGGCATTCTCGGCCCGGGCGGCCGAGTCGGCGAAGCGGGGGTCGGTGGCCATGTCCGGCACGCCGAGCCGCTCCACGAAGTCGACCCAGTGCTTGTCGCTCTGGAGCAGGATCAGGCTGATGAACCGGTCGTCGGCCGTCCGGTAGGTGCCGACGCCCGGGTTGTTCGACATCGGCCGGCCGCTGCCCTGCGGGATCTTCGAGAAACCGAACAGCTTGGAGGCGATGACCATCGGCGAGATCTGCCACATCGCCGTGGCCAGCAGGGACACGTCGACCACGCTGGGCTCGCCGGTGCGCTCCCGCTTGACGAGCGCGGCGGCGATGGCCCCGGCCGTGGTGAGCCCGCCCATCACGTCCCCGAACGCCGGCGTCGGCTGCGATGGCGGCCAGCCGCCCTCTCGCTCGGGCATCGTCGCCCCCACGCCGCCCCGGGCCCAGAACGAGGCGCCGTCGTAGCCGCCCTTCTCGGCCTCCGGTCCCTTCGGGCCGGCGCCCGACCCCCGGGCCACGATGATCGACGGGTTCCGGGCCTGGATGTCCCCGGTGTCGATGCGCAGCTTGCGGCGGACCGGCGGCATGTAGTTGGTGAGGAACACGTCGGCCGTCTCGACCAGGCGCAGCAGCGCCTCCCGGCCGTCGGGGTGGGCCAGGTCGAGCGCCACCGACCGCTTGCCCCGGTTGGGCTGCTCGATCATGAAGTTCACGCCGCCGGACCCCCCGGGCAGGAGGCCGGAGGTGATCAGGCCCCGCTGCGGGTCGCCGGTGACGGGGTGCTCGACCTTGATGACGTCGGCGCCCCAGTCGACCAGCACCGAGCCCCCGGACGGGACGAACATCCAGCTGGCGACCTCGATGACGCGGATCCCGTCGAGCGGTCCGGGCACGTGCTCCTCCTCGCCGGTCAGGCCGGCCAGCCGACCGTCTTGGTCTCGGTGAAGATCTCCAGGCCCTCGATGCCGCACTGGCGGCCGATGCCCGAGTGCTTGTAGCCGCCGAACGGGGCGTCGGCGCCGTACCACAGGCCTCCGTTGAGGCCGAGCGTGCCGGTGCGGATCCTTCGGGCCACGCCCTTGGCCCGTTCCAGGTCGCCCGACGTGATCATCCCCGACAGGCCGTAGGGGCTGTCGTTGGCGATGCGCACGGCATCGTCGTCGTCCTCGAACGGGATCATGACCAGCACCGGCCCGAAGATCTCCTCCCGGGCGATGGCCATGTCGTTGTCGACATCGGCGAACAGGGTCGGCTCGACGAACCAGCCGCGGTCGAGGCGCGCGGGCCGGCCGCCGCCGGTCACGAGGCGGGCGCCCTCGGCCTGGCCCTTCTCGACGTAGCCGAGCACCCGGTCGCGCTGGCGGGCCGAGACCACCGGGCCCATGAGGTTGGCGGGGTCGGTGGGATCGCCGTAGGACACCCCGGCCAGGCCGGCGGCGGCCAGCTCCACCGCCTCGTCGTAGCGGGACCGGGGCACCAGGAGGCGGGTGGTCATGGCGCAGCCCTGGCCGGCGTGGAAGCAGATCGATCCCGCCGAGCCCGGGACCGTGGCCTCCAGGTCCGCGTCGTCGAGCACCAGGTGGACCGACTTGCCGCCGAGCTCCAGGAACACCGGCGTCACGTTGGCCGAGGCGGCCTCCATGATCCGCCGCCCGGTGGCGCTCGAGCCGGTGAACGCCACCATGTCGACCAGCGGCGAGGTCGTCAGCACTTCGCCCACCAGGTGGTCGCTCGACGCCACGACGTTGACCACGCCGGGCGGGATGTCGGTCTGCTCGGCGATCAGCCGGCCGATCCGGGTGGCGTTCCAGGGCGTGTCCGGGGCCGGCTTGAGCACGCAGGTATTGCCCATGGCCAGGATCGGGCCGAGCTTGTTGAGCGTGATCTCGACCGGATAGTTCCAGGGCACGATCACCCCGACGACCCCGATCGGCTCCTTCCAGACCTCGCGCAGCGTCTCGACGCCCATGCCGAAGGCGTCCTTGGTGCCGATGTCCCGGCGCCACGGGAACTCGTCGATCATGGCCGCCGGCCAGGTCAGGGCCTCTCGCAGCGGGGCGTCGAGCTGGGGCCCGTAGGTGATGAGCACCGGGCAGCCGACCTCGGCCACCAGCTCGGACCGCAGCGCCTCCCGCTCGGCCTCGAGCGCGGCCTGGAGCTGGAGGAGGCAGCGCTGGCGGAGCGCGTGGTCCCGGGACCAGTCGGTGGTGTCGAAGGCACGGCGGGCGGCCTCGACGGCGGCCGCCATGTCGGCGGGGGTGCCGTCGGCGGTGGGGCCGAGCACCTCCTCGGTGGCGGGGTTGACGTTGTCGAAGGTGACACCGCCGGCGGCGTCCACCAACTTCCCGTCGATCAGCAGGCGGCGCTCGCCCAGAGGGGTGGTCACCAGGTCAGCTCCAGGTTCTCGACGGCCCGCAGGCCCTGTGAGTAGTGCAGCTCCACCCCGTCCCGGATCCGGTAGTCCGGCACGGCGCGGTGCCATTCCTCGAGCGCCACGCGCAGCTCCATGCGGGCGAGGTGGGACCCGAGGCAGCGGTGGGCGCCCCCGCCGAAGGCGATGTGGCGGTTCTCCGCCCGGTCGAAGTCGATGGTGTCGACGTCGGGCCAGGCCTGCTCGTCGGTGTTGGCCGAGCCCAGGACGACCGACACGACCTTCCCCTTGGGGATCGGGCAGCCGGCGATCTCGCTGTCGGCCGCGGCGATGCGGATCACGCCCTGCACCGGCGTCTCCCAGCGCAGCATCTCCTCGACGGCGTGGGGGATGAGGCTCGGGTCCTCCGCGAGCCGTCGGCGCTGGTCGGGGTGCTGGGCCAGGTAGCTGATCATGCAGTCGAGCGAGGCGGTCACCGTGTCGAGACCGGCGAGGAAGAACAGATAGCCGATGTCGAGCACGTCCTCGACCGTCAGGCGGTGGCCGTCCACCTCGGCGTCGAGGAACATCGACAGGAAGTCGTCGGAGCGCTGCTCGAGCCGCTGGTCGATGGCCTCCTGGAGCACGGCGTAGATCCGTTGGCCGACCCTGGCCGTGTACTCGACCCGCTCGCGGTTGGTGGACACCGGCGGCCGGATGATCCCGTCCTTGAGCTGGATGAACTCCTTGGCCCGCTCGACCGGCAGGCCGAGGAGCTGGAGGAACACGGTGGTGGGCAGCGGCTCGGCCACGGCCTCGTGGAAGTTGCAGGCGCCCTCGTCGACGACGGCGGCGACCAGGCCCCGCACCAGGTCGCGGGTCCGATCCTCGAGCAGGGCGACCTGGCGGGGGGCGAAGATCGGGTCGAGCAGCTTGCGGTAGTTGCGGTGGTCCGGGGGGTCGATCTGGAGGGGGATGAGGGGCCGCACCTGGCCGATGGCCACGGCGTCGATGCCCGAGCTGAAGATGTCCGGGTGCGAGAGCACGTGGCGGACCTCGGCGTCGCCGCCCACGACCACCATCCCGCCCTCGCCCATGTCGACGACGGGGCCGGCGTCGCGCAGCAGCTTGTACTGCGCCTGGGGGTGGGCGGCGGCCTCGTGGTCCGGCTCGCCGCCGCTCATCAGGCTCAGGTCTGACATCAGGCCCCCTCCCACGCCCGGTGGAACCCCCATTTGTAGCGCACATCTAACGTTGGCGTCACTTGTCGTCGGCGACGTGTCACGGGGCCTGGTGGTGCGCCCGCGCCTGTGGCGGGATGCTGTGGGGGCACCGGGAGGCGACATGCTCGGCGAGCCGGCCTAGGCCGTGGACGATATCGAACAGGACCTGGAGATCCCCGCCGCGGGCGTCCGGCTCGAGGCCGGAGTGGCGCTGCCCCAACCCGCCCAGGGCGTGGTCCTGTTCGCCCACGGCAGCGGCAGCAGCCGCCACAGCCCCCGCAACGCCGACGTGGCCGAGCACCTCCAGGCCGCCGGGCTGGCCACGGTGCTGGTCGACCTGCTCACGCCGCCCGAGGAGCGGGCCGACGCGCGCACGTCCGAGTACCGGTTCGACATCCGGCTGCTGGCCCGCCGGTTGATAGCCGTCTGCGACTGGCTGGTCGAGCACGACATCCCGGCCGGCCACGGCATCGGCCTGTTCGGGGCCAGCACCGGCGCCGGGGCTGCGCTGGCCGCCGCCGCCCAGCGGCGCGAGTCGGTCGCCGCCGTCGTGTCCCGCGGCGGGCGCCCCGACCTGGCCGGTCCCTTCCTCCGCGAGGTCCACCCGCCCACGCTGCTGATCGTGGGGGAGCGGGATCCGGTCGTGCTCGACCTCAACCGGCAGGCCCTGGAGGAGCTGGCCGGCGAGGCCCGCCTCGAGGTCGTCCCCGGGGCCACCCACCTGTTCCCGGAGCCCGGCGCGCTGGAGCGCGTCGCCGAGCTGGCCCGCGACTGGTTCGTCCCTCGCCTCCGTCGGCACGTCCTCGCGTGACGGGCCTCAGCGGAGGTCGAAGGCCAGGTCGAAGTGCCGGACCGCGCCGGCGAAGATGTTCGGCTCGATGTCGGGCGGGGTCAGCACCCGCAGGTTCGTCCACCGCTCGGTCAGCGTCGCGAACAGCAGCCGCAGCTCGAGGCGGGCCAGGTTGGCGCCGATGCAGAAGTGGGTGCCCTGGCCGAAGGCGACGTGCGGGTTCGGGTCGCGGCGGATGTCGAAGCGGAACGGGTCCGCGAACACGTCCTCGTCCCGGTTGGCCGACGGGTAGGCCAGCATCACCCGGTCGGCGGCCTGGACCGGCAGGTCGCCGATGCGGTCGTCGTGCAGGACCCGGCGGAACATGTTGTTGAGCGGCGTGACCCAGCGGATCACCTCTTCGACCAGCCCGGCCACCAGCACCGGGTCGTCGGCCGCCGCCTCCCACTGGTCGGGGTGCTCGGCCAGCACCGCCAGGCCCCGGGCGATGACCGTGCGGGTCGTCTCGGCGCCGCCGGCGATGTAGAGCCCGGTCTCGTGCATGAGGGTCAGCGGGTCGACGCCCGCCCCGGCCCATACCGAGATGAGGTCGTCGGCCGGGCAGCGTCCCCGTTCGGCGGCGATCTCCTGGAGCACGCCGTTGAACTCGGTGATCGCGCCGATGACGCCCATCAGCGCGTCGTTGTCGAACGTGACCGAGTCGGTCCGCATCAGCCGCTCGGACCACGACTTGAGGTCCTCCCAGCGGTCCTCGGGGAAGCCCAGGAGATCGGCGGTCAGACGCGACGGCAGCTGGGCGGCCAGCTCCTGCACCACCTCGAGCCGGCCCCGGTCGGCGACGGCGTCCACCAGCTCGTCGATGCGGGACCGGAGGAACCCGGTGTGGTCCTGCACGGCGCGGGGCGTGAACCGGCGGCTGACCAACCGGCGCTGGCCGAGGTGCTCGGGGTCGTCGAGCGCGATCGTGTTGGACTCGTCCATGGCCAGGTTGGCCCGGTAGGAGCCCCGCGACGAGAACACGTCGGCGCGCCGCTCGACGTCGATGACGTCCGCGTGGCGGGTGACGATGCGGTACCCGTTGGCGTCCGTGTACACCGGCGCCTCGCGCCGGGCCCAGGTGAAGAACTCGTGCACCCGGTCGAGGTGCGCCCACCATGCCGGGTCGAGCAGGTTGAGCGGGGGTGCGTCCGTCGCCGTCATCCCCGCAACGTACCTGTCCAAGTGCGCCGGAAGGCGGCTGGCCCGATCACGGCCTGGGCACCGCCACCGCGTCGTACGGGGTCGTCGGCGTCGGCTCGACCGCGAACCGGGCGTTCGGGAGGTAGAGCCGGCCGCGGTGCTCGGCGACCGTGGTCGGGGTGTCGAAGCGCGGGTCGGTGATCGGGGTGCCGACCGTGCCGCCGGTGCCGGCGCGGTTCAGCTCCACCACCGCCACCTGGTTGAGCTGGTTCTGGACGACGAACAGGGTGGTCCCGCTCAGCAGGACGCCGTCGCCGGCCGGCAGCCGCGTGCCGCCCAGATCGATCGCGGTCGTGGCGCCGGTCGCCGGGTCGACCCGGAACAGCAGGCCCGTGTTGGTCTGGTCGACGATCAGGCCGGTGCCGTCGGGCGTGCGCTCGATGCCGTTGACGTTGAAGCCCTCGGAGAAGACGAGGTCGCCTGTCAGCGGCAGCGTCTCCACCTGGGCCTGCTCGGGCAGGCGGCCGGGGCCGTCCAGCGGGAGCTTGTACAGCACCGGGTTGAACGAGTCCGTGAACCAGGCGGCGTCCGGGGTCAGGACCACGTCGTTCACGAAGCTCCCGCCGGTCGCCAGCGCGTAGCTGGCCAGGACCCGTCCCGACGCCGCGTCGACGACCCGCGCATCCCCTGCCGGACCGCCGGCCACGAACAGCCGGCCCCGCTGGTCGACCTTCAGCCCGACCGAGGGCGTCCCCGGGCCTTCGCTCACGATCTTGCCCCGCCCCGTGGCCAGGTTGGCCCGGTAGATCGACCCGTCGACCAGCGACCCGAACCAGGCGTGCGGCCGCCCGCGGGTCCCGATGGCGATCCCCTCGGGAGCGAAGCCGTCGGGGAGCGGGATGGTGGTCGGGAAGGCCCCGTGCCCCACACCGGGCTGGCCGGGCGCCGAGGCCGCCGAGGCGCCGGCAACGCCCGCCGGAACCGCCAGCACCACCGTGACCAGGACCGCCGGCAGGGCGACGCGCATGCGATGGATGGACACGGAAGTCCCCCCTCCTGTGCCCGCCACGTGACTACTACCCGGTTCCGGCCGCGGGGCGGCGCGATGCTGGCGGGCGACCGGGCGATGGGCCCGCGGCCGGCCGGGTCGACCAGGCCGCGATCGGCGCCGCCACCGACACCGCGTTCGCCGGCGGGAGCGCCCAGCGGGTGCGGGCGGTCGTGGTCGTCCGCGGTCGGCATCCTGGCCAGGGACGGGCGCATCGACGTCGGCACCCCGTCCCCGATCGATGCCGGCGGAGCCGGCTCGACCACAGCCGTTCGTGTGGCTCCCGCCGCGCCATCTCCTGGCGACCCGTTCGCCGTACGGTAGGAAGACCCGCGCGGGGATCGGCTGATACGTGCCAACCGTCCCGGGCCGGTGCGCGTCAGATGGGTGTGGACGTGATGGTGGGGCAAGCGGCTGACCTGGCGACGGAGGCACTGTTCCGCGAGCGCTACAGCGAGATGGTCGGCCTGGCCGCCCTGCTGCTGAACGACCGCCACACCGCCGAGGAGGTGGTGCAGGACGCTTTCGCCAAGTTCCACCTGGCCCGGCGCCGCATCGCCGACCCGGACAAGCAGGTGTCGTACCTCCGCTCGATCGTCTGCAACCAGGCCCGGGGAAAGCTGCGGCGATGGGGAGTCGAACGGCGCCTCCGCCCCGTCCCCGAGCCCGAGGCGGCGCCGGACGCCGACGCCGCCCTGGCCCGCCACCGCCGGGACACCGTCGCCGCCGCGCTGGCCGTGCTGCCCCGCCGCCAGCGAGAGTGCGTCGTGCTCCGCTACTGGCTCGACCTCCCCGAGCGTGAGATCGCCGGCACGCTCGGGATCGCCGCCGGCTCGGTGAAGTCCCACCTCCACCGGGGGCTCGCCGCGCTCGAGACCAGCCTGGAGGACCTGCGATGAGCACCGAGGACAAGGTCCGCGACGCCCTGGCCGACCTGGCGCCCCGGGTGCCGGCCGGGGACGAGGCGCTGGCCGGGATGCGCCGCGCCATCACCCGCCGCCGTCGCCGCCGCACCGCCGTCCGGGCGGCGGTGGCCGCTGTCCTGCTCGTGGCCGTGGCCACCGTCGGCGTGGTGGCGCTGGCCGGCGGCGAGGAGGGCTCCGAGCTGGACATGAGCGAGGACCCGGCTACCACGACCGACGTCGTGGCCGAGGTTGTGGACGGGCGGGTCCAGATCGGCCCGCTCAGCCTGGAAATGCCCGACGGCTGGGTCATTGTCGAGGAAGTGCCCGAGCAGCGGGGAGGCGGGTGGATCTGCATCGCGCCGCCCGATAACCCCTACCCGAAGTTCGGCAACTGCTCCGGCCTGGTTGTGCGCCGTGGCTACCTGCCGGGCAACGAGATGAACTCGTACGAGGAGGGCCGCGACTGGGCCTGGTACCACGCGACCGACGCGGCGCCATGCCCGACAGGGGAGGACATCGAGGACTCCATCGTGGCGGTGGCGGGGAGTTACGCCCCGATCGACACGCGTTCCGAAACGGTCGGCGGCACGACGGCGGAGTTCACCGAGTGGGCCGCCGAATGCTCTCTGTCGGGGTACAGATTCAATCCCCGCATGTGGGTCGTGCTCGAGCACCGCATCATGATCGAGGACGTGGTGGGCGACGACGAGACCGAGGACATCCTCGCCTCGGTCGAGTTCACGGACGAGTAGTCGCCGGGCACGGCGCCCGGAAGTTACCTACAGTAAGGCCATGCGCACCTCGAAGCAGGGGATCGGGGCGGTGTCGCACCTCGCCCTGGTTGCGATACCGGTGGTCCTGGCGCTCGTCGTGGGCTGCGGGTCGTCCGGCGGCGACGGCGACGACGAGGAGGCCGGCACCACGACCACGACGGCCGTCGAGGACGTCGAGGTCCAGGCCGACGACTTCGTCGCCCTCGGTGACATGACGCCGGTCCGCGGGTTCTTCGTCAACAACCTGCTCGGCCACCTCGACGAGGCCGTCGCCGTGGCCGAGAGCCCCGACGGCGGCGTCTACCCCGTGGGCACGGTCATCCAGCTCATCCCCCAGGAGGCGATGGTCAAGCGGGCGGAGGGCTTCTCGCCCGACACCAACGACTGGGAGTTCTTCACGCTCGATGCCACCGCCGCGGGCACGACCATCGTCACGCGGGGCGGGGCCGAGGTCCTCAACCGCTTCAGCGGCACCAGCTGCGCCGGCTGCCACAGCGCGGCCGAGCCCCAGTTCGACATGGTGTGCGAGAACACCCACGGCTGCGCGCCCCTGGGGGTGCCGGACGAGGTGATCACCACGATCCAGCAGTCGGATCCGAGGCCCCGACAGGCCGGCTGAGTGCCTCGGACAGAGGCTCAGACGGCGCCGTCGCCGAGCCACCCCTCCGCGTTCTCCAGGAGGTAGCGGCTGACGGCCAGGCAGGTGTCGAGCACGTCGCACATTTGCTCCTGGCCGAGGAACACCCGGGCGAGCGAGACCTCGATCCGGGACACGATGGCCAGGCTGCGCTCGGGGGCGTCGGTCACCGAGGGGAACGAGTCGATGGCCGAGACCTCGAGCGGCAGGTCGGTGCCACCGATGCCGGCGAGCTCCGTGGCCAGGATCAGCAGGTCGGGGCCCTTGGGCAGCGGCGGCAGCGCCCAGTTGAACACCAGCGGGAAGTGGAACGTGTCGGGCGGGTCCTCGTCCTCGGGCAACCCGTTCATCACGTCCTCGAACGACAGCAGCGCCCGGGGGTCGACCTCGAGGGCCAAGTGCAGGTCGAGGGGGCCGCCGCACGCCTCCTCGGGGTGGAGGTCGACCTCCCACGTCTGGCGCAGCGAGTAGGTCTCCACGAAGTGGCGCTCGTCGTGCACGTGGAAGCCGTGATCGATGGCGTGATCCTTCAGCTCGGACACGAACCCGGCGATGTCGATGGCGGCCACCCACCCAGCCTGCCACGCCACACCTGGTAGACCCTCGCGCATGCCCCTGTCCGACGACGGTTTGATCGAGCTGCTGCACGAGACGGCCATGTCCGTGCGCGCCGCGCTCGACCAGCTCGAGGACTGGGGACCGTCCGGCACCAAGCCCGGTCAGTACCGCAGCGACCTCGTCGCGGACGCCGCGGCGTTGGAGGTGCTCGGGCCCGCCGAGGTGGGCGTGCTCTCCGAGGAGTCGGGCCTGGACGCCGGCGACCGGGACGTCGTGGTGGTCGTCGACCCGCTGGACGGCAGCACGAACGCCTCCCGGGGCATCCCCTGGTTCGCCTGCAGCCTGTGCGCGGTGGATGGGGACGGACCGCGCGCCGCCCTGGTCGTCGACCTGCCCCACGGCCGCACGTTCACCGCGGTGCGGGGCGGGGGCGCGTCGGTGGACGGCGCGCCGGTGGCGCCGTCGGGGTGCGCGGTGCCGGGGGATGCGCTCGTGGCCATCTCCGGGCTGCCGGCGATGCCACTGGGGTGGCGCCAGTTCCGCACGCTCGGGGCGGCGGCACTCGACCTGTGCGCCGTGGCCGAGGGCGCGCTCGACGGGTTCGTGGACTGCAGCCCGTCCGCCCACGGCGCCTGGGACTACCTGGGCGGGGCGCTGATATGCGCCGAGGCCGGTGCCCCGGTGGCGGACGCGTTCGGTCGGGACCTGGTGGCGCTCGACCACGGGGCGCGGCGGACACCCGTGGCCGCGGCCACCCCCGCGCTGTTCGACGCGCTGGTGACCGCCCGGCGTCACCTCGGCGACGGTCCAGTAGGTTGACCGCGTGATGCACGGCGTGCAGCGGCTGCTACTGAGGGTGTGGCGGCACGTGCCGCGCACATTGCGGCGGTGGATCGTGCGTGTCGCATCCCCTTCGTTCACGGTCGGCGCGGCCTGCGTCGTGGAGCGCGACGACGGGGCGATCCTGCTGGTCCGGCTCGTCTACCGCAACGGCTGGGGCCTGCCCGGCGGGTTGATCAAGCGCAACGAGGACGTGGCCGACTGCGCCCGCCGCGAGGTCCGGGAGGAGGTCGGCCTGGCGATCGAGCTGGCAGGCCAGCCCGCCGTGGTGGTCGACAGCCGGCCCCAGCGGGTCGACGTGGTGTTCCGGGCCCGGCCGGCCACCGGCGCCGACCCCGCGGCGGTCCGGCCCCGGTCGCCCGAGATCCGGGAGGTGCGGTGGGTCGATCCCGGCGAGTTGCCCACGCTGCAGCACGAGACGGTGTCGGCCCTGGGCGCCCTGGCGTCGTCGGTCCTCGGCGACGCCGACGTCGAGGTCCGGGAGGCGCCCGCCGGCCTACGGGTGGCCGCCGAGGGAGCGCGGGCCCAAGCACTGCGCCGCGCCAGCCGTCGGGGCCGGACCCGCGACGGGGACAGCGGCGGGGAGGGCCGGCCGGCCGCCGCGTCGTGATCCGCGCGGCCGTCGCTATGCTCCCGCCGATTCCTATGTAAGGAGAAGGCGGCGCGTGCGAGTCCTCGTGACGGGTGGGGCAGGTTTCATCGGGTCGCACCTGGTGGACGGGCTCGTGGAGCGGGGCGACGACGTGGTCGTCCTGGACGACCTGGCCACCGGGCTGGTGGCCAACGTGCCGGACGCCGCCCGCTTCGTCGAGGGCGACGTCACCGACGAGGTGGCGCTGGCCAAGGCGATCGACGGCTGCGAGGTGGTGTTCCACCAGGCGGCCCTCGGCTCGGTCACCCGCTCCGTGGCGCAGCCCCGGGTCAGCGACCGGGCCAACGTGGCCGGGACGGTGGCGGTACTCGACGCCGCCCAGCGCACGGGTGTGCGGCGGGTCGTGCTGGCCTCGTCGTCCTCCGTGTACGGCGGCGCGACCGAGGCCCCCACACCGGAGTCGGCACCGCTCGCGCCCCGGTCGCCCTACGCGGTCACGAAGCTGGCCGGCGAGCACTACGCCCGGGTCTTCTGGGAGCTCCACGGGCTCGAGACCGTGTGCCTGCGCTACTTCAACGTGTTCGGTCCGCGGCAGCGCCCCGACGCCCAGTACGCGGCGGTGATCCCGCTGTTCATCGACGCGCTGCTGTCGGGCCGGCCCCCGGTGGTCCACGGCGACGGTCGCCAGAGCCGGGACTTCACGTTCGTGGCCGACACCGTGCAGGCCAACCTGCGGGCGGCCGCGGCGCCGGCCGAGGTGTGCGCCGGGCGGGCGTTCAACATCGCCCGGGGTCGCCCGGCGTCGCTGCTGGACCTGCTGGCGGCCCTCGGGGACGTGCTCGGCGTGGAGGTCGTGCCCGAGCACGCCCCGGCCCGGCCGGGCGACGTCCGCCACTCGCACGCCGACATCGGGGCCGCCCGGTCGCACCTGGGCTACGACCCGGCGGTGTCGCTGGAGGACGGCCTGGCCCGGACGCTGGCCTGGTTCCGGGACCGCCGGGCGTAGCCGCTCAGCGGGTGAGCGCGTCCACCAGCTTGCGGTGGTGGGCCGAGCAGGGGTGGCGCAGCTTCGTGAGCGCCTTGGCCTCGATCTGGCGGATGCGCTCGCGGGTGAGGTTGAACCGTCGGCCCACTTCGTCGAGCGTGAGCGGGCGGTCGTCGGCGAGCCCGAAGCGGAGCGACAGGATCTCCCGCTCGCGCTCGTCGAGCTGGGCGAGCAGCGACCTCAGGTCGTCGCGCTCGATCGCCGCGGCGGCAGCATCGAACGGCCCCTCACCGGACTGGTCGGCCAGCAGGTCGCCCAGCTCGTGGTCGCCCTCGTCGCCGACCGCGGCCGACAGCGACACGAGGTCGGGGGCGGCCCGCAGCGCCGCCTGGACCTTGTCGAGCGGGATGCCGGTGTCCTCGGCGAGCTCGGCGGCGGTCGGCTCCCGGCCGAGCGACTTGAGCAGCACAGAGGAGCTGCGGGAGAGCGTGGCCAGGGTGTCCATGAGATGGGACGGCAGGCGGATCGTGCGGCCCTTGTCGGCGATGCCCCGGCCGATCGCCTGGCGGATCCACCAGGTGGCGTAGGTCGAGAACTTGAACCCCTTGCGGTGGTCGAACTTCTCGACGGCCCGCATGAGCCCGAGGTTCCCTTCCTGGATGAGGTCGAGGAGGGACATGCTGGGGGTCTGGTACCGCTTGGCGATCGACACGACGAGCCGGAGGTTCGACTGGATGAACCGCCGGCGGGCCTCGGCGGCGGCCTTGACCGCGGCCTGGAGCTTCGCTCGCTCGCGACGGCTGACCCGCTCGCCCGACGCCAGCCGGTCCTCGGCCGCCCGCCCCTCGGCGATGGCCCGGGCGAGCGTGGTCTCGTCCTCCGCGGTGAGCAGCGGGTACGACCCCAGCTCCGCCAGGTAGCGGCGGGTGAGGTCGACGGCACTCTCGCTCGTGGGCCGGGGGCGCCCAACCATGCAATCCCTCCAGACTGTCGGCGGCAGGCTCTCGATGGGCGGGACGTGCCCGCAGGCGGGTGAGGAACAGGCGAAAGGGGCTAGGCGGTATGGTCGTTCGATGAGCGAACGTAGTTCGCGCTCAGCGCCGCATCGGGGATGGTCCGGCGGTGTCGGCGGCTCAGGCGGCGACGACGATCGACCGCTGGTCGTATCGGCCTGCCTGCTGGGCGTGGCCTGCAACCACGAGGGCCGGGCCAGCGAGCGCCCGGCGGTGGTCGCCCTGGGCCGGAGCCGGCGCCTGATCCCGGTCTGCCCGGAGACGGTCGGCGGGCTGCCCACACCCCGCCCCGCCGCGGAGCTCCAACCGGACGGGAGCGTCCGCACGCGTCCGGCACGGACGTGACAGCTGCCTACACGCGGGGCGCAGCCCACACGGTCGCCCTGGCGCGCACGGCGGGCGCGGCGGGTGCGATCCTCAAGGCCCGCTCGCCGTCGTGCGGCTGCCACGAGGTCTACGACGGCACCTTCACCCGCACCCGTGCCCCCGGCGAGGGCGTGACGGCCCGAGCCCTGCGGGACGCGGGCATCCCGGTCTGCTCGGAGGAGGACATCGCCCGAGGCCGAGGCCCCGCCGCCGGGTAGCCTGACTGGCTCCCGGGCGCGTAGCTCAGTTGGCTAGAGCGCTGCCCTTACAAGGCATAGGTCGGGGGTTCGAGTCCCTCCGCGCCCACCCAGCTCAGAGCGGTTTCTTGCCCGGTCGCCGAACCTGCTCTCGAAGTGAAACCAACGGACATGCCCGACGGCGCCTCTACACCCGGCCGCGTCGTTCTCGTCGTGGAATGGTCGGGCGTCAGAGCTTCACCGGTCGGCTGCCGGTGACTTGGCTGGCTCCAAAGACAGGTGATCGCCCGTCAGCGCCCGACCGCCTCGGCGTCACAGATCGTCTCGATGCCACGACCGGTCAGCCGAGCGGCCTCGTGTTCCTACCGTCCTCCGGGGTGCGGTATCCGCAGAACCTTGGCGCCTCGACCTGGCTACATGATGTCGTTAGTTGCGGACACCCAGAGATCAGCCGTCGGGCTACGCCGGATCGGCGCGGCGCGCATCGTCGCGGGCGAGGAGCCGGGCGATGTGGCGGGCGATCGCTTGTGCGCGATCGTCGTCGCCGGGCTGGAACGGTTCGACGTCGATGATGTGGTCGGCGATGTCCTCGAGGTGGGGTGACAGCGTGTGGTCGAGTGGGGTGAGCTCATCCTGGAGGTCGCAATAGCGGCCGTCCGCCAGCGAGGGGGCGCGTTTCTGGACGCGAACGAAGCCCCGGGTGTCGCCCGCGATCAGGAGTTGGAGGATGTGGCGGGCTATGGCTCGCTCGGGATCGTCGTCGCCGGCGTGGAACGGTTCGACGTCGATGATGTGGTCGGCAATGTCGTCGTAGCGGCCCGCCGGCCCTTGCTCGGGCTGTGCCAGGCCGTCCTCGCGTCCGCGGGTCCAGAGCACGACCGCCGTGCGGGTCAGGAGCTCCTGGTTCGCTTGGCTGACCTCGATCGCTCCCGCAGCCGAGATCACCAGAGCGACATCGCTCGCGAGCAGATCTGCTAGGACCTCTCCTCCCCACCGGCGGAGATCGTCCTCGCCCCGCTCGGTGGCCAACCGGGAGAGGGTACGGCCGGCGATCAATTCGAGCTGCTCGTCGGCCGCAGCGAAGGGGCGCTGGAGGAGCCTCGACAGGTAGCGGCCGATGCGAACGTGGCCGGCTTCCGGTCGGCCGATCAGGACGACGTGTCGGTCACCGTCCTTGCGGGCGCCCGGCGTCGGCTTCACACGCCGCGCTCGCGTTCGAGGACCCCGAGGCTGGTCTCCAGCTCGGTCACGAGCTGGGGCTCGAGGTCATGGCCGGTGAAGATCTCGAAGGCGTCGATGGCCTGGCCGAGGAAAAGGTCGAAGCCCGTGATGCGGGCCAGCCCGGCGGACGCGGCCCGGACCATGAGGGGCGTCTCGATGGGCGAGTAGATCGCGTCGAAGACCCAACGTTGACCGTCGACCGCGCTCAGGTCGACGGGGGTGCCGGGGTTCCATGACATGCCGACGGGGGTGCCGTTGACCAGGCCGTCGACGCCGTCGACCGCGCCCTCGGCCGAGGTGGCGACCTCGACCTGCACGTCGTGATCGCGGTGGCGGAGCAGCCGGGCGAGCGTGCGCGACCGGTCGGGGACGACGTCGTAGATCCGGACGGCGGTGGCGCCCAGGTCGACGAGTGCCGCGGCGGTGGCGGTGCCGACGCCGCCGGCGCCCAGCACGGCCACGGTGCCCGGTGGTGCGTGCCCGAAGCGGCGGCGGTAGGCCCATGTGAACCCGGACATGTCGGTGTTGTAGGCCCGCGTCGGGCCGTCGGGTCCGAGGAGCAGGGTGTTGGCCACCCCGGTGGCCACGACGTCAGGAGACGGTTCGGCGGCGGCCCGCGAGGCCGATGCCTTGAACGGCACGGTGACATTGAGGCCCTGGTAGCCGTCAGCGGCGAGTTGGCACATGAAGGCCCCGAACTCGGATGCGAGGGCGGGATCACGGGGGATCAGCTCGTAACTGACCTCGATCCCGACCAGCTTGCCGGCCAAAACGTGGAACGCCGGCGCCAGTGACATGTCTATGCCCGAGCCGACGAGGCCGAGCCGGTGGGTCGTCATTGCCGGCGACGCTCGGGATGCCGGACGAGGGCGAGGGTCTGGTGCATGCAGGGTCCTACGACGAGTGGGACGGACGGTGGTCGAGGGCGTCATCGAGCCACGGCGGGTTGGCCGTGGCTGGCGACGATGGCGCGGGCGAGGGTGAGGACGAGCCGAGCGAACTCGGCGGTCCCCAGCTCCCGGCGGAGGACGTCGTTCGGGACCTCGAGCGAGTACGGCCCTGCCGGAAGCAGGTCGAGCAGGTCGGGCAGGGGGAGGCCGCCATAGCCGGGGAGGGAGCGCGCCGACCGTGCGACGTGGATGACGCCGTCGACGCTGGAGGGGACCGTGGCCGGCGCGTCGCAGAGCTGCACGAAGTGGAACCAGGTGGCGGGGAGCGCGGCGAGCTCGTCGAGCGAGGAGTGGGACCGGAAGAAGTGGAGGGCGTCGATCAGGATCCCGGCGTTGGCCCGGCCGACCCCCCGGACGACGGCGGCAGCCGCGGCGAGGTCGCCGGTGTCACTCCACGAGGGGAACTCGAGGTCGACGGTGAGCCCGTAGTCGAGGGCGAGGTCGCAGAGGCGCCCGAATCGGTCGGTGGCCCGGCCGCGGTCGGGATCGGGAAGTTGGCTGATGACGTGCCGGGCCCCGACCTCGGCGGCGGCCTCGAGGACCTTCACGTACCGGTCCGGCTCCTCGTCGGGCCCGATCCGGGCCAGCTCGACGTCGAGGACGCGCACGCCGGTGTCGGCCAGGCGGTGGACGACGTGGCGCACCATCGACGGGTCGCCGGCCAGCGGTGTGACCCGTTCGCCCGGTGCGACCGGCGTGGCGCGGATGCTCGCGTAGTCATAGCCGGCCGCGGCGGCGATGTCGATGAGCTCGAGGGGGGTCGTCCCGAGCACCGTGAGGTGGGCGAGAGAGAACTCGGGGCCCATGGTCAGGCTCCCTCGGTCCTGACGTCGAAGGGAGGGGTGCCGTAGAAGTCACCGAACAGCTCCTGTTCGGACGGGCGGTCCTCGGGGATCGGGCGGCTCACCCATGTCACGTTCAGGAAGTGCTTGAGGCTGATGTTCTCGTTGGTGACGTTGCCGCCCCAGATGCCGCAGCCCAGGCTCGAGGTCATGGGCATGCCGTTGGTGAACGACCCGGCGTTCGCCTTCGACTGCGGCTGGCGGACCATGATGCGGCTCACCGGCGCGACGCGGGCCAGGGCGTCGATGTGGTCGTCGTCGAAGGAGTAGATCCCGCAGGAGTGGCCCTTGCCGGCCACCTCGTAGATCTGGCGGACCTTGGCCAGCGCATCGTCGAAGCCGTGGTAGCGGTAGGCGGTCAGCAGCGTGGTGAGCTTCTCGCCCGAGAACCGGTGCTCCGGGCCGATCGCGTCCTGCTCGACGATGATGAACGTGCGGTCGTCGGCGATGCCGAAGCCCGCCGCGGCGGCCAGCTTGGGGGCGGGTTGGGCGACGGTGGCGACGATGCGGGTACCGTCGTCGTTCCACATCGCCTGCTCGAGCAGGGCCTTCTGCTCGGCGGTGGCGAGGTGCCCGCCCTCCGCGCGGAGTTGGGCGAGCATCGGCTCGTAGACACGGTCGTCGATGAGCAGGTTGCCGTCGGCCGAGCAGCCCGAGCCGTGGTCGGAAGTCTTCGAGAGCCGTGTGTTGCGGGCGGCGTCGGCGATGTCGGCCGTCTCGTCGATCACCATCGTCGAGTTGCCGCCGCCGACGCCGAAGGCGGGTTTGCCCGAGCTGTAGGCCGCCTCGACCATCGCCGCGCCGCCCGTGGCCAGCGTCAGGTCGCAGCGGGCCATCAACTCCTGGGACAGGGGTATGGACGGCTCGTCGACGCACTGGAAGACGTCCGCGGGTGCGCCCTCCCGGACCATGACCTCCCGCAGGAGGCGGGCCACCTCGTTCGTGGTCCGCTTGGCGCGGGGGTGGGGTGAGAAGATCACCGCGTCCCGTGCCTCGATGGCGTAGATGGCGGTGCCCGGCGGGGTGAGCTCCGGGTTGGTCATCGGCACGATCGAGGCGATCACGCCGGCGGGCTTGGCGTACTTGACCAGCCCCTTGACCGGGTCCTCCTCGATGATCCCCACGCTCGGGGTGCGCAGCGCGTCGCGGAGGATGCCATGGATCTTGAACCGTTTGGCCATCCGGCCCTCGCGGTCGCCGATGCCGCTCTCGTCGACGCTCATGTGGGCGAGGCGGGTAAAGGTGGCCTCGTTGCCGAGGGCCCAGCCGATGGCCTGCGCCAGCCGGTCGACCCTGGCCTGGTCGTAGTCGGCGACCTGGGCCATGGCGGCTCTCGCCCTGGTCACCATCTCCTCGGCGAGCGCCGTCTCTTCGGGGGTGATGCTGCGCGCCATGTCCGGTCCTCACTCGGTGGGGAGATGGGCGACGTGCGCCCCGGCCTGGTCGGGGGAGTAGATGTCGAGGATGTTCCAGTGCCCGGTGGTGGGCGTGGGGTTGTTCTTCATGGGGACGTCGAGCACGACCGGCCCGTCCGCGGCGATGGCCTTGGCCATCGCGGGGCGGAAGTCCGCCGCGGCGTCGATGCGGATGCCGGTGGCGCCGTAGGCCCGGGCGACGGCGGCGTAGTCGGGGACGAGCGCGGGGTCCCCACCGTCGCCGGGAAAGGTCGTGCCGTAGGTCAGCCCGAAGTGCGCCAACTGCAGGCCGGCGATGGTGCCGAAGGCGTTGTTGTTCATAACCACCCACACGATCCCCAGACCGTGCTCGACGGCCGTGGCGAGCATCGCCGGGTTCTGGCCGAAGCCGCCGTCGCCGACCAGCGACACCACGGTGCGGTCGGGGGCCGCGAGCTTGGCGCCGATGGCGGCCGACGGCCCGAACCCCATGGTGGCGAACCCGCCCGGGGTCAGCACGGTGCCGGGTGTGCGGATCGGGAACTGCTGGCCGACGCCGTTCTTGTTCCAGCCGACGTCGGTGGTGAGGTAGGCGTCGTCGGGCAGCTCGGCCCGCACGTCGGCCAGGATCCGCTCGGGCATCATCGGGAATGCGTCGCTCGTGGCCACGGCCTGGTTGTCGTGGGCGAACCCGGCGCGGAAGGCGCGGATGCGCTCGGCGACGTCGCGCCGATCAAGGCCGCCCGGGTAGAGGTCTCGGGCCGCCCGGTTCAGCGCGGCCAGCGCAGCTCGCGCATCCGCGACGACGCCGGTCTCGGTGGGGAAGATACGGCCGATCTCGCTGGGCTCGATGTCGATGTGGATCAGCGCGGTCGGCGGGATGTCGAAGGTGAAGCCGCGGTACCACGAGCTGCTGTCGGCCTCCTTGAACCGGGTGCCGATGGCGAGCAGGACGTCGGCGGCCAGGCAGGTGTCGTTCACCAGCCGGGTGCCCCAGAAGCCGGTCATCCCCAGCACGAGGCGGTGGTCGTCGCTGAGGGCGCCCTTGCCCATCAGGCTGTGAGCGACCGGGATGCCCATGTGGTCGACGAAGCGCTCGAGCTCGTCGGTGGCGTGTGACAGCAGGACACCGCCGCCGACGTAGAGGACCGGCCGCCGGGCGCCGGCCAGCCGTGTCACGATGGCCCGGGCGGTCTCGTCGTCGATCGACGGTCTGACCAGCTCTCGGGTGTTCCGGTCGAGCCGGGCAAACAGGGCAGGGTCGAGCGGTTGCGAGAAGACGTCCATGGGCACGTCGACCAGGACCGGACCGGGCTGGCCGCTCTCGGCCAGCAGGAACGCCTTGTCCACGATCTCGGGCAGGAGCTGGGCCCTGTCCACCCGCCAGGCCCGCTTGACGAAGGGCCGGTAGATCTCGTGCTGGGACGCGTCGGCGTGCAGGTTCACCTCCTGGTGGGGGTGCCGCCCGAAGTAGTGCGACGGCACGTCGCCGGCGATCACCACCATCGGGATGCAGTCGAGGGCGGCGTTGGCCACGCCAGTGGCGGCGTTGGTCAGGCCCGGGCTGAGGTGGCTCAGCACGACGCTCGCCCGGCCCGTCACCCGGGCGTACCCGTCGGCGGCGTGCGCGGCGACCTGCTCGTGGCGCACGTTGACGAACTCGATGTCGCTGTCCGCCATCGCGGCCAGCACGGCGATGTTGGTGTGCCCGCACAGCCCGAACACGTGGCTGACACCCCGACGCTCCAGGTACTGGACGAGCTGCTCGGCGGCGGTCGGTGGAGCCGTCATCGGTGGGCCTCCACGTGATCAGGTGGCAGCCCTCGACGGTCGGGGCCGTGGTAGGCGTGGTTGACCGGGTCCACGCGCCGCATCGGCGCCATCGTCTGCCGTTCCTCGTTGGCGTGCGCCAGGATCCCGGCGAGGCGCGAGGCGATGAACAGGGCGTTGCCGAGGTCGCTGGGGAAGCCGACCTCGCCGAGGAGCGCCGCCATGGCGCCGTCGATGTTGATCGGTACGGGACGGTCGACCGTCCGGGTCAGCGCGGCTTCGATGGCCTCCGCGGCAGCCAGGTGGTGGCCGGCCGTACCTGCCTCGTGGGCGACCGCGAAGAGCCGGTCAAGCCTCGGGTCGCGGTGGCGATGCTGACGATGGCCGAAGCCGGGCACCCGGCGACCCTGAGCCCGCCGCGCGGCCACCAGGCGATCGGCGGCGCCGGCGAGCATGGTCTCGTCGCCCGCCGCGGCGTCCACCACCGAGCCGATGGCGAGCATCGCCGACTCCACCGCGGCGCCGTGGAACTCGCCGAGCGCCAGGAGGCCGGCCGCCGCACCGGCCTGCAGGGTGGCACCGCCGGAGATGGCGGTGCGGGCGGCGAGCGCCGAGGGCGCGCCGGCCCCGTGGTCGATCCCGGCCACCATCACAGCGTCGATGAGCCGCGCCGTGGAAGGATCGGGCAGGTCCCCGGTGTAGAGGAGGTGCACCACGCTGGGGAACGGGATCGTGCCGATGAGCTCGGCCAGGTCGTATCCACGGATCGAGATTCGGTCGGCCGCAGTCTCGGAGAGCGCCGTCCCCCACGGCGGGAGAGTGGCCGACGTCGACGAGTTGGATGCGTTCAACTGGCTGTTGCTCCCTCCCCACGTGTTGAAAAAGACTGTATTCAATTTATCCAGTAAGGTCAACGCGCATGCCCGACGGTGAACCGACGCCGGACTACGACTCCCGCCCCGAGGCCATCCGGCGCGCCATCGAGACGCGGATCCTCGAGGGGAAGATGCGACCGGGCGACCGCCTGGGTCTCAAGTCGGAGCTGCAGAAGGAGTTCGACGTCGCCGGCCCGACCATCTCCCAGGCGCTCACCCTGCTGACGAACGACGGGCTGATCTCGATGCGCCGGGGCCCGGGGGGCGGGATCTTCGTGGAGCGCAGCCGGCCCGTGCTGCGGCGCGGGACCCAGCGGCTGGCCATGGGCTCGGCGCAGTCGCTAGCCGAGAACATAGAGCTGCGCGAGCAGCTGAACCCGTTGCTGGCCGTGTCGGCTGGCAGAGCCGAGGATCGCTCGGAGGCGGGCGTCGGCCGGCTCCGGGAAATCGCCGGTGCCTTGGCGGGGGCTCAGCCCTCGTACGAGACACAGCGCCTCATCTGGGCGGGCTTCCACGAGCTGGTCGACTTGGCGGACAACGAACTGCTCCGCCACGTGTACGTCGACCTGCTCGATGCCGCCGAGGCGCTCATCGTCGATATCGACTTCCCGTCGGAGGGCCCCGAGGGCGACCAGGAGAGGCAGCGAATCGCCGCCCACGCGTCGCTGTTCGTCGCGGTCGCCGACCGCAACGTAGAGGCGGCTCGCCACCACGCGGAGATCGTGCGGCTGGTCTCCCGGCCCCTTCCCGAGCCCGGATGAGCCCCCTCAGAGCTTTCCTTTGCTTGACTCGCGCCGTCCCTCCCGTTACAAAAGACTATATTCAATTAGTTGGCGGCTTCGGGGCAGCGGCATTGGCGCGGCGCGCCGGAGCCGAGGGGGGAGACCCGAATGACCAAAGGTCCGTGCTGGTCGAGGCTGCTGGCCTTGCTGGCCACCGGCGCACTCTTCGCCGCGGGGTGTGGCGGCGACGACGACAGCGATGAAGCGGGAGCCAGCGACAGCGGCTCCAGCGAGGAAACCACCGAGTGCCCCGATGGGGACTCGGTGCTGATGGCGATGCCGTATGAGGCAAACCAGCCCGCGGGGGAGAACTGGCGGCTCGGCGTCGAGATGGCTGTGGCCGAGATCAACGACGACGGAGGCATCCTCGGGTGCCAGATCGAGCTCGACCCGCAGGACACCCAGGGCGATCCCGACGTCTCCCGTCAGGTGGTGGCCGACCAGGCCGAGGACGATCCCTTCGTCTTCCTGGGCACGGTGTTCTCCGCCAGCACCATCGTGAACATGGTCGAGGCCCAGCGGGCCGAGATACCGATGTTCGTGGGCGCCGAGGCGCCGTCGATCACCGATCGCGAAGAGAACGGTGATAACGACTACATCTACCGCGCCTCGTTCGGCGTCGACACCGCGGCCGACAAGTTCGTCAGCTACATGGTCGACGAAGGCGTGGAGTCGGTCGACATCATCTACAAGAACGACGAGTTCGGTGCGGGTGGCCGCGAGGCCTACGTCGCCGCCTTCGAGGAGGCGGGCATCGACGTCGGTCTGGATATCCAGGTTCAGCCCGACCAGGTCGACCAGTCGGCGGAGGTGACCCAGCTCGCCGGGGGTGATGCCGACGCGATCTTCGTGTTCATGACCGAGATCGAGACCGCGGCCTTCCTCGACGAGTACCAAGCTCAGGGGCTCGACAAGCCGCTCTACGGCGGCGACGTCCTCAGCGCGGCGTCGACGATCGCGTTGGTGCAGCCCGGCGCCGCCGACGGCACCAGGACCCATGCCGGTCTCAACGCCTCGGCGCCGCCGTTCGCCGACTGGAAGACGGGCTACGCCGAGTTCCATCCCACGGCCGATCCGCCCGATCACAACAGCATCAAGGGCTACACCATCGTCCACGTGGTCAAGGAAGCCGTCGAGCGGATCGGCGAGTTCGACAACACGCAGTTCTCGGACACGCTGCACTGCGCCACGCTGACCGTCGAGGACGAGCCCGGCCTGCTCCTCGATGTCAGCTACGACGGCAACGGCGACATCGACCGTGAGAGCTACATCGTGTCGGTCGTCGACGGCACCGGTGAGATCGTCGAGACCATCCCGCCGCTCGACAACCTCGACGAGCGGGGTTGCTAGGCATCGAGCCGGCAACGGCAGGGTGGCTCGCCCCCCGACCCCGGGAGCGAGCCACCCCGTGACATCGGGGGAGTGCGCAACGCAGCGATGTCCACGTTCTTGCAGATCAGCTTCTCGGGGCTGGCGACCGGGGCGATCTTCGCCGTCGCCGCGGTGGGGTTCGCGCTGCTGTGGCAGACCGCGGGGGCGATCAACTTCGCCCACGGCGAGTTCATCGCACTGCCCGCCGTCGTGATGCTCGTGCTCGGCGAGCGTCGGGCCACCCTCGGGCTGCCCGACTGGGTGCCGGTGGTCGGCGGGACCGCGATCGGCGGGCCCCTGCCCGAGCTGGGCATCATCCTCGCCTTCGTCGTGACCATCCCGCTGGCCGTCTTCGTGCTCGGCTACGTGTTCAAGGTCTCGCTGGTCGACCGCCTGCTGACCCCGGGGGGCGACGACATCCCCCTGGTCATCGCCAGCCTCGGCCTGGCCCTGACCATCCGCGAGTACGTCCGCGTCGAGTTCGGGGCCCGGCCCCAGCAACTCCCGTCGGTGTTCGGCACGTCCCGCTGGCGGCCCGGCGGCATTCCCGTCTCCGCCGACGATCTCGGCGTCCTGGGCGTGAGCATCGTGGTGATCCTGGCCCTGCAGCTGTTCCTGCGGCGGACCTACACCGGCCGCCAGATGCAGGCGGCGGCCCAGAGCCCCGACACCGCGCGGGTGCTCGGCATCCCGGTCAGTCGCATGGTCCTGTACACCTTCGCCATCAACGCCGTGCTCGTGACCGTGGCCGCGCTGCTGGTGGCACCGACCACGCACGTCCGCTGGGACGCCGGGCTGAGCCTCGGTCTGCTGGCCTTCACCGCCGCCATCATCGGGGGCTTCAACCAGGTCCGGGGCGCGCTCATCGGGGGCTTCGTCGTCGGGCTGCTGCAGAACTGGTCCGCCTTCTACCTGTCCAGCGCCTACCGCGACGCGATCCCCCTGCTGCTGCTGATCCTGGTCATCCTGTGGCGGCCCCAGGGCCTGTTCGGCATCGCGGAGGAGCGGCGGCTGTGAGCGCCACCACGTCGACGACCGACGAGCTGGTCCATCGGGCGGACGCCATCCCCGAGCTCGACCGCGGCCGCCTCTCGTGGCCGGTCGCGCTCGCCGCCGTGACGGCGACGGCGCTGGTGGTCCTGCTGCCGCTGGGCCGCTCCCAGCTCGTCGGGGTCATGTGGCTGTGGATGGTCGCTCTCGCCGGCGTGCTCGCCCTCAACCTCCTCGTGCGGGTCGGCTCGTGGAACGGGCTCGTCGTCAAGTGGGTGTCGCTGGCGGGCTGCATCGCCTTCCTGGTCGTGTTCCCCATCGGCCGCACCAACGCGACCCTCGTCGACCTCGGGCTGTTCGTGGTGTTCGCCATCGTGTGCATCGGCCTCAACCTCACCCATGGCTTCGCCGGCAAGATCTCGCTGGCCCAGGCCGGCTTCCTCGGCATCGGGGCGTACGTCTCGGTGCTGCTCGACACCGGGCGGGACGTCGCGGTGGCCGGCTTCGAGGCGACGCTGCCCGACCTGCCGTTCCTGGTGGCCATCGCCGTGGCCGGCCTGACCTGCATGGCCTTCAGCGTGCTGATCGGCTTCCCCGCCCTGCGGGTCCAGGGCCCGTGGCTGGCCTTCGTGACGCTGGCCTTCAATCTGCTGGTGTTCCTCGTGCTCAACAACGAGGTCGGCCTCACCGAGGGGTCGCGCGGGCTCCGGGCCCTGCGCACCGACCTCGTGGTCTTCGGCGTCGACCTCTTCGAGACCCGCAACTACTACTACTTCTGCCTGCTGTTCCTGTTGGCGGCCATCGTGCTGGTGTGGTGGATCGTGCGCAGTCCCTGGGGCCGGGCGTTCAAGGCCCTCCGCGACAACCCCGGACGCGCCGCCAGCCTCGGCGTCGACATCCGCTCCTACACGCTGCTGGCGTTCTCGATCGGGGCCGGCCTCGCCGGCGTCGCCGGGGCGCTCTACGCCCGGCTCATCGAGTACGTCGAGCCCCGGGGCTTCTACATCGGACAGTCGTTCGACTTCTTCCTGGCCACCGTCGTCGGCGGGCTCGGCACCATGATCGGGCCGTTCATCGGGACGTCCTTCATCACCGTCCTCACCGACAACCTGCGGTTCACCGGTGACTACTACCGGGTCTGGTTCGGGCTCTTCGTCGTAGTGATGATGGTCGTGGCGCCCAAGGGCGTCGCGGGGACGTTCAACCAGCTCCGCTCGTGGCTCCAAAGCCGGCGGGGCCGCCGATCCGACGCCGGGCCCGAGGTCCTGCCGTGAGCGGCGACGCCGTGATGCGGGTCAGCAACGTCCACAAGTCGTTCGGTGGCATCAAGGCGGTCGACGACGTCTCGTTCGAGGTCCGTGACGGCGAGATCCTCGGCGTGATCGGGCCCAACGGCTGCGGCAAGACCACGCTGTTCAACTGCATCCTCGGTCAATATCGCCCCGACCGCGGTCGAGTGGAGCTCGCGGGTCGGGACGTCAGCCGCTGGCCGCCCCACCGGCGCGCCAACGCCGGCCTGGCCCGGACCTTCCAGCTCCTGCAGGTGTTCGAGTCGATGTCGGTCCGCGACAACCTCAAGGTCGCGGCCCAGGAGCACATCGGCTCGATCGGTCGCCGCCTGTTCCGCGCCCCCGACATGGGTCTCGGCCCCAAGGTCGACCGCCTCATCGAGCGGTTCCGCCTCGGCCACCTGGCCGACGAGCCGGCCGGCAACCTGAGCTACGGGCAGCAGAAGCTGCTGGACACCGCCATGGCATTCGTCTCCGACCCGGCGGTGGTGTTCCTGGACGAGCCCGCCGGCGGGGTCAACCCCACGATGCTCGGCGAGGTGCGGGAGCGGATCCGGGACCTCAACCAGAACGACGGAACGACCTTCGCCGTCATCGAGCACAACATGGAGTTCGTCTTCGGGCTGGCCCACCGCATCGTCGTGATGGAGCAGGGGCGGGTGCTGACGACCGGCGCCCCCGACGAGGTCCGGGACGACCCCCGCGTCCTCGAGGTGTACCTCGGTGGCTGAGACGATGGCTCCCGTGGCCGGCGAGAGCGCGGACGACGCCCGTGGCGAGGACGACATCATCCTGCGCATGGAGGCCGTCGTCGCCGGCTACGGCTCGACCACCGTCCTCCACGGAACCAACCTCGAGGTTCCCCGCAACGCGATCAGCACCGTCATCGGGCCCAACGGCGCCGGCAAGTCGACCGCCCTCAAGGCGATCTTCGGCATGCTCAAGGTGCGGTCGGGCAGCATCCGGTACGACGGCGAGGACCTGGCCGGGCTCACCCAGGTCGAGCTGCTCCAGCGGGGGATCAGCTACGTCCCCCAGGGACGCAACATCTTCCCGAGGATGACCGTCCGGGCCAATCTCGAGCTCGGTGGCGTGAGCCTGCGCGACCTGTCGCTCACCCGCCAGCGGGTGCACGACATCGCCTTCGAGCTGTTCCCCGTGCTGCGCACCAAGGCCGACACCCAGGCCGGTCACCTCAGCGGCGGCGAGCAGAAGATGCTGGAGCTCGGCCGGGCCATGCTGCTCGAGCCTCGCCTCATCCTCGTCGACGAGCCCTCGGTCGGGCTGTCTCCTATCCTCGTCCGGCAGGTCTTCGCCCTCCTACGCGACCTCCGCGACCGGGGGGTGACGGTGCTCATGGTCGAGCAGAACGCCAAACGCGCCCTCGAGACGAGCGACCACGGCATGGTCCTCCAACAGGGACGCCTCGCGCTCGCGGGCACGGCGGCCGAGGTGCTCGGGCATCCCGAGATCGGCCACCTGTTCCTCGGGGGTGCGATGCGCGTGGCCGCCGGGTGAGCACGCCGACCGCGCCGCCTGGCTCGCCGCCGCGCCGCGACCGGCACAACGTGGTGCTCACCGGGTTCATGGGAACCGGCAAGACGACGGTCGGCCGATTGCTCGCCGAGGACCTCGGCTACGAGTTCGTCGACACCGACGAGCTGATCGAGCGGCGCCACGGGCCGATCGCGGAGATCTTCGCGTCCCGGGGCGAGGAGGCGTTCCGTCAGATCGAGCGTGACGTCGCCGCCGAGCTCGCCCAGGGGCGCGGCCTGGTCGTCTCGACCGGCGGCCGGATGATGCTCGACCCCGCCAATGTGCGGGCCCTCAGCGCCAGCGGGCGCGTCTTCTGCCTGGTCGCGACGCCCGAGGAGGTGTTCGAGCGGGTCACGGGCGACGCGTCGCGCCGTGAGCGGCCCCTGCTGAAGGTGCCGGACCCGCGCCGGCGGATCGTGGAGCTCATGTCGGAGCGCGATCCGGACTACCGCCGGTTCCCCCAGCTCGTCACCGACGCCCGGGCCCCCGACGCCGTCGCCCTCGACCTGCAGGCGGTGGTGTCGGCCGACCCCCACACCTACGACATCGACAACCCCGCCGGCCGCTACCAGTTCGCCGTCGGTGCGAGCCTGCTGCCGTTCGTCCGCCAGCTCGCCGGCATCGAGGGACCGATGGTCGTGATCACCGACGACCGCGTCGGTGACCTCTACCTGCCCAGCTGCGGCGACGTCGACCTCGAGATCCGCATTCCGGCCGGCCACGGCCGCAAGTCGCTGCGGGCGGTCGAGCACGTCTACGACCGGCTGCTCGACGCCGACGTCGACCGCTCGGCCACCATCGTCTCGCTGGGAACCAGCGTGGTCGAGGACGTCGCCGGCTTCGTGGCGGCCACCTACCTCCGGGGCGTCGACCTCGTGCACTGCCCCACGAACCTCATCGCCATGGTCGACACCAGCATCGGCGGCAAGGTCGGGCTCGACCGACCCCACGGGCGGAACCTGGTCGGGCTGTTCAAGCAGCCCCGGGCGGTCGTCGCCGACGTGGCGACGCTGCAGACGCTCGAGCCCCGCGAGTTCGTCGCCGGCATGGCCGAGGTCGTCAAGCACGGCCTGATCGCGGGGTCGGATCTGCTGGGCCAGATCGAGGGTGGGGAGTGGACGACGCTCGACAACGCGCTGCCGGGTGCGCTCGGGCGGCTGCAGGCGCTGGTCGCGCAGGCGATCCAGGTCAAGATCGCCATCGTCCAGAAGGACCCCTTCGAGGAGGGCCCGCGCGCCGTCCTCAACCTGGGGCACACGTTCGCTTACGCCATCGAGCACGTCACCGACGGCCGGGTCAACCACGGTGAAGCCGTCGGCATCGGCCTCGCCGCAGCGGCCCGCCTCTCGGAGCGCGCCGGCGTGGCCAAGCCCGGCGTCGCCGACCACGTCGAGTCCCTGCTGGCCCACGTCGGCCTGCGTACCGAACTGCCCGAGCGCACCCCGCCCGCGTCGCTGCTCCACGCCATGCGCCGTGACAAGAAGCGCCGCGGCGGGCGCCTGCGGTTCGTCCTGCTGCGCGACATCGGCGACCCCGTCGTCACGGACGAGACCACGACCGACGACGTCTTGGCCGTTCTCGACTCGCTCAACCCGTGACGACGATTGTGTGCAGCGGCTCGACGGTGACACGCGCTTGCCAACATCTTGCCAACGGTGATGCGTCACATGGGGTTGAGTGGACGCCTCGCGACGCCTGCTGATCACCAAAGATCCTGTTCGGCAGTCCAATGCGCCACTTACAAGGCAGATGTCGGGGGTTCGACTCCCTCCGCGCCCACCCTGGTCACAGCTTTGCGTCCCCGTCGCCCTGGCGGTCCGGCCCCTCTTCTGTCGATTCCATCGCGCGTCCATCGCGCGGCTGCTTCGCCCCGGGCACCTGAAACCGGGCCGCCATGGACTCGGCGGCGGCCGCCCCCAGGCTGACGACGGCCTGGGCGTAGAGCCCGAGCGTGAGCTGCGCGTTGGAGTGCCCGAGCAGCGCCTGGGCCGTCTTGATGTCCACGCCCTCGGCCACCAGGCCCGTAGCGTTGGCCCGCCGCAGGTCATGGAACCCGAGCCCGACGTACCGCTTCCGCCCGGTCGCCTCGTTGTCCACGAACCTCCCAAGGCCGGCGGCCGTGGTCGCCGGATACCAGACCCGGCGAAGCCAGTTGGAGTACCGCAGCAGGCCCCCGTCAGGCGCCGTGAACAGCAGCGCATCCTCGTCGTCCACGGTGAGGCCTCGGGCCGCCATCCGCTTGCCCACCATCTCGACCAGGGCGACGGGAACGGCCAATGTCCGGCGTCCAGCTGCGGACTTCGGCTCACCCATCCCGACCTTCCCGCGCTTGCCCCGGACCACTGTCTGCGTGATCTGCACGGTCCGGGCCTCGAAGTCGAACTGACCGACCCGCAACCCGGCCACCTCACCCCAACGCAGGCCGTCGACAGTCCCGAGGTACGCCATGGTCCCGTAGCCCTCGACGCCACCCATGGTGGCCGCCAGGCGCCCGAGTTGCTCGCCATCGATGATGTGCCGTCGCACGGGCGCCACCTCGGGGAGCTTGATCCGCCGGCACGGGCTCCGGCCCACCATGTCGTTCGCCAGCGCGTAGTTCAGGATCGCCCGTAGACCCCGTATTCCCGCCGGACCGTCTCAGGCGCATGCTTCGCCGCCCAGCCGTTCACCAGGCCCTGGACGTCCCCCGGCGTCAACGAGCCGACCGGTCGTGACCCGAGCTCCGGCAGGACGTGTACCCGCACCACGATCTCGTCCCGCTGCCACGAACCGCCCCGCTTCCCCGGGTTCACAAGAATCCGATGCGCTGGAGCGTCCGCTACGACCGGGATGCGTTCAAGGAGCTGTGGCTGTGCTTCGAGAACGAGCACGACCGGTTCCCGCTCTACCCAGGCGAGCGGGCCTGGATCGAGTACAGCTACACGGTTAGCGACAAGAAGTGGGGCAGCTGGTTCCAGCGAGCCGTGCGCCTGCCGACCAAGCACCTCACCATCCGCCTGGTCTTCCCCTCCGAGCTACAGACGATGGTCTGGGGCACCAAGACGTCCATGACCGCTGAAGCGTTCCCCTTTCGGACCGCGTTCGAGCGGGACCAGGAAGGCGAGGACGACGTGTTCACCCGGTCGACCGACGATCCGCCGCTGCATGCCCGCTACCGGCTGGAATGGCGCTTCCGCCAACCCCCGACCAGCAGCGAGCCGATGACCCCCAGCGAGACCATGAGCCACCTCGGCATCGTCCAGGAAGGTGACCCCATCCTCCGAGAGGTCGCCCGCCCGTTCGACCTACCAGCGGAAGCCGAAGACGCCCGCCGAGTCATCGCCCAGCTGTCCTCGGCCATGAGCCGAGCCCAGGCCGCGCACGTCTTCGGCAAGGGCATGGGCATTGCCGCCCCTCAGATCGGTATCGGTCGTGCTGCCGCTCTCGTGAAGATGCCGGGCCAGGACCCGATCACGCTCATCAACCCGGTGGTGATCGAGGAGACCCCGGGCGACGAGCAGTACGAGGGCTGTCTCAGCTTCTTCGATGTCCGCGGCATGGTCCCTCGCCCGATGACGCTCCACGTCGAGCACCAGGATCCAGACGGCACCCGCCGCATCACGGTCTTTGACCGAGGCCACGCCCGCCTGGTCGCCCATGAGATCGACCACCTCAACGGCATCCTCTACACCGACCGCATGCCTTCAGGCCGAGTACCCATCCCCGTCAGCGAGTACCGCCAGGGCGGCCAAGACTGGACCTACTCGGCCCCCGAGTAGCACCCACGACCACATCGTCTAGCTCTTGTGCGGTCCCAGGACATGGTTGACAGATCAGTCCCACGAGATGGGTGACGGTCGGCCTATGCGACTGCCCCGCTCGTCTCCAGGCTGGTAGGGGCCCGGACATGGCAGGATCGGCCCTGTGACAGGTGAAGCGGACCTCGGACCAACGGGCGGGGCCGTGTGGTCTCGACCAGACGAGTGGGCGACTCGGCGAACGCCAGAGGGCTGCGTCATCTGTGTGTCCGGCCGCGCGCTCGACGTCATCGCCGAGTTCGAGACCTGCTGGGCCACCGCGGGCCGCCAGGGGCCCCTGCCTGGCTATGTGTGCGTTGTGGCTCGCAAGCACTATGTCGAGCCCTTCGAGATGCCGCCGGAGGAGCAGGCACGGTTCTGGCAGGAGGCGATGGCCATCGCGGCTGCGGTCGATCGTGTCGTGAAGCCGATCAAAATGAACTACGAGATCCATGGCAACACGCTTCCGCACCTTCACCTACACCTGTTCCCTCGCCAGTCGGATGATCCGTATGTGGGCGGGCCCATCGATCCTCGCCGCGCCTCCTTCACTCGATCCGAGAAGGAGCTCGACCTTCTCGCCGAAGCCATAGGCGGCGCGGCCGGATAAGCCTGCCCACCTGGTCCGTCTGGCTCTGCGTTGCTGGATACGGCTCTACAGGATCAAGTCGGCGCCGCCTGCGGCGGCGCCGACGCCGGGCTGCGGGCGGCACCTTCGGCGCCGTCCTCGCCAGGCGTCGAGCCTCCCCGCACCACGCCGTTCCAACCGCCTAGCTTAGGCCGCCGCCGACCGCTCGGTCCGCGCGTGGGCGATGGTCCGCCCGCGTGCCGGACGCCAGGATCGAGCGACCGACGGACGCCTTGGTACGCATCACGACGCAGGCCGCGCTGGCCCGCCCGCGGCGCCGCCGTCACGCTCCCCCGGCCCGCTAGGTCGGAGCGAGGGGGTATGCGGTGTCATGGTCCCCGCATGGCGGAACCCGCTTGACGATGGCTCACCGCTCGCTTGACCGGGAACCGGGTTGACCATCCGGGGAAAGCGGCGGACGTGACAGCGTCGTCCCGGTGCTGGCGGCTGCGGAACGAGCGTGGTCGGGGGCGACTTCGTCCCCGCGGGTCAGCCGGCGGCGTGCTCGGGTGAGCGGGGCCGCCGCGGCGTCGCGGCGTGATCGGGCGACCCCCGGTGCTCGGCGGCGCGGTCCCGTCCCGCCTGCAACCAGTGGGCGATGTTGTGGACGTAGTCCTTGAAGACCTCCAGCCGTGACGGGTCGCGCTTGATCTCGTCGCCGGGAGGCTCGGTGACGAACGACGGCGCGCCCCGGTCGACGTCCCAGTTCATGTCGGCGAAGTGGTGGAACGTCGACGAGGCCACCGCCCGGCCGACCGGCCGCCCGTCGCGGTCGCTCTCCCCGTCGAGGCACACGGCCAGGTGGAACTGGCGACCCGTCACCGTGCTGTGGCCGAGGGCGACGACCCGCGCGAAGTCGTACCCCGGCGGGGCCGACACCGCGCCCTCGTGGGGATGGGCGGGGAACCACTCGATGCGGCCGCTCGACGTCTTGTCGGTCAACAGGAGGTCGTGGACCGGCTCCTCGGCGACCGCCCGCTGGTAGTCGCCGTTGGCGCCCGAGTGGTAATTGGGCCAGGAGATGTCGGGGTTGTCCTGGTCGTCCCGGCGGGCGTCCGGTGGCGGGTTGCGGTTGTGGAAGTGGTTGAGCTGGCCGATCGACCCCAGGGACAGGAGGCAGGAGCCCAGGTCCTGGTGGTCACGGGCCGTGAGGACACCGGCCCCCTCGGACCGGAACCGCATGATGCCCGCGGCGTCGGCCGGTGAGAGCCCGTCGGCCGAGTCGACGGCCATCAGCCACAGCTGGTCGTAATCGGCGGTGTCCAGAGTGCTGAGGACAGAGTCGTCGCCGCCCTCGTCCCGGTTGCGCGCCGTCACCTCGTGGCCGGCGGCCCGGAGCTCGTCCGCCAGCAGCGAGAAGCGCCCGACATTCCAGTCGTCGGGGATGTCGACGATGGTCGTCTGCAACAGGATCCGTGCCGCCGTGACGTCTCCTCTCCCACGGTCGCGGGCTTCCGCCGAGCGTCGCACGCGGGGGAGCCACCGGTACCCCGTGGTCGCGTAGAGTTGTCACGCGACCTTCAGCGGGCCCGCCGCACACCATCCGTACCATCCGTACCATCGGGAGCCGCGGAGCCATCTCCTCGCAACGCGGGTCCGCCGCAGTCGACGATCGGTGAACGATCACAGCCATGAGAACCAAAGCCCCGCTGGCGGCGAGCAGCCACGCTCCCGCCCGATCTGTGTTCGAGGGCGAACCGGTCTGTAGAGCGGCTGCGACAAGCGCCGCAGCGACACCGGTTGCGAACGTGGCAACTAGCTTCGCCGTGTCAGCCGTACCTGCGTGCCCTGCACTGAGCCGGTCTGCGTGGGATTCGAGCCACTCATCCACCGCAAATAGGCCGATGACATCAGGGCGGCCGCCAAAGCGGCCCGCGGATACCGCCGCCTACCAGTCGCTCTGGCGGGTGCGGGGGTCGTTCAGGATGGCCCAGATGTAGGCCGGCACGAGAAGAGCACGGGAAAGGGACGGCCCCGCACGGCTTCGTACCGCGCTGACCAGCCCCGTTGCATCAATGGCCTAGCAGGCTCCGGAGCCGTTGCCCTCTGGTAGACGGGCCCGGTTGCTCCCAGCGTTGCTCCCGCCAGCCCGCCGGACTAGGGCAACCCTCCCGTCCCATACCTTCGAACCGGGCAGGGAACGAATCTCGGGTGGGGTTCCATCGCGCGTTCATCGCGCGGCCGCCCATGAGCGTGGCCGGGCGCTTCGGTCCGCTTCACCGGTCCGACAAGGCAGTCTTGTCCGCCTCTGTCCGCCCCGGTTCGACCGACCAGGGCTTACCCGCGAGCTCGCCTACGTCCTCGCCCTGTTCGCGGGCGTCGCTGTCTGGGTGTGCACCGAGCAGGTCACGCGTGCCGTCCGGGCGAGACGGCGTCGCCCGCACGTGGATCCGACCGTCGTGCCCTCGCCGGTCCCTCTCGCGTGACACCGCGTGGCGCGCGCGACAGGATGGGGGCATCCACGGTGACCCGGTAGCGCGACAGGCGGTGCCGGACAGCCGCGGGGCTTTGGATCGTCGGACGTCCGGCACGACGGACGGGGCCGCGAGGTGACCGGCCCGACCGATTCCACCGGATTCGCGCAGGTCGACGCCCTCCTCGCCGCGGGCCGCGTCGCCGAGGCGGCCGAAGCGGCCGAGGTCGTGATCCTCGACGGAGCTCTGTCCGGGGAGTCGGCGGCACGGCTCCGGCTGAAGCTGTCGTCTGCCCTGCTGATGAACGGCTACGCAGCCGAGGCTACGAGCCAGGTCGAGGCGGTCCTGGCTGAGCAGGGACTGGATGACGACCTTTACGGGGCCGGCCGACTGACCCGCCTCATCGCCCTCATGGCTCAGGACGAGTTCACCGCCGTGCGAGAGCCCGCGGTGGCGATCCTCGCCGGAATCACGTCGCCGGCCGACGACGCGTCGATGGCTGCGGCGCTCACGAGCCTGGGATCGGTGGCCTGGACCGAGGGGCGGGTCGCCGAGTCGCTCGCGTTGTTGCGGGGCGCCGTGACGCGAGCAGGACGTGGCCGGTTCGCCGACCGGGCCATGCACCCACGTCAGAGCCTGGCCGTCCTGCTCACCGCGCTGGGGGAGTTCGGCGAGGCCGAGCGGCTGTTCGTCGAGGACCTCGAGGACATCGGTGCCGACGATGACAGAGCATGGGCCGTGGGCGTCGCGATGTGGCGTTCACGCCTCCACCTCGCCACCGGTCAGGTCGCCCAGGCGGTGTCCCACGCCGAGTTTGCGGTGGCCCTGGCCGACGAGATCGGGGCCGGTCTGTTCGTCCCGCTGGCCCGGACGACCTTGGCCACCGCCGCGCTGCTCTGGGGCGACGCCGAGACGGCGGAGGCGGAGCTCGAACGGTGTCAGGACTCATCGCCTGCATCGAGGGCAGGTTTCTTGTCGACGCTCCGCGCGTGGATCCAGGGTCGGATCGACCGTGCCCGTGACGGGCCGATAGTGGCGGTCAGGACCATGTCCGGAGTCTTCGGCAACCTGCCGGCCAACAAGCGGGCGCTGTTGGAGGAGCCCGCGTTGGCTCCCTGGATGGTCCGATGCGCGCTCGCCGCCGGCGAGCGGAGTAAGGCTGCGGCCGTGGCCGACGCGGCGGACCACCTGGCCCTGAACAACGCCGGCTACCCGTCCGTCGCCGCGATCGCCCGTCATGCCCGCGGGCTGCTCGATCGCGACGCTGTCGCCCTCCTGCAGGCGTCCTCGGATCACGCACATCCCTGGGCACGCGCCCTGGCGGCCGAGGACGCCAGCGCCGTCCTGGCCGCAGACGACCAGCCCACGTCCGCCCTGGAGCTGCTCGAGTCCGCCATCGCGCTCCACGAGCGGGCAGGGGCGGTACACGACGCCGAACGGGCGCGGCGCCGCCGGTGGAAGCTTCGGGGCCGGGCCCCCGAGACGCCGCGGCGACACCGCGTCTCGGGCTGGTCGGATCTGACCGGCACGGAACGCCGCATCTCGGCTCTGGTCGCCCTGGGCCTCACCAACGCGCAGGTCGCCGAGCGCCTGTCCCTGTCGCGCCACTCGGTCGACTTCGATCTCCGCCAGATCTTCCGCAAGCTGGGGGTCAGCACGAGGGTCGAGGTGGCCCGGCTGGCCATCGAGCACGAGGCGTCCTGGCGTGATGAGTGAGCCACGCCGTCGGCGGTCGCGTCGCCAGTGAGGCCGGACGTGTTGGGCTACGACGACGTCGTCGACTTCCTGATCGCCGCTTGCCCGAGCTACGAGGGCTCTCCCGAGCGGCGTGTGGTCGACGACGCCGACGGCGAGTACATCCGCATCGCCGGGTTCGTCGCCCACCTGGTGCGCCTCCTCGACGAGCAGGACACGCGCAGCTTCTCCGGGGTGTTCGGCGTCGTGGAGTGGATCCTCGAGGACGCCGACGCCCCCGCGGTGCGCCTGATCCAGGCCGGCTTCCTGCGTGACCTCGCCGACAGCATCCCCTACGAGGGAAGGCGCGTGCGGCCGGTCGACTTCGGCCGATGGCTCGGGCCGCAGGCGCGGCGCGACCCGAGCATCAGGGCGGTCCTCGCCGAGGAGACTCCCTGATGTTGCTCAGACGGGAGCGAGGATGAAGACCCAGATGAGCAGCGGGAGCTGCGTCTGGGATTCGATGCGCAAGCCGTTCGCCGTGAAGAGCCGGTCCCATTCGTTCTGAGTGCGTTCCCGCCCGCCCTCGGTGACGGTGAGCATCAGCATGTCGACGGCCTTGTTCAGGTCGTCGCGCTCCGACGGGTCGAGGATGCTGTCGATGACCCACAGCCGGCTGTCGGGTGACATGGCCGCCCGACGTTGCGAAGGATGATCCCGGCCTGCTGGTCCGGCCAGTCATGCATGATCGCCTGTATGACGTAGCGGTCATGCCCCTTGGGGATGGCGCCGTGGTCTAAGAAGCTTCCGGCTACGGTGCTCCACCGTCGGGCGGGGAGATCACCGAGGACCTCGTCCGCGCCCGACACGACCGCGGCGAGGTCGAACACGGTGCCCCGCGCGGCCGGAGCAGCATCGAGTAGCCCGCGCAGCAGGCGTCCGGTCCCTCCACCGACGTGACAGATTGGGACGGTACATGTCGCCGCCGAGCCCGACACCGGGCCGATCACCGCGTGCGGGCTCACCGCCGGCAACACCGGCGACGCCGAGGCCGCCGCCGGGCTGCTCGAGAGCGAGCCCGCCGGCACCGAGGTGCTCGGCGACTCCGCGTACGGCACCGGGGAGCTGCGCCACCACCTGGCCGAGCAGGACATGTGTGCGGTCCAGTTCGAGGCCGTTCATCAACCCGTGACAGCGGCATGACATCCAGCCAGCCGGCTCCACAGAACCTAGGGCACCTCGGAGCCTCCAACAGACCCAGGCGACTCACCCACCTCAGGATTCGCGTGATCGGTTCGGTTGCGAGGAGCCGGTTATCGCGGGCATCGGTGGGTAGCCACCGGCCGTGAGCCGGCCAACCGACGACATCGGCACCCGGTCGGACACCAGCCGTGCCATAGCGTTCAGCGACGCCGTCTTCGCCATCATCATCACGCTGCTCGTGCTGGATCTCCGGGTGCCAGATGTACCGCCCGGTCGCCTGCTGTCGGGGCTGCTGGAGCAGTGGCCGAGTTACGTCGCCTATCTCGCCTCGTACACCTACGTGGCCATCGTCTGGCTGAACCACAAGGGCGCGTTCAATCGCGTCAAGGAGAGTGATCGGGGCCTGCACTGGGTGAACCTCTTCGTCCTGTTCACCACCGCGCTGCTGCCGTTCCCGACCGCCGTCGTCTCGCACGCGCTTCAGGAGCACGACCAGCAGGACCAACGTGTGGCCGTCGCCTTCTACGCGCTGATCGGCGCGCTGCTCTGCGCGAGCTGGCTGGCGTTCTTCCACTACCTGGCTCGGCGCGAAGACCTGCTCGTGGAGGAGGTTAGTGAGCGGCACTTCCCGGCCGAGCGGGTGCGGGCACTCGTCGGGGTCATCCTCTATGCCGCCGCAGGGCTCATCGGGTACCTGGTCGCACCGCTCGCCGGCCTGGTGATCTTCGTCGTGCTGCCGGTGTTCTACGCCGTCACCAGCGCCGGTCTGTACCAGGTGCCTCTCATCCGCCGGATCGCGCATCGCCCCCCGGCATCGGGGAGCCGAAGGTCAGGCGACCGGCTCGAAGACGGCGCGGGAGCTGATCAACCCGCAGACGGCTGAGATCGTGTTCTGGACGGCGGACGTTGGAGTCGATGCTGCCGTCCTACGTCTGGTACCAGGATTTGGCCGACTTCGCCGAGACGATCAGCGACGAGGCAGTCGGGCGGAGGCTGGCGCGAGCCATCCACAGCAAGGGCCCCAACGTGAGCGCCGACGAGCGGCGCGCCATGCTCGACCGCTTCCCAGAGTCGGAACGCCGGCGGACCATCGCCCACGCGCGGACCGAGCGGGCTGCGGCGGCGTGAGCCAGGCGGCGCCCTCTTGACCCGTCAGAGGTGAATCCGGCAGAGCAGAGCCCGGAACGTCATGACCGACTCCGGTTGACGCTTGACAACCCCGTTTCACCTGAGCCCTGACGGTCGTCCAGACAGGTGCTGCCCGTGGCTACGTCGTGGATGCGCCGGATCCGGCGATCCGGCCGGGGCCTCCACCGCCGGACGATCTTCTTGTGCCCACAGACGCTCGTCACGGACCTCGACCGGGCGCTGTCGACGCCGCAGACGCCCGACGGACCGTGGCGACGGGCGCTCTCCTCGGCGGCGGCCCGCGGCTGACTGACCCGTCACCGCTACCCGGGCTTACGTGGCGGCCGCAGCTCGCTCCACGGCCTCCAGCAACCCGGCCGCGTCGATCGGGCCGTTGTGGCGGACGCCGTTGACGAAGAACGTCGGTGTGCCGTTCACGCCGCTTCGCACCCCGCTCAGGAAGTCCTCCCGCACCCGGCCCATGTGCACGTGCTCGTTCATGTCGGCGACGAACCTGTCGACGTTCAGCTCCAGCGCCCGCGCCCGGTCCAGGAGGTCCGGCGGCGCCAGGCGGTCCTGGTGCTGGAACAGCAGATCGTGCATGGGCCAGAACCGTCCCTGACGCCCGGCGGCCTCCGCCGCCTCGGCTGCGGGCTCGGCGTGGGGGTGGACGGTGGTGATGGGGAAGTGCCGGTAGACGAACCGCAGGTCGTCACCCATGCTGGCCCGCACCGCCTCCACGACGGGGTGGGCGGCGCCGCAGAACGGGCACTCGAAGTCGCCGTACTCCACGAGGGTGACCGGCGCATCCTCCGGTCCCCGGATGTGATCCCGCCCGGCGGTGACGGGCAGGGCCAGCGTGGCGTCCCAGGAGGTCATGCTCATGACGGCACCGGGGTCCCGGCCATGTCGTCGAGCGCCCGCAGGATGCCGTCGGCGCCCGGGTTCTGCATGGGCGGTGACAGCTCGCTCCAGTGGACCGCGCCCTGGGGGTCGAGCACGAACAGGGCCCGCTCGCTCACGCCCTCGCCGGCGCGGTAGGCGTTGTAGCGGGCCGACACGGCGCCCTTGGGCTCGAAGTCCGCCAGCAGAGGAAAGCGGATGTTCCGGTCGTCGGCGAAGGCCCGATGGCACCAGACCCCGTCCACGGAGATGCCGACCAGCGCCGCGCCGTACGCCTCGAACATCGGCATGACCTCCTGGTAGAGGGCCATCTGGTCGGTGCACACCGGGCTCCAGTCGGCCGGATAGAAGGCGAGGATCGCCGGCCGTCCGCGCAGGTCCTCGAGGGCGATCGTCCGGTCGGGCCCGGCGGGCAGCCGGAACGCAGGAGCCGCCGTACCCGATGGGAGGGGCGGTGGCTCGGGCACGGATCCGTCGGTCATGGCATCCCTCCTGGGCGGGTCGCACGTCGTCGGGCACGAGCGCGGCGGGGATGTGGGGCCGGCCGTGCGCGGGCGACGCGACCGGGGAGAGATCGCGCGTCGCACGTCAGGGCCGATCGAAGACGAGCCGACCGCGTCCTCTACACGCACGCAGCATCGCTCCGCCGGGCTCCGGCCGCATCCCGTGATCGCGTGGTAGGACCCGGACCGCTACAGCTCGCGCAACGCCGCCAGCGTCTGCCACCCCCGGGCCGACAGCTGAAGGTTGAAGGCGGTGTCCGGATCGGCGAGGTCGAGACCGCCGGTGGCACCGATCCGGTGCAGCCCGTACTTGGGGCTGGAGCGGTGAATTCCCAGCACCATCCCACCCCGCGGCCGCTGTCAGGCGGCCTTTCGACCGGACGGCGTCCTGGTGGCGGTGAGCTCGTTCCAGGTCCTCCTGCCGCTGGCCTGTCGGGTCCTTGGGGTACGGAACCGGTGGTGAGCTCGGACCGGCCCAAGCCTGGAGAGCCGACACCGTGTCGGTCAGCGTGGCGTTGGCCGCCTGCAATTCGGTCGAGATCGCCCGCTCGCGGACATGGAGACGGGCGTTGGCCAACGCGATGCCCACGTGTTAGGCGAGGGCTCAGGAGGAACTACGGCTCCGCAGGCGGCTCGACGTCGGCGCTGACGGCCAGGAAGCCCAGTTCACCCTCGAGGCTCCGAAGGGGCGAAGGCCCAGCTCCACGGGGCGCCGAGGAGGCCATCGGCCCCCGCCAAACGCCGAGGATGGCCATCGGCCCCCCGGCAACGCCGAGGACCGCGAACTGCTCTTCCAGGTCGGCACGGTTCTGCGGGCCCTCTCAGACCTCAGGAGGCGAGCCAGCCGCGACCCGCGTGAGCGGCGGCACCGGGTTGGCAGGGTGGCCACGGACCGGGCGCCGGCCGCCAGCGCCCGCCAGGCGTCGAGTCGGCCGGTGACCGTCTCCACCACCTGGGGATGGCAGCCGACGATCACCAGGTGCTCGATGGGAACCCCCGATCGGCCAGCCTGTCGACCACGCCTTGCGCGTCCTCGTAACGGTCGACGGCGGCGGTTGCCCGGCGGCGTCGTATCCACCCGGTATCGAGCGGCCGTCGTTGGTCTCCTCCCGTAGGCCGCGGGCCGAACCGCGCGGTCATGTCGCCCACTGCACACACTGAACGCGGCGGCCTCCCGGATCCCGAGGTGCCGGACAACCGCACGCCGAGCGCCACGGTCGCGCCGGCCGGCGGTCATGAGGGCGCCCGACATCGTCACGTCGCCAGCCTCAGATCAGGACCGCGGCCAGGTCGCGAGGCATCGAGGACCTGATGTCCCCCCACTCGCCCTCGCTGACGTGGTGCTTGAGGGCGTCGACGACGGTGTGGACCAGCCGCAGGGGTCCCCCCTCGGACTCGTAGCCGAAGGCGGCCTGCACCCGGGCGAGGAACTCGGCGCTGTCCATGTCGACGGCACAACGGTCGGATTCGAGCCCTCGTAGTACAACCCGCGCACGAGCATCGGGAGATGGCCCGCGAGCTGGGCAGTCTCCTCGACCGTCAGCCGGTCTCGCAGGGTCTGGAGCACCGACGGGAGCGCGGCGTACGACTGCGCCGCTCCTTCGGCCAGCCGTACGCCCCTTCGATGTGCTTGAGGAGGTGGTGGTCTTCTGGACCGTCGCGTCGAACACGGGGAAGCCGACCTCAGTCATCTCACCAGCTCCTTCGCTGTGGGCATCACGGCGACGACGGACCCGGCACCACGAGTCGCCATCACGCGGACGCGTGGTGAGGCAGACGACGGCGTGGGCGTTCAGCCGGCCTCGGTACCGCCCAGCTCCACCTCGACGGTGCGCTCCCGACCGTCTCGCAGCACCGTTACCTCGACGCTGTCACCCCACCGGAGTTGCCCGGGGAGATCGGGGCGTCGGTCTGGATGAGGCCCGCGAGGGAGCCGCCACCCGGGATGCTCCGTTCGGTTACGGAGACGATGCCTGCGGTGGCCGTGTTCTCGCGACGACACACCCCGCGATCGCGTGATGTGACCCGGCCGCCCGCGGCTCACTATCGGACGCGACATGACCGAACATCGGCACGAGCTTCCGCGCAGCGACTGGCGCCCGTACCTCCAGGCCGTGACCGCGGAGCACGAGGGCGACGAGGTCACCATCGAGCTGGTCGACCGCGAGCTGGGGGACGAGCGAGAGGTGGAGCGGCTGCCGCTGGCCTACCTCGACTATGAGCCCGGCGACGATGCGGTGATCGTCGCCGTCGGCGGGCGCGACCGCCGGTACCCCGTCGTCCTGCACCACTTCGTCGATGGACCTCATCGCATCCTCGCCGACTCCTACGAACCGGGTCCCACGCTCGCCCTCGACATCGTGGACGACGAGGGCGGCCACACGATCGTCACGCTTCACAAGCCCGGGTCCTGATGGCCACCTCGGTGATGGGCATCTCGAACTTCGAGCGCTTCTTCCGGCGCGCCGCGCGTCTCGACGTCGACAAGGACGACCTCGAGCGCTACCGCGAGTTCGTCAACCACAAGCTCTACGACCTGCTGGTCATCGGCGAGGCGCATGCGAGCGACAACCAACGGGAGGTCGTCGAGCCGTCGGACCTACCCATCACGAAGGGCCTCCAGGAGTCGATCCACGAGTTCCGCGGCCTCGACGAGGAGGTCGAGCTACGGCCGATCCTCGAGCAGCTCGCCATGCTCCCCCAGCTCGACCGGCCGCTGGCAGAAGCGACCGAGGCCCGGCTGCCGGAGATCGTCGGAGGGCTGAGCCTGGCCCTCGCCCGCACGTTCACGATCGTCGAGCGGAAGCTGAAGAACCCCAGCTCAGAGCACTGGGAACGAGCGTTCCGGATCTTCGACCTCCTGCTGTAGGGGGGCCCTGCGGGCGCCGCCGGTGACGCCGACACCCCCGAGGTGGACTTCGGCGACGACAGCTCGGCCGACCAGAGCTTCGACCGTTCGACGTTTAGCTCGATCGAGGTCTTCCTCCGCAGCGGGAACGGCCGGTTCAGGGTCGACCAGATCCACGGCGCCTTCGCCGACGAGGCCCTGACCGTCCACGGTGCCGGCGGCCACGACACGCTCGACGGCGGCGACGGAGCCGAACTGTTCGACGGCGGCAGCGGCCGCGACGCCGCGGACGGCAACCGGGGCAACGACACCGGTGTCCTGGGCTCCGGATGGGACAGCCTCCGCTGGGACCCTGGCGACGGCAGTGACGTCCGGCTCACTCGGGTCATGACCAAGCCGAGGACCGCCGGCGGCCTGGCGGCCGAGCTGGGTCTGTCCGGTACCACAGTGCGGAACGCGGCCCGGCGGGGCCTGACCGACCGCCAGGCCGACGAGTGGGCCATCCGGCTGGGGTTGCATCCGCTGTTCGTGGTGGTGTGGGGCTGGGCCAGGATCGACCCGGCGGCCACCGCACTCAAGCCGGCTGCGGGCCGCCTCGCCGACGCTCTGCGGGCACGGATCGCCCGCGTGAGCTGCGCACGGGGGAACGGCTGCCCGGCGTACACACCCTGGCCGAGCAGTCCGGGTTCGGGTTCAAGACCGTGGCCCGCGCCCTCGACGAGCTACGGGCCGAGGGCCTTGATCGTCGGCGGGATCGGCCGCGGCCGCCCCGCCACGGTCGCCTCCACCGTGCCGGCACCCAGCGCCACGAGCTGCACGGCGTGCGGGCGGGCGATCGAGCCGGCGAGGAGCACTACCCGCACCGGGCCTACTGCACGATGGCCGCCGAGGGCTGGTGTGACTGCGAAGCGGCCGCGCACCCCGAGTGCTGCCCCACCTGCGCGCGAGGGGTGGATCCTGGACCGCCTGACCGGCGCCCTGACCGCCGCCAACCGGGGCTGGCCGGTGTTCCCGCTCCGGGCCGGCACCAAGCGCCCCCGCCTGCGCGAGTGGGAGACCGTGGCCACGACTTCCCCGGACCGCGTCCGGTGGTGGTAGCGCCGCGCGGTCGCCCGAAGCGGGAGCTCATGCTGGTCCGCCTGATCGCACGACGGCTCGGCGCCCTCTGGCGCTGAGGCCCGACACGATGTGGCCCGAACCGGCAGCGATCAGGACTCGCCGGACGACCGGTCCCGAACGGCCGCCAGGACCTCCCCGGCGGCGCGCAGGTGGCTGACGCCCGTGTCGACCGCCATGCGGGCGATGTCGAGGGCGGTGATGGTGCGTCCCGACCCGTCGTCGAGCGTGCCGGCGCGGGACCATTCGTTCGCCGAAACCCGGGCGATGCGGTCGGCCGCCGCGGTCGCCACGCGGCCCAGCTCGGTGAGAAGATCGTCCACAGAGCCGGTGCCCTCGGGCTCGGGACGGTCAGCGGGGTACATGACCTGCGGAGGCACACGGGGCGCGTCCGCGGTGAGCACAGCGTCCAGCGCCCCGCTGGCGGCGGCGATGCCCCGTGTCGCCGCGACCACGTGGTCGGCGGCCGACCAGCCGTACGGACCCGGGCGGCGCGCCACCTCCTCGGGCGACTCGTCCTCGCAGAGGGCGGTGAGCAGATCGCGGTAGCGTCGCTCCAAGCCCCTCAGCGCCACGACCATGTCGGACGGGGCCGGCCCGGCGCCGTGCGCCGCCGACCGCGCACGCGGGGGCCGCGCTCTCCGGCGTGACCGCCTTCTGACCCACACGACATGCGGCCGGGGCCGAGGCGGTCGCGGCGGTGGGGCGTCGGTCGGAACCCCGCCGGGCGGCGGCGGGCCGGTCACGATGACCCCCCGGTCGAGCACCCCCATGGGCTCGGCGTCCGGTCCGGCAGGGCGGCCGACCCCGTCGGAGACCCGGCGCTGCCACGGCGAGTCCACCTCCGACAAGGCCGCAGGCGAGCGCCAGGTGAGCCAGACGCAGGCGGCCGTGACCAGCCCATCCGAGGCGAGGAGGATGATCACCCTGACTGCCGTGCTCACCACAGTGCCTCCCGAGCTGACCGCGCCGGGAGCCGGAACGATCCTACGGCAGCACGCCGGCGAGCTCTCGTGGCATGCCCGACCGAATGTCGTCCCACTCGCCGTCGGTCACGTGGTCCCGCAGGGCTTCGAGGACGGTCCTGGTCAGCTGCTCGGTGCCTCCGACGACGTCGAAGCCGAAGTCCTGCCGGACCCGGCCGAGGAACTCCTCCCGGTTCATCTTCACCGGGACCCTGGCCGGGACCCAGCCCTCGTAGTAGAGCCCACGGATCAGCATCGGCAGCTGCGCGGCCAACTGTGCCGCCTCCTCCACGGTGAGGCGATCGCGCAGCGCGTGCAGCACCGCCCGCAGGGCGGCGTACGACTGGTTCCGTCGGACCTTCGGCCATCCGTACGCCTCCTCGATCTCCTTGAGGACGCGGTTGGTCTTGTCGAGGGTCGTGGCGAACGCGGAGTATCCGGTGTCCGGCATCGCGGCCTACCTCGCTCGCGTCACCTTGATGCGGTGGACGCGTTCGCTCTCGGCCTTCGGTAGCGTCACCGTGAGCACGCCCGAGTCGAGCGCGGCGGTCACGCCGTCCTCGTCGACGGCGCCGGGCAGGTCGACTTCGTAGTGGAATCGGCCGACGGTGCGGGTCTGGCGCCGCAGCAGGCCGACGCGCTCCTTCTCCTTGCGTTCCCCCGACACGATCAGCCGCCGGCCAGCCAGCGAGACCTCGATGTCGCCCTCGTGCACGCCGGGCAGCTCGAGCTCGACCACGTACGCGTCGTCACGCTCCTCCACGTCGGCTCGGGGCACGAAACCGGTGGTGGGGAGCTCCGGCACGGGGCCCCACGTGTCCAGCAGCGTGCCCAGCTGCGACTGGACGCGGTCGAGCTGAGCGAAGGGGTCGAGGCTCGGGACGTCGAGCGGGTTGCGGCGAACGGGCACAGCCATGAGCACTCCCTTCCCTGTTGGGACCCATCGTGGGTCCGGCGGCGGCAGGCCGAACCACGCGATCGCGTGGAGGTCGGCGCCGGGCGTGGTCGTGGCGTCGGCGCCGGCGGCCTGTCTCTCAGCCGCTGCCTGCGACGGTCGACGCAGCAGCGGACCGGACGACCGTGGGCCGAGGCGGACCGAACTCGTCGATGTAGCGGTCGAGCTCGGCGCGGAGGAGATCGACGACGGACTCGACTGCGCCGACGGGGATGACGACCTGCACGACGGCCCGCGGCGCCATCACCATACCGGCGAGGGCGCTTGGGCCTCCTGCCTCGTCGTGAGGCACGGTCAGCAAGGAGAACGTGAGCCGGAAGTCGTACGGGGTGGAGGTCGCGTGCGCGACGTTGGCGTACACCGGCGCACCGACCGTCGACATGTCGGGCAGTCCCACTGCGAGGTCGTGACGTTGCGAGTTAACCACTGCGCCCTCCTTCCAGCTGGAGACCGTCGCTGTCGCGCCACCCGGGCCGCATCACGCGTTCGCGTGGAGCTCGGTGGCCCGTGCTCGGGTACAGCCGAGACCACGCGTTCGCGGGGTCCCCGCCGACGTGCCGCCGCGCGACGTTCAGTGGGTGTTCGGCACCGACTCGTGCTTCGATGGACCGGCCGATCTGATCCCGCTCCGGCCGCGCCCACGATCGGCGGAGGAACTGACGGCCCCGGGTCCCGAGGAGCGGCCAGGTCGGCAGTCGCTGGCGGGGATCGTCGTCGCGATCGAACAGCACCGCCGGCAGATGGCCCAGCTCCTGGATGGCCTCGACGGCCTGGAACGGGCGGTGGTGTCGGCCAGCGTACTGGCGCTCGCCGAGGGGCGCACCGACGCCTCGACGCTCGTGACCGACCTCGCCGATCGGCTGCGGCTGGACGACGCGCGGCTCGAGCGGCTCGCCGAGAAGCTCGACGAGCAGGTGCCCCACATCCTGCAGGACCACCGACGACAGGAGACGTCCGATGCTCATGCGCTTCGACCCCTTCCGTGAGCTCGACCGCCTGACCCAGGGGCAGGGACCCCCGGGGACGAGCCGCACGGCATCGATGCCGATGGATGCCTATCGCGACGGCGACCAGTTCGTCGTCGAGTTCGACCTGCCCGGCGTCGATCCGGGATCGATCGACCTCACAGTCGAGAAGAACGCGCTCACCGTGCGGGCCCAGCGGTCCTGGGAGCCGAAGGAGCACCAGGAGGTGCTCATCTCGGAGCGGCCGCAGGGCACGTTCACCCGCCAACTCTTCCTCGGCGAGGGCCTGGACACCGACAAGATCCAGGCCTCATACAACAACGGGATCCTGCGCCTCACGATCCCGGTCGCGGAGAAGGCGAAGCCGCGCAAGGTCCAGATCACAGCTGGGGAGGAGCGAGCCATCCCGGCGAGTGCCAGCGAGTCCTGATGACCGCGGAAGAGGAGGAGGCAACCATGGAGGTCGCCAAGGAACTCGACGTGGACGGCACCCCACGTCGCGCGATCGCGGCGTTCGCCCGCTACGAGGACGCACAGGAGTATGTAGACCGCCTGGCCGACCGGGGGTTCCCGGTGGAGCATGTGGTCATCGTCGGCAGGGATCCTGTGATCGTCGAGCGTGTCACGGGCCGCCTCGACGCGTGGCGGGCAGCGGGAAGCGGCGCGCTGTCCGGCCTGGTCATGGGACTGTTCTTCGGCTGGCTGTTCGCGCTGTTCTTCGCGCACGACGGTACGTCGCTCCTGGCGATCCTCGGCTACTGGCTGCTCGTCGGCACGGCGCTCGGCGCCCTGATCGGCGTCATCTCGTACGCCTTCAGCGGGCGGCGCAGCTTCACCTCGGAATCGACCATCAGCGCCCGTCGCTACGAGGTGCTGCTCGACCCCGCGTACGCCGACGAGGCCCTCCGGCTGGCGAACCGATCGCCGCACGACTCACCGAGGGCCTCCTGACCGATCGCGGGCGACACGACCACGAGGAGGAACCGACCATGGCCAAGGCCGTCGGCATCGATCTGGGCACGACCAACTCGGTCATCGCGACCGTGGAGGGAGGTCAGCCCACCGTGATCCCCAACGCGGAGGGATCGCGCACGACACCCTCGGTCGTCGCGTTCACCGAGCAGGGTGAGCGGCTGGTCGGCCAGGTTGCCCGCCGCCAGGCGATCCTCAACCCCAAGGGGACCATCTACTCGGCGAAGCGGTTCATCGGCCGCCGCTTCGAAGAGGTGGAGACCGAGATCAACGCCGTGTCGTATGACGTCGTGCCCGGGCCCGACGGCATGGCGCGCTTCAAGGTGCGGGACAAGCTCTACGCGCCCGAGGAGATCTCGGCGATGGTGCTGCGCAAGCTGGCCGAGGACGCCGGGAAGTACCTGGGCGAGCGGGTGACCGAGGCCGTCATCACGGTGCCGGCCTACTTCAACGACGCGCAGCGGCAGGCCACCAAGGACGCGGGGAAGATCGCGGGGCTCGAGGTCCTGCGCATCATCAACGAGCCCACGGCCGCCGCGCTGGCCTACGGGCTGGACAAGAAGTCGAACGAGACGGTGCTGGTTTTCGACCTCGGCGGCGGGACGTTCGACGTCAGCATCCTCGACGTGGGCGACGGCGTCGTCGAGGTCCGCGCGACGTCGGGCGACACGCACCTCGGCGGCGACGATTTCGACCGGCGGCTCGTCGACCACATGGCCGACGAGTTCCAGAAGGACAACGGGATCGACCTGCGGCAGGACGCGCAGGCTCTCCAGCGCCTGTTCGAGGCGGCCGAGAAGGCGAAGGTCGAGCTCTCGTCGGTGACCCAGACGCAGGTCAACCTGCCGTTCATCACCGCCGATGCGAGCGGGCCGAAGCACCTCGTCACGACCATCATGCGGTCGACGTTCGAGGAGCTGACGGCCGACCTCCTCGAGCGGACGATGGGGCCGGTGCAGCAGGCCATGGCCGACGCCAAGGTCACGGCCGACGACATCGACGAGGTGATCCTCGTCGGGGGTGCCACCAGGATGCCGGCAGTGCAGAACCTCGTCCGCCGCCTCACCGGCGGCAAGGACCCCAACATGACCGTGAACCCCGACGAGGTCGTGGCGCTGGGCGCCGCGGTCCAGGCGGCGGTCATCAAGGGCGAGGTCTCCGACGTGTTGCTGCTCGACGTCACCCCGCTGTCGCTCGGCGTCGAGACCATGGGCGGCGTGATGACCAAGATCATCGAGCGCAACACCACCATCCCCGCCCGCCGCACCGAGGTGTTCAGCACGGCCGAGGACAACCAGACCGCCGTCGACATCGTGGTGCTGCAGGGCGAGCGGGAGCGGGCCGCCGACAACCGGGTGCTCGGGAGGTTCCGCCTCGAGGGCATCCGCCCCGCGCCCCGGGGCGAGCCGCAGATCGAGGTCACGTTCGAGATCGACGCCAACGGCATCCTCCACGTGTCCGCCCGCGACAAGGACACGGGCGCCGAGCAGCAGATCACGATCAGCGAGACCTCGAACCTCGACCCGAGCGAAGTGGAGCGGATGGTCGCCGACGCGGAGCGGAACCGGGCCGACGACGCCCAGCTGCGCCAGGAGATCGACGCGCGCAACGAGCTGGACTCGGTCGCCTACCAGGTCGAGCGTCGCCTCGGCGAGCTCGCCGACCACGTGCCGACGCACGAGAAGGCCCGGGCCGAGCAGCTCGTCGCCGACGCCCGCCAGGCCGTCCAGGATCAGGCGCCGATCGACCGGGTGCGCTCGCTGACCGCCGAGCTACAGCAGGTCTACCACTCGCTCGGGACGGCCCAGGCTCCCGGTGCCGGGGCCGCCCCGGGCGAGCAAGCCCAGGGCCAGACCCCCGCCGGCGGGGACGACGACGTGATCGACGCCGACTTCACGGTGAGC
>Ga0075428_100000047_pt1 | contig 96882 bp, 112 predicted proteins | sample RhiMetdeltSRZDD2_FD_75291 | JGI IMG/M metagenome (GOLD analysis project Ga0075428, IMG submission 75291) | Populus rhizosphere microbial communities from Tennessee, USA - Rhizosphere MetaG P. deltoides SRZDD2 | ecosystem: Host-associated > Plants > Roots > Rhizosphere > Soil | place: USA... | reverse complement strand
GCCATCCGCGAGGGCGGCAAGACCGTCGGCGCCGGGGTCGTGGCGAAGATCATCGAGTAACTGGAAATGCAAAGCCAAAGAATCCGCATCCGCCTCAAAGCCTTCGATTACCGGCTGATCGACCAGTCGGCGCTCGAGATCGTCGACACGGCCAAGCGCACCGGCGCGGTGGTGCGCGGCCCGGTGCCGCTGCCGACGCGCAAGCAGCGCTTCGACCTGCTGCGCTCGCCGCATATCGACAAGGCCTCGCGCGACCAGCTCGAGATCCGCACGCATCTGAGGCTGATGGACATCATCGACCCGACGGACAAGACCGTCGACGCTCTTATGAAGCTGGATCTGCCGGCTGGCGTCGACGTGGAGATCAAGGTTCAGTAAGTAATAAGAGCGGCAAGCAGCGCCGCTTAAAGCAGTGCGAGGGCAGTGCTGGCCAATTGAAGCCGGCGCCCGCCGGGAAACCCCGGGGGCCAACCAAAAGAGGAACGTATGACGATAGGTTTGGTCGGCCGCAAGGTCGGCATGACGCGCATCTTCACCGACGACGGCGTAACGCTGCCGGTGACGGTGCTCGACGTCTCCGACAACCGTATTACCCAGATCAAGACTGCCGAGAAGGACGGCTACGCGGCCGTGCAGGTCGCGTTCGGCAAGCGCCGCGCGACCCGCGTCAACAAGGCGCTCGCCGGCCATCTCGCCAAGGCGGCGGTCGAGGCGGGGCACGTGCTGAAGGAGTTCCGGCTCGGAAAGCCCGAGGAGCTCGGCGAGCTCAAGGTCGGCGCGAAGATCCCGGCGCAGCAGCTCTTCAAGGTCGGCCAGCTCGTCGACGTGCAGGGCGTCACTCTCGGCAAGGGCTTCGCCGGCGTGATCAAGCGCCACCATTTCGGTGGCCAGAACGCCTCCCACGGCAACTCGATCTCGCACCGCGTGCCCGGCTCGACCGGCCAGAATCAGAGCCCGAGCCATGTTTTCAAGGGCAAGCGCATGCCCGGCCATCTCGGCGATGTGCGTCGCACCATCCCGAATCTCGAGATCGTGCGCATCGACGAGGCGCGCCAGCTGCTCCTGGTCAAGGGCTCGGTCCCGGGCTCGAGCGGCCACGACGTGGTGGTGCGTCTCGCCGTGAAGGGCCAGAGAGCGCCGGTCAAGGCGCAGGCGCCCAAGCCCGCGGCGCAAGCCGCAGCCAGGCCGGCCGCAAAGCCCGCCGCCCAGCCGGCGAAGCCTCCGGCCAAGCCCGCTCCGGCAAAGGGTTAAGGCGATGGAACTCAAGATGATCGGCAGTAACGGCGCCGCCGGCACCGTGCAGGCGACCGACCAGGTCTTCGCGCGCGACTTCAACGAGGCGCTGGTGCACCAGCTCGTGGTCGCCTTCCAGGCGAATGCGCGCATCGGCTCGCGTGCGCAGAAGGACCGCGGCGCGGTGAACCACTCCACCAAGAAGCCGTGGCGCCAGAAGGGTACCGGACGGGCGCGCGCCGGCATGACCTCGAGCCCGCTGTGGCGCGGCGGCGGCAAGATCTTCCCCAACTCGCCCGACGAGAACTTCAGCCAGAAGGTGAACCGCAAGATGTACCGCGCCGGCATGGCCTCGATCCTGTCGCAGCTCGCCCGCGAGGATCGCCTGCGGGTGGTGAGCGAGTTCAAGGTCGACGCGCCCAAGACCAAGCTGCTGGCGCAAAAGGTGAAGTCGCTCGGCTTCGAGGAGCTGCTCGTCATCACCGCCGACGACGACATGGACGAGAACCTGATGCTCTCGGCGCGCAACCTCCGCAACGTGCTGGTGATGTCGGTGCGCAACGCGAATCCCGTCGCCCTGGTGCGCTTCCCCAACGTCGTGCTGACCAAGGCGGCGGTGGCCAAGCTCGAGGAAATACTCAAATGAACGAAAAGAAGACCCCCGAGAAGAAGGCCGAAAAGAAGCCCGCAAGCCCCGCCCCCGCGCCGCGGCGTTTCGCCACGGATCGGCTCATGAACGTGGTGCTCGCGCCGGTGGTCTCGGAGAAGAGCACCTTCGTCGCCGACAAGAACCGGCAGTACGTCTTCCGCGTCGCCGACGACGCCACCAAGCCGCAGATCAAGGCCGCGGTCGAGCTCATGTTCAAGACCAAGGTCGAAGGCGTCACCGTGGCCAACGTCAAGGGCAAGGAGCGCCGCTTCGGCCGCACTATCGGCCGCAAGCGGAGCTGGAAGAAGGCCTACGTGCGCCTCGCCGAGGGCCAGGAAATCAACTTCGCGGCCGCGCAATAACCAGGAACCGCCATGCCTCTCGTCAAGGTCAAGCCCACCTCGCCCGGCCGCCGGGCCCTCGTGAAGGTCGTCACGCCCGAGCTGCACAAGGGCGACCCGCACTGGCCGCTCGTCGAGCCGCGGCGGCGCGGCAGCGGCCGCAACAACCACGGCCGCATCACCATGCGCCACCAGGGCGGCGGCCACAAGCATCACCTGCGCATCGTCGATTTCCGCCGCGACAAGGACGGCGTCGCCGCGAAGGTCGAGCGCCTCGAGTACGACCCGAACCGCAGCGCGCACCTCGCGCTGCTGCTGTACGCCGACGGCGAGCGCCGCTACGTGCTCGCGGCGAAGGGCCTCCAGGTCGGCACGCAGCTGATGTCGGGCGCCGAGGCGCCCATCAAGCCGGGCAACACGCTGCCGCTGCGCAACATCCCCATCGGCACCGAGGTGCATTGCGTCGAGATGCAGGCGGGCAAGGGCGCGCAGCTCGCCCGCTCCGCGGGCGCGCACGTCCAGGTGCTCGCGCGCGAAGGCTCCTACGCGCAGCTCCGCCTGCGTTCGGGCGAGATCCGCAAGGTGCACATCGACTGCCGCGCCACCATCGGCGAGGTCGGCAACGCCGAGCACAACCTGGAATCGATCGGCAAGGCCGGGCGCGTGCGCTGGCGCGGAGTGCGGCCGACGGTGCGTGGCGTGGCGATGAATCCGATCGACCACCCGCACGGCGGCGGCGAAGGCCGCACGGCGGCGGCGCAGCCCCCTGTATCGCCCTGGGGCGTACAGACGAAGGGCTTCAAGACTCGCCGGAACAAGCGCACCCAGGTGATGATCGTGCGCGACAGACGGGTGAAATAAGGGGTTACACAGACATGGCTCGTTCGATCAAGAAGGGTCCGTTCGTGGACCACCACCTCCTGGCGAAGGTCGAGAAGGCCCGCGCCGGCAACGACAAGCGCCCGATCAAGACCTGGTCGAGGCGCTCGACCATCGTGCCCGACTTCGTCGGTCTGACGATCGCCGTGCACAACGGCAAGAGCCACATGCCGGTGTACATCACCGAGAACATGGTCGGCCACAAGCTCGGCGAGTTCGCGCTCACGCGCATCTTCAAGAGCCACTCGGCGGCGGGCAAGCGCACCGAGGAGGCCGTCGGCCGCGAACGCAAGGCGGCGCCTGGCACGCAGGGACCCGCAGCGGCGCCCGCTGCCGCTCCCGCGGCGGCTCCGGCGGCGGCACCCGCGGCGAAGAAGTAGGAGACGACATGGAAACGAAAGCCTCGCTGCGCGGCGCACGGATGTCGGCCCAGAAGGGCCGGCTGGTCGCCGACCTGATTCGCGGCAAGCCGGTCGACCAGGCGATCAGCATCCTGGCCTTCAACCCGAAGAAGGGCGCCGCGATCATGAAGAAGCTCCTCGAGTCGGCGATCGCCAACGCCGAGCACAACGACGGCGCGGACATCGACGCGCTCAAGGTGAAGACCGTCTTCGTCGAGCGCGGCATGTTCCTCAAGCGCTTCCAGGCGCGCGCCAAGGGCCGCGGCAACCGCGTGCTCAAGCACACGTGCCACATCTTTATTACGGTGGGTGACTGATGGGCCAGAAAATCAACCCGGTCGGCTTCAGGCTGGCGGTAAATCGCAACTGGAGCTCGAAGTGGTACGCGAACAAGCGCGGCTTCGCGCCGATGCTTGCCGAGGACATCAAGGTGCGCGACTTCCTGAAGAAGAAGCTCGCCCACGCCTCGGTCGGCCGGGTGCTGATCGAGCGTCCCGCGAAGGACGCGCGCATCACCATCTTCTCGGCGCGGCCCGGCGTGGTCATCGGCAAGAAGGGCGAGGAGATCGAGTCCCTGAAGGCCGAGCTGCGCCGCATCATGGGCGTGCAGCAGGTGCACGTGAACATCGAGGAAATCAGGAAGCCCGAGATCGACGCCCAGCTGATCGCCGACTCCATCGCCCAGCAGCTCGAGAAGCGCATCATGTTCCGCCGCGCCATGAAGCGCGCCATGCAGAACGCGATGCGCCTGGGCGCGCAGGGCATCAAGATCATGAGCGCCGGCCGCCTGAACGGGATCGAGATCGCGCGCACCGAGTGGTACCGCGAGGGCCGCGTGCCGCTGCACACCCTGCGCGCCGATATCGACTACGGCCAGGGCGAGGCGAAGACGAACTACGGCGTAATCGGCATCAAGTGCTGGGTGTACAAGGGCGAGATCGTGCCCAAGGGCGAGGCGCTCGGTGCCGCTGCCGCGCTCGCGGCGGCTGCGGCGCCGCAGCCCGAGGCGCCGGCCGAGCCCAAGCGCGCCAAGAAGCCGGCCCCCAGGCCGGGCGGCAAGCGCGCCGGCCCGCCGCGTCCACGCCCCGACGGCGACAAGAAGGACGCGGCTGCGCCGGCGGCGAAGGCCACGGTCAAGAAACCGAAGAAGGTCGTCGCCAAGGATGACGCTGGCGGCGAGAAGAAGGAGTAGGCCATGCTTCAACCCGCGCGGACCAAGTACCGCAAGCAGCAGAAAGGCCGCAACACCGGCGTCGCCACGCGCGGCGCCAAGGTGTCGTTCGGCGAATACGGCCTCAAGGCCACCACCCGCGGCCGCCTCACCGCGCGCCAGCTCGAAGCCGCGCGCCGGGCGATGTCGCGCCACATCAAGCGCGGCGGCCGCATCTGGATCCGGGTGTTCCCCGACAAGCCGATTTCCTCCAAGCCGGCCGAGGTGCGCATGGGCAACGGCAAGGGCAACCCCGAGTATTTCGTGTCCGAGATCCAGCCGGGCAAGATCATCTTCGAGATGGACGGGGTCACCGAGGCGCTCGCGAAGGAGGCGTTCGCGCTCGCCGCGGCCAAGCTGCCGTTCCGCACCATCGTGGCGCAGCGCATGCTGGGACACTGAGCCAATGAAGCCGAGCGAACTCCGAGAGAAAAGCGGCGAGGACCTGCAGAAGGAGCTCGAAAGCCTGCTGCGGGCGCAGTTCGGCCTGCGCATGCAGGTCGCCACGCAGCAGCTCGCCAATACCAGCCAGCTCAAGAAAGTAAAGCGCGACATCGCGCGCGTGCGCACCATCATGAAGGAGAAGGCGGCGAAATGAGCACCGAAGCAGCAGCGGCCCCCGTGAAGAACCAGCGCAAGCTGGTCGGCCGGGTGGTGAGCGACAAGATGCAGAAGACCGTCACCGTGCGGGTGGAGCGCCGGGTGCGCGACCCGATGATGGGCAAGATCATCACGCGCTCGAAGAAGTACCACGCGCACACCGAGACCAACGAGTTCAAGGAAGGCGATCTGGTCGAAATCGCCGAGTGCCGGCCGCTCTCCAGGACCAAGTCCTGGCGCGTGACGCGTTTAGTGGAGAAATCGAAGGCGGTTTGAGGTAGAATCGCCGCCTTCCTCGCCCCGGACGGGGTCCAAAACTGCGCCGCTGCACCTAGGGTTCGGGAGATGAATCTCCCGTTTCAGTGCAGGCGACGAAAGTTGGATTTGGAGAATAGCAATGATTCAGATGGAGTCCGTGCTCGACGTCGCCGACAACACCGGCGCGCGCTCGGTCCAGTGCATCAAGGTCATGGGCGGCTCGAAGCGGCGCTACGCCTCCATCGGCGACCTGATCAAGGTCAGCGTGAAGGAGGCCGCGCCGCGCGGCCGCGTGAAGAAGGGCGAGATCTACGACGCCGTGGTGGTGCGCACGGCCAAGGGGGTGCGCCGCGCCGACGGCTCGCTCATCCGCTTCGACCGCAACGCCGCGGTGCTGCTCACGCCGAAGCTCGAGCCGATCGGCACGCGCATCTTCGGCCCCGTGACGCGCGAGCTGCGCACCGAGCGCTTCATGAAGATCGTGTCGCTCGCCCCGGAGGTGCTCTAGATGCAAAGGATCAGGAAAGGCGATGAGGTGGTGGTGCTTTCCGGCCGCGACAAGGGCAAGCGCGGCACGGTGGTTCGCCGCGTCGACGCCGATTACCTCGTGGTCGAGGGCGTGAACCGCGTGAAGAAGCACCAGCGGCCCAACCCGATGAAGGGCGTCACCGGCGGCATCGTCGACAAGGACCTGCCCATCCACATCTCCAACGTGGCGCTCTTCAATCCCGCGACCAAGAAGGCCGCCCGGGCCGGCGTGAAGACGCTGCAGGACGGGCGCAAGGTGCGCGTGTTCAAGGACAACGGCGAGCAGGTGGACGCTTAACATGGCCAAGGAAGAAAAGTCGAAGCAGGACAAGCCGGAAAAGAAGCCGGCGCCGCAGCAGGCCCAGCCGCAAAAAAGGGAGCAGAAGCAGGGGCCGAAGAAGGAGGGCGCGCCCAAGGACGCCCCGAAGAAGGAAGCCGCGCCCGAGCTGCCGGCCCCGCCGGCGCGCCTCGCCAAGATCTACAAGGAAAAGGTGGTGCCCGAGCTGATGCAGAAGTTCGGCTACAAGACGGTGATGCAGGTGCCGCGGCTCCGGAAGATCACGCTGAACATGGGCGTGGGCGAGACCACGACCGACAAGAAGATCCTGGACAACGCGGTGGCCGACATGACCAAGATCGCCGGCCAGAAGCCGGTGGTGACCAAGTCGAGGAAATCGATCGCCAACTTCAAGATCCGCGCCAACTTCCCGGTGGGCTGCATGGTGACGCTGCGCGGCGCCCGCATGTACGAGTTCTTCGACCGCCTGGTGAATATCGCGATGCCGCGGATCCGCGACTTCCGCGGCGTGTCCAACCGGGCTTTCGACGGGCGTGGCAACTACAACCTCGGCTTCAAGGAGCAGATCATCTTCCCCGAGATCGACTACGACAAGATCGACACGCTGCGGGGCATGAACATCGCCATCACCACCACGGCGAAAACCGACGACGAGGCGCGGGCGTTGCTGTCGGCGTTCCGCTTCCCGTTCAAGCACTGAAGGAAACCGCATGGCCAAGCTCGCACTCGTACTACGCGACCAGAAGCGCCGCAAGACCGTAGCGAAGTTCAAGACCAAGCGCACGGCGCTGATCGAGATCATCCAGGACTCCCGCGCCTCCGACGAAGCCCGCGAGGAGGCGCGCGCCAAGCTGCAGAAGCTGCCGCGCGACGCTTCGCCCGTGAGGCTGCGCAACCGCTGCGCGCTGACCGGCCGGCCGCGCGGCGTGTACAGCAAGTTCGGCCTCGGCCGCAACAAGCTGCGCGACCTCGCCCTGAAGGGCGAGATCCCCGGCGTGATCAAGGCGAGCTGGTAGAGCGATGAGGACCAAGATCAGGGTAAGGAGAGATCGATGAGCATGACCGATCCCATTGCCGACATGCTGATCCGCATCCGCAACGCCCAGATGGTCGGGCACGCGGAAACGGTGATGCCCGCCTCCAAGCTCAAGGTGTCCATCGCGAAGGTGCTGAAGGACGAGGGCTACATCGACGACTTCGCGCTGCGCGAGAACGGCGGCCACAAGGAGCTGGCCGTCGCGCTCAAGTATTACGCCGGCAAGCCGGTGATCGAGCGCCTGGAGCGGGTGTCGAAGCCCGGGCTGCGTGTATACAAGGGACGCGACGACATTCCCCGCGTCATGAACGGGCTCGGCGTGGCGATCCTCTCCACCTCGCGCGGCGTGATGACCGATCGCAAGGCGCGCGCCGACGGCGTCGGCGGTGAAGTGCTTTGCATCGTAGCCTGAGAGATTCTCCATGTCGCGAATCGCCAAATACCCCGTTCCCGTGCCACAGGGCGTGGAGCTGAACATCGCCTCTGGCCAGATCTCCATCAAGGGCCCGCTCGGCACCATCGCGCGCGCGGCCGATCCCAATGTGGAAGTGAAGAAGGACGGCGAGCAGATCGTGTTCAAGGCGCTGGGCAACTCGAACCACGCCAACGCGATGTCGGGAACCATGCGCGCGCTGGTCGCCAACATGGTCACCGGCGTCACCAAGGGCTTCGAGCGCAAGCTCACGCTGGTCGGGGTGGGTTTCCGCGCGCAGGCGCAGGGCGACAAGCTGAACCTGACGCTCGGCTTCTCGCACCCGGTGGTGCACCTGATGCCCAAGGGCATCAAGGTCGCCACGCCGACGCAGACCGAGATCGTGATCACCGGCGTCGACAAGCAGCTCGTCGGCCAGGTGGCCGCCGAGGTGCGCGCCCACCGCCCGCCCGAGCCCTACAAGGGCAAGGGGGTGCGCTACGTAAACGAAGTGATCGTGCTGAAAGAGACGAAGAAGAAGTAAGGACTCCCAAATGAACGCCAAGAACATTGCGCGCCTGCGGCGCGCGCGGCAGACGAGGATCCGGATCCGCGAAAACGGCGCCGTGCGCCTCACCGTGCATCGCAGCAACGAGCACATCTACGCGCAGATCACCTCGCCCGGCGGCGAAAAGGTGCTTGCCGCGGCCTCCAGCGTCGAGAAGGAGGTGCGCGGGCAGCTGAAGAGCGGCGGTAGCCGCAAGGCGGCCGAGCTCGTCGGCCAGCGCATCGCCGCGAAGGCGAAGGAGAAGGGAATCGACACGGTGGCGTTCGACCGCGCCGGGTACAGGTACCACGGCCGGGTGAAGGCGCTGGCCGACGCGGCCCGTAGCGGCGGATTGAAGTTCTAACGAGGGTTTATGGCAAAGATCCAACCCAGGATGCAGCAATCGGAAGAGCGCGGCGACGGCCTGCGCGAGAAGATGGTCGCGGTCAACCGCGTCACCAAGGTGGTGAAGGGCGGCCGGGTGCTCGGCTTCGCCGCGCTCACCGTGGTGGGCGACGGCGACGGCGGCATCGGGATGGGCAAGGGCAAGGCGCGCGAGGTTCCGGTCGCGGTGCAGAAGGCGATGGAGGAAGCCCGGCGCAAGCTCTTCAAGGTGAAGCTGAAGAACGGCACGCTGCACCACGCCGTGACCGGGCGCTGGGGATCGGCGCACGTGCTGATGCAGCCCGCGCACGAGGGCACCGGCATCATCGCAGGCGGCCCGATGCGCGCGGTCTTCGAGGTGATGGGCGTCACCAACGTGCTCGCCAAGTGCTTCGGCTCGACCAACCCCTACAACGTGGTGCGGGCGACCCTGAACGGCCTGCAGGCGATGAGCACGCCCGCCGAGATCGCGGCGCGGCGCGGCAAGTCGGTCGAGGAGATCACCGGGTGAAGAAGATCAAGGTGAAGCTCGTCAAGAGCGTCAACGGGTGCAAGCAGGGCCACCGCGACACCGTGCGCGGCCTGGGGCTGAAGCGGATCAACCAGGTTTCCGAGCTCGCCGACACGCCGGAAGTGCGCGGCATGATCAACCGGGTCGCCTATCTGGTTCGGATCGAAGGGTAATTTCACATGAGATTGAATTCACTCAAGCCCGCTGCCGGGGCGAACAAGGACCGCCACCGCGTCGGTCGCGGCGGCGGCTCGGGCTGGGGCAAGACGGCCGGGCGCGGCCACAAGGGGCAGAAGGCACGCTCGGGGGGCTTCCACAAGGTCGGGTTCGAGGGCGGGCAGATGCCGCTGCACCGGCGCCTGCCCAAGCGCGGCTTCACCTCGCTCACCCGGAACGACGTCGCCGAGGTGCGCCTGTCGGACCTGGAAAAGCTCTCGGTGGCGGAGGTCGACCTGGCGGCGCTGAGGTCGGCCGGCATCGTGCCGCACGGCGCGCTCGGCGCGAAGATCATCGTCTCGGGCAAGCTCACCAAGAAGCTCGAGGTCAAGGGCGACGTCAAGGCGTCCAAGGGGGCGCGCGCGGCGATCGAAGGCGCCGGCGGCAAGGTCGAGGTGGTCGAGACCCAGGTCGAAGAGAAACCGAAGAAGGAAAAAAAGAAGCAGAAGCCTGAAGCGAAAGGCGGCGAAGAGGGTCAGAAGGCTTAATGGCGAACCCGCTTCCCAACGTCGGCAAGGCTGCGAAGTACGGCGACCTCAAGCGCCGGCTCCTCTTCCTGCTCGGCGCGCTGGTCGTGTTCCGCGTCGGTGCCCACATCCCGGTCCCCGGAATCGATCCCGTGCGCCTCGCCGAGCTCTTCGCCGGCAACCAGGGCGGCATCCTGGGCATGTTCAACATGTTCTCGGGCGGGGCGCTGTCGCGCTTCACCATCTTCGCCCTGGGCATCATGCCGTACATCTCGGCCTCGATCATCATGCAGCTGATGACCACGGTCAGCCCCCAGCTCGAGCAGCTGAGGAAGGAGGGCGAGGCCGGGCGGCGCAAGATCACCCAGTACACCCGCTACGGGACGCTGTTCCTGGCGCTGTTCCAGGCGACCGGCATCTCGATCGCGCTCGAGTCGCAGTCGGGCCTGGTGCTCGATCCGGGCCTCATGTTCCGCATCACCGCGGTGACCACGCTGGTCACCGGCACCATGTTCCTGATGTGGCTGGGCGAGCAGATCACCGAGCGCGGGCTGGGCAACGGCATCTCGATCATCATCTTCGCCGGCATCGCCGCGGGCCTCCCCAACGCCATTGGCGGCACGCTGGAGCTGGTGCGCACCGGCTCGATGCACCCGCTTACGGCGCTTTTCATCGCCATGGCGGTGCTCGTGGTCACCGCCGTGGTCTGCTTCGTCGAGCGCGGCCAGCGCAAGATCCTGGTCAACTACGCCAAGCGCCAGGTCGGGAACCGGATCTACGGCGGCCAGAGCTCGCACCTGCCGTTCAAGCTCAACATGTCGGGGGTGATTCCGCCGATCTTCGCCTCGTCGCTGATCCTGTTCCCGGCGACCCTGCTCGGCTGGTTCGGATCGACCGAGGGCCTCACCTGGCTGCGCGACATCGCCGGGACGCTGAGCCCGGGGCAGCCGATCTACGTAATGCTGTACGCGGCGCTCATCATCTTCTTCTGCTTTTTCTACACGGCGCTGCAGTACAACCCGAAGGAGACGGCGGATAACCTCAAGAAGTCCGGGGCCTTTGTGCCCGGGATCCGCCCGGGCGACCAGACCGCCCGTTACCTTGAAAAAATCCTGACGCGCCTCACTTTGGCGGGTGCCTTGTACGTGACGGCAGTGTGCCTGCTGCCCGAGTTCCTGATCCTGCGCTGGGGCGTGCCGTTCTACTTCGGCGGCACCTCGCTGCTCATCATCGTGGTGGTGACGATGGACTTCATGGCGCAGGTGCAGGCCTACATCATGACGCACCAGTACGAAAGCCTGCTGCGCAAGGCCAATTTCAAGGGCCTGCCCGGCGGGGTCCGGTAGGAGCGGCGCGAGGCCTGATGGCCAAGGAAGACGTCATCGAGATGCAGGGGGAGGTGGTGGAAAACCTGCCCAATGCCACCTTCCGGGTGAAGCTGGAGAACGGCCACATCATCCACTGCTTCATCTCGGGAAAGATGCGCATGAACTACATCCGCATCCTGCCGGGCGACAAGGTGACGGTGCAGTTGACGCCTTACGATCTGAGCAAGGGTCGGATCACGTTTAGAGCAAAGTGAGGTTCCTATGAAAGTGATGGCATCGGTAAAGCGAATCTGCCGCAAGTGCAAGATCGTGCGGCGCAAGGGCGTGGTGCGCGTGATCTGCGAGGACCCGCGCCACAAGCAGCGGCAAGGCTAGCCACCTCTCGTCCCGCGTGTCTTTTAAGACCTTGACAAACCAGCTATAATTGAAGGTTCCCCAAAGGCGCCGCTTCTATGGCACGAATTGCAGGCATCAACATTCCCAATCACCAGCACGCCGAGATCGCGCTGACCGCGATCTACGGCATCGGCCGCTCGCGCGCGCAGGCGATCTGCGCCGCCGCCGGCGTGCAGGGCAACCGCAAGATCAAGGACCTGAACGACGCCGAGCTCGATCGGCTGCGCGAAAGCGTGCAGCGGCTCACCGTCGAGGGCGATCTGCGGCGCGAGGTGCAGATGTCGATCAAGCGGCTGATCGACCTGCAGTGCTACCGCGGCTCGCGCCATCGCAAGGGCCTGCCGGTGCGCGGCCAGCGCACCCGCACCAACGCTCGTACGCGCAAAGGTCCGAGGAAGGCGGCGGTCAAGCTGAACGTGCCGGTCGGTAAGGTGGCCTGATGGCGAGCCGAAACGCACCCACCCGGCAGGAACTTCAGCAGACCGCGCAGGCACGCGCGCGCAAGAAGGTCAAGAAGAACGTCGCCGAGGGCATCGCTCACGTGCACGCGTCGTTCAACAACACCATCGTCACGATCACCGACCGCCAGGGCAACGTGCTTTCCTGGGCGACCTCGGGCAACGCCGGGTTCAAGGGCTCGCGCAAATCCACGCCGTTCGCGGCGCAGGTCGCCGCCGAGCGCGCCGGGCGCGCGGCGCAGGAATGCGGCGTGAAGAACATCGAAGTGCGCATCAAGGGCCCCGGCCCGGGCCGCGAGTCGGCGGTGCGCGCGCTGAATGCGATCGGCCTCAAGATCGGCAGCATCGCCGACGTGACGCCGATCCCGCACAACGGCTGCCGCCCGCCAAAGCGGCGGCGCGTCTGAGGTTCAACTAGGGATACCGAATGGCCAGAGTTCTGGACGCGAAGTGCCGCCAGTGCCGCCGTGAAGGCGAGAAGCTCTTTCTCAAGGCGGAGAAATGCTTCACCGACAAATGCGCCATCGAGCGGCGCGCCTATGCGCCCGGCCAGCACGGCCAGAAAAGCGGCGCCAGGCTCTCCGACTACGGCAAGCAGCTGCGCGAGAAGCAGAAGGTGCGGCGCATCTACGGCCTGCTCGAGCGCCAGTTCCGCAAGACCTACGCCGAGGCGTCGCGCTCCAAGGGCGTCACCGGCGAGCGCCTGCTCCAGCTGCTCGAGTCGCGCCTCGACAGCGTCGCCTACCGCATGGGCTTCGGCGGCTCGCGCAGCGAGGCTCGCCAGGTCGTGCGCCACAACGGCATCCTCGTGAACGGCAAGCGCGTCAACATCCCCTCCTACGAGGTGCGCCCGGGCGACGTGATCGAGGTCGCGCCCAAGGCGAAGGAGCACCTGCGCATCAAGGCCGCCGCCGAGGCAGTCGCTTCGCGCGGTCTACCCGACTGGATGGACGTCGACGCCAAGGCGCTGAAAGGAACCTTCAAGGCGCTGCCGCAGCGCGCCGAGCTGTCCTCAACGATCAACGAGAGCCTCATCATCGAGCTCTACTCGAAGTAATTCAGTCCTAGGACCGAACACGACATGCCTCAATCGGGATTTCTGAAGCCGCGTATTGTTGACGTTCAAAACCTGTCCCCGAACCACGCCCGGGTGACGATGGAGCCGTTCGAGCGCGGCTACGGCCACACGCTCGGCAACGCGCTGCGCCGCGTGCTGCTTTCCTCGATGCCCGGCTATGCGCCGACCGAGGTGCAGATCGCCGGCGTGGTGCACGAATACTCGACGCTCGACGGCGTGCGCGAGGACGTGGTCGACATCCTGCTCAACCTGAAGGGGGTGGTGTTCCGCCTGCACAACCGCGCCGAGGCGATCCTCACGCTGAAGAAGAACGGCGGCGGCAACGGCATGGTCACCGCCTCCGACATCGAGCCCGCGCACGATGTCGAGATCGTGAATCCCGACCACGTCATCGCCCACCTTGCCTCGGGCGGCAAGCTCGAGATGCAGATCAAGGTCGAGTCCGGGCGCGGTTACGTGCCGGGCAACATGCGCTACCTGCCCGAGGAGACCAAGGGCATCGGCCGCATCATCCTCGACGCCTCGTTCAGCCCGGTGCGCCGCGTCTCGTACGCGGTGGAATCGGCGCGGGTCGAGCAGCGCACCGACCTCGACAAGCTGATCATGGACATCGAGACCAACGGCGCGATCGAGCCTGAAGAGGCGATCCGCTACGCCGCGCGCGTGCTGGTCGACCAGCTCTCCGTGTTCGCCCAGCTCGAAGGCACCGCGCTGCCGACCGAGCAGCCGAAGTCGCCCGCGGTCGACCCGATCCTGCTCCGGCCGGTCGACGACCTCGAGCTCACCGTGCGCTCGGCCAACTGCCTCAAGGCCGAGAACATCTACTACATCGGCGACCTGATCCAGCGTACCGAGACCGAGCTCCTCAAGACCCCCAACCTCGGCCGCAAGTCGCTGAACGAGATCAAGGAAGTGCTCGCCTCGCGCGGCCTGACCCTCGGCATGAAGCTGGAAAACTGGCCCCCTGTGGGTCTCGAACACAGGACGTAAACAGGAAAACGCCACAGGAAACGCTATGCGTCACGGGGACGGACTGAGAAAACTAGGGCGGACGACGAGCCACCGGCTCGCCATGCTCCGGAACATGACGGTGTCGCTCCTGCGCCACGAGGAGATCACCACCACGCTCCCCAAGGCGAAAGAGCTGCGCCGCGTGGTCGAGCCGATGATCACGCTCGGCAAGAAGCCGAGCCTCGCCAACCGGCGCCTGGCCTTCGACCGCCTGCGCGACCGCGACATCGTCAGCAAGCTCTTCGACGACCTCGGCCCGCGCTACGCCAAGCGAAACGGCGGCTACCTGCGCATCCTCAAGACCGGCTTCCGCAAGGGCGACAATGCCCCGCTTGCCCTCGTCACCCTGATGGACCGCGCCGAGGAAGGCGCGCAGCCCGCGGCCGGCGGCGACGAGAAGAAAGGCGGCAAGAAAGCCTCCAAGAAGCCCGAGCAGACCGAGACGAGCGAGAAAAAAGAAGCCAAGGCCCAGGCCGCCTGATCTTCACGGTCGGCCACGGCGCTCGCAGCGCCGAGCAACTCATCGCAATCCTCAGGGAAGCCGGCATCGGCACGCTCGTCGACGTGCGCGCCTACCCCGGCTCCCGCCGCCACCCTCAGTTTTCGAAGGACTCGCTTTCGGCTTCGCTGCGGGAAGCTGGAATTGCTTACCGCTGGGAAGGCAAGGCCCTCGGCGGCATGCGCCGCTCGTACGCCGACCACATGCAGACCGAACAATTCCAGTCCGCGGCCCGGGCGCTATCCGCGATCGAAGGCCGCGTATGCATCATGTGCGCGGAAAGCAACCCCGCCGAATGCCATCGCTCCTTTATCGCAGACTGGCTCGTCGCCCACGGCGAGCGCGTGGTGCACCTATTGGACCTCGGCCGGCAGCAGGAACATCCAGACCGACTGATCTAGCAAGATCTCCACACCGACGCCGTACGCTCAGGCGCGGCGGTGCGTCCTATGTCTTTTGCTGTCCCGCCGGTCCAGGCGTACCGTAGGCGAAAAAGCACGTGCCGAAGGCGCGCCCTGATTCTGGACGTTAGAAGATGAGCTTCTACCAATGGCTCTACGAGTGGTGGACGGGCTTTGTGGTCATGGCCGGGGGCGCGCTGTTTATTTGCTTGAGCCTCCGTTTGCTCAGCGAGTACCGGCGAGCATTCATGAGCAGTCCGATGTCTGTGATGTCGATGGATGTTCTTTTGTCGATCATTCGGTGCGGAAGCCCTGGCGTCTTCGCGTTACTCGGCCTGGCCGCGGGCGCCCTATTCCTGGCGGGTGGATTCGTGTTGCTGCTCCACCTCTTGTACTCTTCTCTTCAAGATCTGTGGCAAGCGGCGAGATTGACGCTTGGAATTTGATGCGGAGCCGCGCGCTAACAACGCGTTGTTGACCGGCGCCAATCTTCCCTCGATGGGTGTAGCTAGCCGGACAGGCGCCTGATCACAGCTCCGGTGAAATCGCGGGTGGTGGCCTTGCCGCCGAGGTCGCGCGTGCGGACGCCGTCGTCGCGCAAAGTCTGGTCGACGGCGCGGCGGATCTTGTCCGCCATGGCGGACTTGCCGACGTGGTCGAGCATCAGGCAGGCGGCGAGCAGCAGCGCGAGGGGGTTGGCGACGCCCTTGCCGGCGATGTCGGGAGCGGAGCCGTGGACGGCCTCGAAGATGGCGGCCTTGGGGCCGATGTTGGCGCCCGGCGCCATGCCGAGGCCGCCGACCAGGCCCGCGATCTCGTCGGAGAGGATGTCGCCGAAGAGGTTGGTGGTGACGATGACGTCGAACTGCCAGGGGTCGAGGACCAGCTGCATGGCGCACGCGTCCACGATCCGCTCGTCGACGTCCAGCTTGCCCGCGTACTTCTTGCCTACCTCGAGCGCGGTCTCCCGGAAGATGCCGGTCAGGGCCTTGAGGACGTTCGCCTTGTGCACCACGGTGACCTTGCGCCGCTTGTTCCTGACGGCGTAGTCGAAGGCGAATTCGGCGATGCGGCGACATTCGGCGCGCGTGTTGACGCCCGAGGAGATCGCCACCGCCTGCGGGTCGTCGCCGATGGTGAGGTAGTGCTCCCAGGCGACGTAGAGGCCTTCCAGGTTCTCGCGCACGAGAACGATGTCGATGTCCTCGTAGCGTCCGCCCGGGATCAGGGTGCGCGCCGGCCGCAGGTTGGCATAGAGGCCGAATTCCTCGCGCAGCCGCACGTTGACCGAGCGGAAGCCGCCGCCGACCGGCGTGGCGAGCGGGCCTTTCAGCGCGAGCCCGGTGTTGCGAATGCTCTCGAGGAGCTTCGGCGGCAGCGGGTCGTTGTGCTGGGCGATTGCGGCCACGCCGCCCTCGTGGCGCTCCCAGGCGAACGGCGCGCCGGCCGCGTCGAGAATGGAGACGACGGCGTCCACGATTTCGGGGCCGATGCCGTCTCCCGGGATCAGGGTCGCGGGAATGCCGCGGCTGATTTCTGGTCTCGTCATTCGCGGTCAGTATTCATGCGGCGGGCCGCCGCGGTATCAGTGACCGCTTAATCTGCTTTAGGACGATTCCGATTCTCCGGGCTGCCTGGAAGCTCACGGTCGCGGAAAGGCGAAGCGAAAGTGCTTACGGGGGGCATTTCCCCGCGATCGTAAGGATTGGTCAGAACGCATTGTGCCCGGACAGTCCTTGACCCGGGCGTGCACTATGTCTCAGGGCGCAGGCGGGATTGCGCATTAGCATTCGTCTGCCGGCGTGGCAGGTTCACCGTGGAGCGGAAATGACAACTCTGTTGCTTGATCGCGATCTCATCGCCGAGATCAAACGCGTCGGGCACGCCACCGGACGCCACGATCTGCATGCGGTCTTCGTCGGCAAGCTCCAGGAAAGCCTGGCGCAGTTCCCTGCGATGTTCTCCTCCTTTCTCGCGCGCGGCGACGCCGCCGCGGCGGTGCGCACGGCTCATACCCTGAAAGGCTCGTGCCGCCAGATCGGCGCCCATGCGCTCGGCGATCTGTTCGCCGAGATCGAGCGCAGCGCCAAGGCCGGGGACTACGCCGCGGCGAAGCGCATCTTCGAAGGCGCCAGCGAGCTCGTCGCGCAGTCGCTCGAAGCCCTGAAGCAAGCCTAGGTTCGGAAAATTCGGCGCCAAACGTGACGCACCCGCAGCGGGTGCGCCGGGCCGTGACGTAATGCCAGAACCGCACGAATCCCCATGCAAAACAAGGTGAAGAGCCGCTCCCGGGCGCGCGGCGGAAGCGATACTAGCGGCGACATCTGATCGGATCTTTTCGAGGAGCCTGCAATTGGCTGACATGGTGCTGGTGCTGTGCATTCTGATGAGCGCGTACTTCATACGCGGGATCACCGGCTTCGGCTCGGCGCTGATCTCCGTGCCGCTGCTCGCGCTGTCTCAGCCGCTCCAGTTCGCGATTCCCCTGGTGCTGGCGCTCGACTTCACGGCCTCGCTGGTTCTCGGCAGCGCCAACACGCAGAAAGCCAACTGGTCGGAGATCAAGATTCTGCTGCCGGCCGGGATGATCGGCGCCTGCATCGGCGCGTTCGCGCTCCTCAGGCTGCCCACCGAGCCCGTGCTGGTGGCGCTCGGAGCCTTCACCATGTTCTTCGGCTTCCGCAACATCTTCGGCCTGCAGCCCGCAGGGGTGCTGTCGCGCGTCTGGGCGATTCCGGCCGGCCTGGCCGGGGGCGGCGCCGGCGCGCTGTTCGGCGCGGGCTCTCCGCCCTACATCATCTATCTGACGCGCCGCCTGCTCGACAAGAGCGAGGTGCGCGCCACGTTCTCGTGGCTGATCGCCATCGACGGCGGGTTCCGGCTGGGCCTGTTCCTCATGGCGGGGCTGCTGTTCGAGCCGAAGCTGCAGCTGGCGTACGTCCTCGGCCTCATCCCGATGGCGATCGGCCTGTACATGGGAAACAAGGTGCATATGGACATCACGAGCGAGGGCATGCTGAAGGTGGTCGGCACGCTGCTCGTGCTGAGCGGGCTGTTGCTGTGCCTGAAGGTGGCGACCTAGCGTCGCCGGAATCGAATCATCGGCTCGGGGGAGACCGTCATGATGCGAAGAACGATCATCAAGTCAGCCATGCTCCTGGCAGCGGCCGGCGCATTGCATTCCGCGAGCGCCGGCGCGCAGCAGGCGCACAGCTTCTACGTCCTGCACCAGCGCACGGTGTCTCTCACCGCGCAGTACTGGAATCCGATTCTCACCTACGTCGGCCGTAAGAGCGGCGTGCCGCTGGAGCTGAAGCTGGCCAAGACCGCCCAGGAAGGCAACGCCAACGCCGAGGCGGGCGCGTACGCGTTCCTGTACACCAACCACTTCTTCACGCCGGAGCGCGATCGCCTCGGCTACAAGGTCATCGCGCGTCCTGCCGGCCCCGGCATCCGCTCGCAGATCGTGGTGCCGGTCGATTCGCCCATCCAGTCGCTGCAGGACCTGCAAGGCAAGGAGGTCGCGTTCGTGTCGCGCGACGGCTTCACCGGCTACTGGCTGCCGTTGGACGCGCTCCTCAGGTCGAAGGTGAACGTCAACGTCGTGTTCACCGGCAACCAGGAGGCTTCCTCGGCGCAGCTGAGGGTCAACAAGGTCGCCGCCGCGGGCGTCAACAGCTCCGTCATGGCGCGCTACGGCCGCCGCGAATCGTTCGAATACCGGGCGCTGTGGACCTCGGAGATCTACCAGGACTTGTGCATCATGGCCAACCCGAAGATTTCCGCCGACAAAGTGGCGGCGGTCAAGGCGGCCCTGATCGGCATGGCGAGCGATCCCGATGGCCACAAGATCCTCGAGGCCGGCGCCGACCTCCTGAAGAGCAACGGCGATCTCGGCTTCGTCGCGGCGGACAACCGCGACTACGACAACTACCGCAAGTTCTACCGGACGACGCAGGTCAAGTAACCCGCGGACGTCAACGGACAGCCATGAACAGCGTGCGCATGGTCCAATTCTGGAAGAACTGGGGGCTGATCTCGCGCCTCATGCTGGCCGTGGGCATCGCGATCATCGCGGCGGGCGGCGTGCAGACCGCCCTGCTCGTGGCCGAGGGCGCGTCCGAGCACTCGGCGCGCCTCGCGCGCGAGCAGAAGGAAACGCTCGCGTTCATCGCCCCGCTGGTGGCCGACCAGGCGCTCGTCGGCGAGTACGCCGCGATCGACCAGCTGCTGAAGAACCAGGTCAAGCGCGGCGAAGTCGACCGCTTCACCTGGACCGACAAGGAAGGCAAGCGCCTCATCGCGCAGGACGTGCCGGACAAGCTCGAGGCGCCGGGCTGGTTCGCGCGCGTCGCGGAGATCGAGCACGAGGAGCAGAGCATCGACGTCACGGCGGGCGGGGTGGGGTACGGCACGCTCACCGCGGTGATGACCCCGGTGAAGGCCCATAACCGCCTGTGGCAGCAGTTCGTCAAGCAGCTCCAGATCGTGGCGGTGACGCTGTTCCTCATGCTCCAGTTCATCTGGCTGATCTTCCGCGGCAACCTCGGCACGCTGCGCATGCTGGCCGAGGGCGCGAACCGCTTCAGCCGCGGCGATCACGCGGTGCGCATCGACGCCGAAGGCGCTCCGGAGGTGCAGCTCGCGGCCGAGGCGTTCAACAACATGGCGAACAACACCGAGCGCCTGATCGCCTCGCTGGGCGAGAGCGAGGCAAAGAACAAGCTGCTGGCGACGATCGTCGAGCAGTCGAGCGAGGCGATCTGGACCCGCAACCTGCGCGGCAACGTCACCAGCTGGAACTCGGGCGCCGCCGCGATGTTCGGCTACCGCCCCGAGGAGGTCATCGGCCAAGCGCTGAACGTGGGCGGGTCGACGCCGGAGGAGGAAGACACCCGCATGCGGCGCATCGTTGCGGGAGAAAAGTTCTCCTACGACGCCCGCGCCACGACCCGGGCGGGGACGGCCATCGATATCCAGGTCGCGGTGGCGCCGCTGCTCGACGACGCGAACCAGTGCATCGGTAGCATCGCCGTGGCGCGCGACGTCACGCAGCACAAGCGCAGCGAGGAGGCGCTGCGCCTCGCGCGCGAGGCCGCGGAGCTCGCGAACCATGCCAAGAGCTCGTTCCTCGCCAGGATGAGCCACGAGATCCGCACCCCGATGAACGGCGTGCTCGGCATGGCGGAGCTCCTGCTCGAGACCGGGCTGACGAGCACCCAGCGCAAGTACGCCGAGACGGTGCAGCGCTCGGGCAAGAACCTGCTCGGCCTGATCAACGACCTGCTCGATTTCTCCAAGATCGAGGCCGGCAAGCTCGAGCTCGAGAACGCCGACATGGATCTGCGCCGCGCGATCGAGGACACCGTCGAGCTGCTCGCCGAGCGCGCCCACGTGAAAGGGCTCGAGCTCGCCTGCAGCATCCCCGGCGATCTGACCACGCTCGTACGGGGCGATTCGCTGCGCCTCGGGCAGGTGCTGACGAACCTCATCGGCAACGCGATCAAGTTCACGGAGCACGGCTCGGTGGTGGTGCGGGTGGCGAGCGTCGAGGAGACCGAAAAGAGCGTCACCATGCGCTTCGACGTCACCGACACCGGGGTCGGCATCAAGCCGGAGGCCCAGTCGCGCATCTTCGACGAGTTCATGCAGGCCGACGGCTCGACCACGCGCAAGCACGGCGGCTCGGGGCTCGGGCTCGCGATCAGCAAGCAGCTGGTCGAGATGATGGGCGGGACGATCCACGTCGAGTCCTCGGCCGGCGCGGGTTCCACCTTCTGGTTCACCAGCCGCTTCCAGAAGCAGGCGACGCAAGCGCAGCAGAGCGCGCGCTCGGTGCCGATCGGCCTGCTCACCGGCGTGCGCGCCCTGATCGTCGAATCGAGCGCCGTCAACACCGGCATCCTGCAGTCGCACATGGGCAACTGGGAAATGAGCATCCGGGCGGCGGCGACGCCGAAGCAGGCGACCGATCTGCTCGCCGAAGCCGCGGCGCGCGGCGTTCCCTACGACATGGCGCTCGTCGACCTGGCGAAGCCGGGCCTGGACGCGCTCGAGTTCGCGCGCGGCGTACGCCGGCGCGCCGAGTTCGCGAACCTGCGGCTGGTGATGCTCACCCGGCGCCACGCCGACATCCGCAGCGCGCGCGAGGCCGGCTTCGACGCCTGCCTGGTGAAGCCGGTGCGCCAGACGGTGCTGTACGAAAGCCTGGTGAACGCGATGGCGGGACGGACGCAGGAGCCGGTCGAGGCGCCGGCCGTGTCCAAGCCGGCGAGCACCGCTCCGGCCGCGGTGCGCGGCAACATTCTCCTGGTGGAGGACAACCTCATCAACCAGCAGGTGGCGCTCGGCATCCTCCAGCTGCAGGGCTACAGCGTGACCGTGGCCGCCAACGGCAGGGAGGCGCTCGAAGCTCTCGCGCTCGCCTCGTTCGACCTGATCCTCATGGATTGCCACATGCCGGAGATGGACGGCTTCGAGTGCACGGCGGAGATCCGCAAGCGCGAGCAGTCCCTGGGCGGCAAGGCCATCCCGATCGTCGCCCTGACCGCGAACGCCATGGCGCAGGACCGCGAGGAATGCCTGAACGCCGGCATGGACGACTACCTGAGCAAGCCGTTCAGCATGCAGACGCTCCAGGACATGCTCGACCGCTGGATGCCGCAGGCCGGCTCGGCGCAGCCGCAGGTCGCGGCGCCGGCGCAGGCGAGGGGTCCCGGAATTCTCGACCGGCAGGTGCTCGACCAGCTCGGCACGCTGCGCACCAACGGCAGGCCGGAGCTGCTCGCCCGCACCATCGACCTCTATCTCGTCGAGTCGCCGAAGCTGGTGCAGAAGCTGAAGCAGGCGGCGAGCGCGAACGACGCGCCGGAGATCGCGCGCTCGGCGCACTCGCTCAAGTCGTGCAGCGCCAACGTCGGCGCCACGCTCCTCAGCCGCTACTGCGCCGACATCGAGGCCTCCGCGCGCCGCTCCGATACCAAGGAAGCGCGCAAGCTCTTCGCCAGGATCGAGACCGAGCACGGCCGGGTGCAGTCCGCGCTCAGCGCGGAAGTCGAGCTGCTGTCGAGCGAAGCCTGAAGAGCGTGGGCCACGCTGATCCCGAGCTGCAGGAAAGGCCGCTGGACAATACTCCGGTCACGACCGGGCTTTATATCGCGCACGTTGCGGTGCCCTGCCGCGACCTCGACGAGGCCGCGCGCTGGTACGCGCAGGTCCTGGGCGCGCAGCCGGTGCGCAAGCTGAAGGACCGGGTCACGTTCAGCTTCGGCGGCGTGCTGCAGCTCGTCTGCCACCTCGAGCGGCGCGCGATGGTCCAAAACCCGCGCGCCTACCCGCGGCACCACGGGCTCACGTTCCTCCACATGCAGGACTTCGCCAGGATGCGCGACCATGTGCTCAAGTCGGGCGTGAAGTTCCTGCAACGCCCGGCGGTGCGCTTCGCGAACACTCCCCACGAGCATCAGACCTTCATGGTGGCGGATCCCTCCGGCAACGTAGTCGAGTTCAAGTGCTACGTCCGACCGGAGAACAGCTACTAGGTGACGAGGATCGCCCGGTAGTCGTTGACGTTGGTACGCGTCGGACCGGTGGTTACGAGGTCGCCGAGCGCGCTGAAAAAGCCGTAGCTGTCGTGCTTCGCCAGCAGCGCCTTGGCGTCGCGCCCGCGCTTCATGCTGTCCGGCGAAAGCACCGCGCCTGCGTTGTCCTCGGAGCCGTCGATGCCGTCGGTGTCGCAGGCGATGGCCCAGACGCCGCCGGTTTCGATTCCGAGCGACAGCAGGAACTCCTGACAGCGGCCGCCGCGGCCACCTTCGCCGCGGATCGTGACCGTGCATTCGCCGCCGGAGATCAGGGCCACCGGCGGCTTCCAGGGCTTGCCGTACCTGCGGATCTCGTTCACCAGGGAGGCGAACACCTTGGCGACCTCGCAAGCCTCGCCGGTCAGGGTATCGCCGAAGATCACCGGCTCGACGCCGTTCGCCCGGAAGACCGCGGCCGCGGCCTCGAGCGAGCGATGCGCCGTCGCGATGACCTTGTTCTCCACCCGCGCGAACACCGGGTCGCCGGGCTTCGGGGTCTCGTCGAGGCCCGCTTCCAGCCGCAGCTTGACGGCCCGCGGCGGCGTGACACGGTAGCGGGCGAGGATCTCGAGGGCTTCGGCGTAGGTCGTGGGATCCGGCGCGCACGGCCCGGAGGCGATGTGCGTGGGATCGTCGCCGGTCACGTCCGAGATGATGAACGCGACGACCGGCGCCTTGCAGGCCGCGGCCAGGCGCCCGCCGTGGATCGCCGAAAGGTGCTTCCGCACGGTGTTCATCTCCTGGATCGCCGCGCCGCTGCGCAGGAGGTCGCGGGTGACGATCTTCAGCTCTTCCATGGAGATGTCGGGCGCGGGAAGCGACAGCAGGCTCGAGCCGCCGCCTGAGAGGAGCGCGAGGAGCAGGTCGTTCTCCTTCAGCCCTTTCACCCGGGTCAGGATCTCTCGGGCGGCGGCTTCGCCAGCCTCGTCTGGCACAGGATGGCCGGCCTCGACCACGCGGATGTTGCGGGTGGGCAGGCCGTGACCGTAGCGCGTGATCGCGATGCCCTCCAGGTCGCCGCGGTAGCTCTTCTCCGCCGCGAGCGCCATGGAGGCTGCGGCCTTGCCGGCTGCGGCGACGAAAGTACGACCCTTCGGCGGCGCCGGCAGGTGCGGCGCGAGGATCTTCAGCGGGTCGGCCGCCGCGACGGCGGCGCGGAAGCTTTCCTCGAGCAGGCCCCGCATCAGGCGGGCGCGAAGCTGAGCTTCGCGGCGTCCGGCCCGAGGTTGAAGTACTTCGGATACGTCTCGCGGAAGACGCGCCGGATCTCGTCCGCCGGGACATCCGCGTAGCTGCCGCGGTCGCGCACGTATTCCATGTGCCTGCGGTTGTCCTCGTCGAACGGATGGAACAGCGAATCGCTGATCCCGTCGAACTCGAGCGGCTTGACGCGGAACCTGATGCAGAGGCTCAGGTTGAACGCCGGCGTCGCCTTCACCCACATCCCGTCGAGCAGCAGGTCGGTGTAGCCGTGGAACACGAAGAGATCGGTGCCCATCTTCGCGGTGAGCTCCGGAGTTGTGATGTGATTCCTGACGTCGGCGTAGCCCACGCGCGCCGGGATGCCGGCCGCGCGCGCGCACGCCGCCAGCAGCGCCGCCTTGGGCACGCACCAGCCGCTGCCTTGCTCGAGGCAGACGGACGCGCGGTAGGTGTCGTCGAGGGTGAAGTTCTGGAACGGGTTGTAGCGGATGCGATCGCGCACCGCGTAATAGAGGGAAACCGCCTTTTCGCGCTCGCCTTTTCCTTTCGAGTACTCTCTGGAAAAAGCGATGACGGCGGGGTGATCGCTGTCGACGAAGCTGCCGGGCGTCAGGTATTCGCTCATTTGTCGAGCTTCATGAGCCTGCGCGTGCCGGCGAACAGCGCGCTCGCCTGGTCGGCGAGGCCATCCACGACGGAGAAGTGATGCGTCCCCGGCATGGCGACATCGCCCGCGAAGGCGGTGCGCCAGCGCTCGCCGATGAGGGCGTTCTGCCGATGGAACTCGCTCGATTCGTCGCCGCCGACGCACGTCATGACCGGACAGCGGGTGGCGGGCATCATCAGCGCCGGGGAAACGCGCGCGGCGGCCGCCTCGTCCAGGCGCAGGTCGGCTTGCAGGAAATCGACCTGGACGAGCGGGCGCAGGTCGTAGACCCCGCTGATGGCGAGCGCGCCCTTCCAGAGGTCCTTCGGCAGCCGCCGGTCGAACGCCGGCCACTGCGCGCACATCATCATCGCGGCGAGGTGGCCGCCCGCCGAATGGCCGCCGACGTAGAGGCGATCCTGGTCCATCCCGTGCTCCTCGGCGTGCAGCCAGAGCCAGCGGCTCGCGCGCAGCATCTGCTGGACGATGTCCTCGATGCTGACCTTCGGGCAGAGGTCGTAGTTGACCACCGCGAGCGAGATGCCCGCGTCCACCAGCGCCGGCGCGAGAAACGAGAAGTCGCTCTTGTCGAGCGAGCGCCAATAGCCGCCGTGGATGAACATCAGGCAGCTGCCGTCGCCCTTGCGCGCGGGGAAGAGGTCCAGCTTCTCCCCGGGCATCGCGCCGTAGGCCAGGTCGAGCTGCGAGCTCATGCGGCTGCGCGCCTGAGCCGAGGACTGCTGCCAGCGCGCGAAGTACTGAGCATGCTCGGGAACGAGCTCCCGGTTGTTGTATTCCCGGCTGAGGAAGGTCTTGTCGGGCGCGTTCATGGCGTTTCCCGAAATTCTACGTTCGGGCGACCGGCTTGAGCCAGACGACGGGCTTGCCGAGCGCCTGCCCGAGGTGCTTGCCGTCGGGGTCGGCCAGCGCGGCCTCCCGCGCCTTGCGGATGGCCGCGGCCTGCGCGCGAGCGTCGGGCGTGGGCGGGTTCTCGACCAGCGCGTCGACGATGGCGAGGAAGTTCGCCTTGCCGCGCCGGTGCGTTTCGCCGTAGCCCTTGATGAGGTGGGCGCACTCCGCCACCTCGAGCGCGAGCGCGGCATCGCGCCCGGCGGCGTCGGACACCAGGGCAAGCCAGCGCTCGATCAGTTCCTGCTCCTCGTGGTAGCGGTAGCTGAACGGGCGCAACGGGCGCAGCCACGCAAGCGAGCGCACCAGGAGGAATCCGAGCACGCCGCTGGTCTTGATGTGCATGCCGACGTTGTAGGCGTCGAGCTTGCCGCGCCGCTCGGCCCATGCGACCAGCTTTTTCCCGAAGTATCTCGGCAGGACGGACGCGAATTCCTCGATCCCGGGCTTGAGATAGTCGATCACCACCACCGGCTCGCCGTCCTTCGCGCCCACCTCCTTGCGGATCCGCTCGAAGCGCGAAGCCCGCGTCTTCAGGTCGGCGACCCGGATGATGTCCTCGTACGCCATCCAGAGCGCGAGGTGGCGCGCCACTTCTGCGGCGAGCCTGCCCTCGCCGTCGAGGAAGGGCCGCATGCGCCGCTCGTAGAGCTTGGCGTAGCCCTCGCCCTGGTACTCGCGCAGCCGTTTCAGCGCGAGCCGCATCACCTCATGCAGCTCGGTAGCGCGCCGCGGCGCGGCCGCCTCGCCGGGCGCCGGGCGCTGGCCGAGCGCGATCTCGCATCCGGCGGCGAAGCCGCGCAGGCTCGCCTCGGCGCCGCGGCCGCCCTGGCGGATCGCCTGCTCGCAGGCCTCGCGCGTGAGCGGAAGCACGCCGCTTCCCGCCATGGCGCCGAAGAGCACTGCGTTGATCACGGTGCCGCTTTCCTGCGCGAGCTTGCGCATGTCGAAGAGCAGCGAGCGCTGCGCGAGCTGCCTCGCCGCTGCGACGACACGCTCGCCGTCGTAGCGGCCGTCGGCCATCTGCATCTTCTCCACGGTCGCATAGATGCGGTGCGTGGAGGCGATGAGCGTAGTGCGCTCGGGGCTCACGTAGCCGTTCGCCATGGCGCGCCCGGCTTCGACCAGCTCGGACGCCACCATGATGTCCACGTTGCCCGGGCTCGGGGTCAGCGAGAGCACCGGCTCCCTGCCCGCGAGCTCGGTTTTCCGCGCCGGGTAGATCTCGAGGTAGTAGGTGGTCGCCCCGGTGCGCTGGGCGACGCCGGGGATCGACGTTGCCTGGGCCGGCAAGCCGGACTTGATGGCGGCCTCCATCAGCCAGTCGGCCATCACGCCGCCGCCCTCGCCGCCGAGGGCCGCGATGAGGATCGTGATCGGACGTTGGGGAAGGGTCATACGAACAGGCCTCTCAGCTTCGCCTTGAAGCGGTCGAAGGCGCCGGGGTTCTGGATCACTTCGGCGCGGTAGAACGACGGGCACAGCACGGCGGCATGCGCGTTTTCGCCGCACAGGCCGCAGCCCACGCAGCCGTCGATCACGGTCGCGACCGGGTCGCGGCGCAGCGGGTCGGGATTGTCCTTCACCGTGAGCGTCGGGCAGCCGGAGAGCCGGATGCAGGAATGGTCGCCGGTGCAGGTATCTTCATCGACGCCGTATTTCACCCGCACGTGCCTCTCGCCCTTTTTCAGCTTCTCGGCGACCTGGGGTTTCAGGCGGCGCTGCCGCTCGAGCTGGCATTCGCCCTCGGCGACGATGACCTTGAGGCCCTTCTCAGGCGCCGTCATCGCTTCCTTGTAGGCCCTGGCGACCTCGCCGATTTTGTAGTTGTTCACGGTGCGCAGCCATTTCACGCCAAGGCCAGTGAGCGTGTCCTCGATGGTGCGGTCGGCGTGGGCCGCGCTCTGTCCGACCGCGACCATGCGCGCGTCCTCGGGCGGCGAGGAGAGCAGCTCCTGCGTGCCGGTGGCCGAGGCGTAGCCGTTTTTCATGATCACCAGCACGCCGTCGCCCTTGTTGAGCAGGTTGGAAGCGACGCCGGAGAGCAGCCCGTTGTGCCAGAACCCGCCGTCGCCCATCACTGCCACCGCGCGCTTCGACGACATCGGCCCGACGCCGGCCGCAGCCGCCAGGCTCATGCCGTAGCCGAGCAGCGTGTTGCCCTGCGAGAAGGGCTCGAAGCTGGCGAAGGCGTGGCAGCCGACGTCCATCGAGACGTGCGGCCGGCCGACGTCCTGCGCCACCAGCTTCATGGCCGAGAACACCGGCCGCTCTGGGCAGCCGACGCAGAAGCTGGGCGGCCGCACGGGCAAGGCCCCCAGCAGGTTGCCCGCGCTTTCCCTTATTTTCCCGATTCCATTCAACCAATCGGCGCCGCGAGAGGTATTCAGGTGGGGCGCGTGCTGAGCGAGGAACTTCGACAAGCCGCGCACCAGCGATTCGACGTTGTACTCGCCCGCCATGTGCATGTAGTCCTTGCCGTGCAGCCGTACCGGCGCGTCGACGCGACGCAGGACGGTGGCGATCTCCTGCTCGATGAATTCGGGCTGGCCTTCTTCCAGGACAAAGACTGCAGTCTTGTCCCTGCAGAAATCGATGATCTCCTCGGGCACCAGCGGATACACCACGTTCAGCACCAGCGTCGGCAGCGGGCAGGCGCCGAACTGGTCGCCGAGTCCCATCAGGCCGAGGGAGCGCTGCAGGCCGTTATAGAGGCCGCCCTGCACGATCAGGCCGACCTTCTCTTTGCCCTCGAAGATTTCATTCAGTTTGTTTCTTCTAACAAATTCTCTGGCTGCGGGCAGCCGAACGTCGCTCTTCAGCTTCTCCTGCCGGAAAGTGGCCGGCGGATGCGCCAGGCGGTCGTAGATGAATTCCTTGGGCGGGCCGTCGAGCTGGTGGCGCGTCGAGACCGCAGGAGCGAGATTTTTCTTCGACAAAAAACTACCCCGTACGTGGCAGGCCCTGATCCGCAGCTCCATCATCACCGGCGTATTCGACGCCTCCGAGAGCTGGAAGCCTTTCTCGACCATGTCGACGATGGTGGAGAGGTTCGGCCGCGGATCGAGCAGCCACATTAGCGACTTCAGCGCGAAGGCGTGGCTGCGCTCCTGCGCGACCACGCCGCCCTCGCCGTAGTCCTCGCCGAGCACGATCAGCGTGCCGCCCATGACGCCGGCGCTTGCCAGGTAGGACAGCGCGTCCGCCGCCACATTGGTGCCTACGATCGACTTCCAGGTAACCGCGCCGCGGGCCGGATAGTTGATCGAGGCGCCGAGCATGGCGGCCGCTGAGGCTTCGCTGGTGCAGGCCTCCACGTGCACGCCGAGATCGTCCAGGTAGTCGCGCGCCTGCACCATCACGTCGAGCAGGTGCGACACCGGCGCGCCCTGGTAGCCGCCGACGTAGGACACGCCCGACTGCAGCAGCGCCTTGGTTACGGCGAGAATGCCTTCGCCGTGGAAGGTTTCGCCGTCGCCCAGCTTCAGCGCGCGGATTTCCTCAGTGAACTGCCGTTCCATGCCAGAGGCCTCTCATGAAGGAAACCAGGCGGTCCCAGACGTTCGGGTTCTGGATGACCTCGGCGCGGTAGAACGACGGGCAGAGCACGGCGGCATGCGCGTTTTCGCCGCACAGGCCGCAGCCGACGCAGCCGTCGATCACGGTCGCGACCGGGTCGCGGCGCAGCGGGTCGGGGTTGTCCTTGACGGTGAGCGTCGGACAGCCCGAGAGCCGGATGCACGAGTGGTCGCCGGTGCAGGTGTCCTCGTCGACGCCGTAGCGCACACGGACATGCCTTTCCCCGTTCTTCAGCCGTTCGGCGACCTGTGGACGTAATTTCCTTTGCCGCTCGAGCTGGCACTCGCCCTCGGCGATGATGACCTTCAAGCCCTTGTGGTCGGTGTTCATCGCTTCCTTGAGCGTCTTCGCCACTTCGCCGACGCGGTAGTTGTCGACTGTGCGGACCCAATCGGCGCCGATGCCGGCGAGCGCGCGCTCCATGCTCATGTCCGGCGCGTGGGTCTCGCTATGCTGCGGCGAGGAGGGCAGCTCCTGCGTGCCCGTGGCCGAGCTGTAGCCGTTCTTCATGATCACCAGGATGCCGTCGTTCTTGTTGAATACGGCGTTCGCGATGCCGGAGGTGAGGCCGTTGTGCCAGAAGCCGCCGTCGCCCATCATCGTCACGGTGCGCTTGGCGAACATCGGGTTCACCGCGGAGTTCGAGGCGAGCCCGAGGCCGTAGCCGAGCACCGTGTTGCCGATGTTGAACGGCGGCAGCGTCGAGAACAGGTGACAGCCGATGTCGGCCGACAGGTGGAACGCGCCGGTGTCCTTCTCCAGCACCTTCATGGCCGAGAACACCGGCCGCTCCGGGCAGCCGACGCAGAAGCCCGGCGGCCGCTGCGGCAGAGCGCCGAGGAGTTCCGCCGCCTTGCCTTTCAGCGTTTGGATTTTCTGAATGGGCGAATCCGAGGAAAAGAAACGAGCGAGGCCGGTGAGAACGACCTCTCCCGTGTACTCGCCAGCCATCGGCAGCACGTCCTTGCCGCTGACCTTCACTTCATTCGCGCCAGCGCGCCGCAGCGCCGCCTGGACTGCGTCCTCGATGTAGGCGGGCTGGCCTTCCTCGACGATGAGGACGTTTCTTTTGTCCTTCGAAAAAGAAACAATTTCGTTCGGAATGAGCGGATAGGTGACGTTGAGGCAGTAGATCGGCACGCGCGAGGCGCCGAAGACGTCGGCGAGGCCGAGCGTCTGCAGCGCGCGAATCACCGCGTTGTACATTCCGCCCTGGCAGATGATGCCGACGTCCGTCATTTCACCCGGAAAGAATTCGTTGAGCCGGTGCTCCTTGATGAACTCCACCGCGGCCGGCCAGCGCACGTCGATCTTGTGCTTCTCCTGAGCGTAGGTGGCCGGCGGCAGGCAGATGCGGTCGTAGTCGAAATCGGGGGCCTGAAGTTGATTTTTCTTGGAGTAGGGGCTCTCCCGGTTGCTCTTCGTCTTGAAGCTGCCCTGCACGTGGCAGGCGCGGATGCGCAGCTCGAGCATCACCGGCGTGCTGGACGCCTCGGACAGCTCGAAGCCGCGCTCGACCATCTCGACGATCTTCGGCAGGCTGGGGCGCGGGTCGAGCAGCCACATCTGCGACTTCATGGCGAAGGCGTGGGTGCGCTCCTGGATGATCGAGGCGCCCTCGCCGTAGTCCTCGCCGAGGACGAGCAGCGTGCCGCCCTTGACGCCGGCCGACGCGAGGTTGGAGAGCGCGTCGGACGCGACGTTGGTGCCGACGGTCGACTTGAAGGCCACCGCGCCGCGCATCGGGTAATTGATCGACGCCCCGAGCATGGCGGCGGCGCCGGCCTCGTTGGCGTTCGTCTCGACGTGCACCCCGAGGCCGTCGAGGATGTCGCGCGCGTCGTTCAGCACGTCCATGACGTGCGACACCGGCGCGCCCTGGTAGCCGCCGACATACGCGACGCCCGACTGAAGCAGCGCCTTGGTGACGGCGAGGATCGCCTCGCCGTGGAACGTCTCGCCGTCGCCGAGCTTCAGCTTTTCGACTTCCTGCTTGAACGATCTTTCCATTAGACCAGCACCTTAGGCAGCCAAACGGCGACCGCGGGAACGAAAAACACGAGCGCGAGGAGCAGCAGGCTCATCACGATATAGGGCAGCACGGCCTGGAAAATGTGCCCCATTCTCACCGCCGGCGGCGCCACGCCCTTCATGGTCATGAGGAGCAGGCCGTGCGGCGGCAGGAGCAGCCCGAGCTGCATGCAGATGAGGAACATGACGCCGAACCAGACCGGGTCGACGCCGTACTTCACGACCAGCGGCATGTAGATCGGCAAGGTGATGAGCATCATGCTCACCTGCTCGACGAACAGGCCGAGAAAAATCAGCAGCAGCATCATCAGCGCGATCACCGCGAGCGGCGGCAGGCCGAAGCCTACGATCATCTCCACCAGCCCGTTGCTCGCCCCCGAGAAGGAGAGGATCTGCGAGAACGTGGTGGCCCCGAGGATGATGAACAGGATCATTCCCGAGATGGCTGCCGTGCCCCGGAGCGCGGCGATGAGATTCCTTACGGACAAGGAACGATAAAGAATGGCAAGAACCATGGTGAAGAACGCGCCGATCGCCGCCGATTCGGTCGGCGTCGCCCAGCCCGCCGACATCGACGCCACGACGACCGCGAAGATCGAAACCAGCGGGATCACGTACTTGACGAACGGCCGGAGCTTTTCCCAGCCGTGGTGCTCGGCAAAAGCGGCGGTCGGCGCGAGCGCCGGGTTCATCCTCACCCGGGCGATGATGTAGATCACGAACGCGAAGCTGAGGATCAATCCCGGCATGACGCCGCCGATCAGCAGCTTCGAGATCGAGATGCCCGACAGGCTGCCGAGCAGCACGGTGAGCGCCGAGGGCGGAATCAGCATGTCGACCGCGCCAATGGCCATCAGCGGCCCCGTAGCCATGGTCGGGTGGTAGCCGCGCGCCAGCATCACCGGCAGCATCAGGCTGCCGAGCATCGCGGTGGTGGCGATGGTCGAGCCCGAGATCGCCGAGAACACCGTGCCGGCGACAACCGCGACGACCGCGAGCCGGCCCGGCACCTGCCGGATCAGGCGCTCGACGCCCTCGATGACCTTCACCGCCAGGCCGGTGTGGAACAGCACCTCGCCCATGAGAATGAAGAGCGGGATCGGGGTGAGCGAGAAGTTCGCCACCGAGCTCACCGAATTGCGCGCGAGCTGCACCAGTCCCGGCTCGCCGCCGAGGAACAGCACCGCGCCGAGCAGGTTGATCACCAGGAAGGAGAAGGCGACCGGCAGTCCGAGGAAGAGCAGCAGCGTCGATCCCCCGAGCATCAGCCATGCGGCGGCGTCCCATGACATGCCCTACCCCGTCGACACCGCGTCGTCGCGCGGCGCGCGCGGGGCCAGCCAAAGCCGGCGCATGCGGAACAGCATTTCGAGGGTCAGGCAGGCGAACGCGACCGGCAGGACACTGAGCAGCCACCATTCCGGCGTCACCAGCGTCTTGATCGACAGCGATCCGGCCTTGAAGCTGGCGAAGGCGGCGCGCGCGCTGTACCAGAAGATGATCGCGCAGCAGGCGAGACCGAGGATGTCGACCGCCCACTCGAACAGCCAGCCGACCCGCGGCGGCACGGCGCGCAGCACGATGTCGACGCGGATGTGCTGGCCGCGCCGCAGCAGCCACGGTGCGGTGAGCAGCGTGACCAGGAACAGCATCGCTTCGGAGATTTCTGCAGACCACGCCAGGCCGGCAACCCCGGGAACGACACGCACGTTGCGCAGGAACACGTCCGCGCAGATCATGAGCGTCATCCCGAAGATGAGCACGCAGGCGGCCGCCGCGAAGACCTCCAGCAGCCGCCCGTATGCGCGCTCGATACCTTGCATTGAAGCGTTTCCCGAGGCGTTTCCCGAAGCGTTTCCCAAAGCGTTTCCCAAAGCGTTTCCCGAGGCGTCTCCCTATTTGGCCAGCACCTTCTTCAGCGCCTCGCCGTACTGCGGGCTCGCCTTGATCGCGTTCGCCCAGCCGATCTCCTTGGCCTTCTCGACGTATTCCTTGCTGGTCTTGGCGTCGAAGTGGATCGTCTGGATGCCGGCCTCGGCCTGGCGCTTGGCTTCCTGCTGGTTGTAGGTCTTCCAGAAATCGTTCTGCTGCTCGTAGGCGAGCGCCTTGCGGTCGAGGTACTCGCGCGCCTTGGCCGGCAGGCCCTTGTACTTGTCCAGGTTCATCACCAGCGACACCTCGGCGTTGTAGAAGCCGGGATCGACGCGGAACTTGGTCTTCTCCTGCCAGTTGAGGTCGAACAGGGCGTGGATCGGCCAGCCGTAGCCATCGATCACCCCGCGCTCGAGCGCCGTGTACACCTCGCCGGGCGGCGTGGTCATCACCTGCGCGTTCATCGATTGGAAGAACTCCCGGTAGACCGGAGTGATGCGGATCTTCAGACCGGTGAGGTCGGGCTTGTCGATCTTCTTGGTGAGGTAGAGGTGGAAGGGCGTGAACTCGACCACCTTGGCGAGGTAGCGCATGTTGCCCTTTTCAGCCCAGATCTTGTTGATGAGGTCGTAGCCGCCGTTCTTGCGCTGCTCGGCGGCGCTGGTCTCGGACAGCTTGAGGATGTCCGCCTCGGGCATGACGTTGGTGTAGAAGGCCCCGGTGGTGAACCCGATGTCGACCACGCCGCTCTGGACCGCCTTGCCGACCTCGAAGGTCGGGATCGCCTTGGGCCCGCCGATGAAGTTGATCTGCAGCACGCCCTTGCCGTCCTTGTTCACGTCCGCGATCCAGTCGGTCGTGCGCTTGACATAGAACTGGTTCTCGGGGAACGCGCTGACCAGGCGCAGCGTCACTTCTTGGGATTGCGCCGGTGCCGCGACCAGCGCCGGTCCGAAGACCAGGGCAAGGCAAAGAACGCGCTTCATGGGATTCGATTCCTCCTCTGTAGGGAGAGCGAGGTTAGGCGCCGCGCGGTTTATTTGTCAAATCAATGACGCTCATGATATGAATCATCGTTGTGAATGTTCAGGACATCGACCTGAACCTGCTGCGGGTGTTCGACGCCGTGCTGCACGAGCGCGGCGTCACGCCCGCCGCGGGGCGCCTCGGCCTGACTCAGCCGGCGGTGTCCAACGCGCTCGCCCGGCTGCGGGCGCTGTTCGGCGACCCGCTGTTCCTGCGCACTCCGGGCGGCATGGACGCGACCCCGTTCGCGCGCGAGCTGGCCGGGCCGGTGAGGCAGGCGCTGGCGCTGCTCGAGTCGGCGCTCGCGCACGGCCCTGGCTTCGACCCGGCGACCTCGGCCCGCGCGTTCCGCTTCTACATGTCGGACCTCGGCCAGATCGAGTTCCTGCCGCCGCTGGTCGAGCGGGTGCAGCACGAGGCGCCCGGGGTGCGGCTGGAGGCCGCGGGCCTGGACGTCGAGGACATCGCCGCCGCGCTCGCCGCGGGCGCGCTCGACCTCGCCGTCGGCTTCCTGCCGAGTCTCGGTGCCCCGGTGCGCCGCACCGCGCTCTTCCGCGATCCCTACGTGTGCCTGATGCGCGCAGATCACCCAATAAAGGCATTAACAAAAAAGTCTTTTCTCACCGCCTTGCACGTGCTGGTGACCTACCGCGGCGGCCATCGCGTCATCGAGGAGGCGTTCGAGCGCGCCGGCATCTCGCGGCGAATCGCGCTGCGCGTGCCGCATTTCACCGTGGTGCCGATGGTGCTCGAGCGCACCGACCTCATCCTGACGCTGCCGGCACGAGTGGCGCGCGTCTACGAGAAGCGCGGCAACTTCAAATCGCTGCCGCCGCCGGTGCCGATTCCCCAGGCCGACGTCGGGGTGCACTGGCACGAGCGCTTCGAGGCCGACGCGGGCAACCGCTGGCTGCGCGAGCAGATCGTCGAGCTCTTCCGAGAGAAATAGAGCGATGAACGCCCTCGTCGTCGGCGCGGGCCCGGCCGGCCTGTATTTCTCGTATCTCGCCAAGCGGCTCGATCCGCGCTGGCGCATCCGCGTCGTCGAGCAGAACCCGCCCGATGCCACCTTCGGCTTCGGCGTGGTGTTCTCCGACAAGGCCCTCGAGTTCCTGCGCGGCGACGACCCCGAAACCTACGACGCCATCACGCCGCACATGGAGGCTTGGACCGACCTCACCGTCGTGCACCGCGGCACGCCGGTCGTGATCGACGGCATCGGCTTCTCCGCGATCGGACGGCTGAAGTTCCTGCAGCTCATGCAGCAGCGCGCGGCGAGCGCAGGTGTTCACCCGGAGTTCAACACCCGGCTGTCGGACTTGGGCGAATTGAAGCAATACGACCTCGTCGTGGCGGCCGACGGCGCGAACTCGGTCGTACGAGGATGCGCGGACTTCGGCACCACGATCACGCCGCTCACGAACAAGTTCGCCTGGTTCGGCACCACGAAGATCTTCCCCACCCTCACGCAGACCTTCGTGCAAAACGAGCACGGGACCTTCAACGCGCACCATTACCGCCATTCGCCAGAAATGAGCACGTTCGTGTTCGAGTGCGACGCCGCCACGTGGCAACGCGCCGGCTTCGTCGGCATGGATGAGGCGCAGACGCTTCAATACTGTGAACGCACGTTCGCGGCGACTTTGGGAGGGCACCGTCTCGTCTCGAACAATTCCGTATGGAGAAACTTTCCGAATGTAAGAAATTCGCGCTGGCATGCAGGCAATGTGGTGCTGATCGGCGACGCCCTGCGCACGGCGCATTTCTCGATCGGGTCGGGGACGCGGCTCGCCATGGAGGACGCCATCGCCCTCGCAAGAGCATTAAGGGAAAATCCGCTGCCCGAGGCCTTGGCAGCTTTCGAAGCCGCGCGCAGGCCGATCGTCGACAAGCTGGTCGCGGCGGCGGACGCGAGCGGCAACTGGTACGATCGCTTCCCCGGGCACATGCGGCTCGCGCCGCGCGAGTTCGCCTGGAGCTATATCCAGCGCAGCGGGCGCATCGACCCGGACCGGCTCAGGAAGATTTCGCCGAAATTCGCAGATGGGTAGAAAGTCAGGATAGGAATGCTCTTTCCCACCACGCTGGTCGGCAGCTACCCGCAGCCCGAATGGCTGATCGACCGGAAGAAGCTCGCGGGACGCTTCCCGCCGCGCGTGCGCGCGCGAGAGCTTTGGCGGGTCGAAGAATCGTTCCTGAAAGAAGCACAGGACGATGCCACCGTGCTCGCGATCCGGGCGCAGGAAGCCGCGGGTCTCGACATCGTCACCGACGGGGAGACGCGGCGCGAGAGCTACTCGAACCGCTTCGCCACGGCGCTCGAAGGCGTGGACATCGACCACCCGGGGAGCGCGCTCGACCGCTCGGGCCATCCCAATCCGGTGCCGCGCATCGTCGGAAGAGTGAGGCGCAGGCACGCGGTCGAAGTGGAAGACCTGCTTTTTCTCAGAAGGCATACAAGCAAGCGGGTGAAGATGACCGTACCCGGTCCGTTCACCATGTCGCAGCAGGCGCAGAACGACTACTACGCTTCGGACGAGGAAGCGGCCATGGACTATGCGGTGGCGGTGAACCAGGAGGTCCGCGACCTCTTCGCCGCCGGGGCCGACATCGTCCAGATCGACGAGCCCTACATGCAGGCGCGTCCGGAGAAGGCGCGCCAGTATGGTCTCAAGGCCCTCAATGCCGCCCTCGACGGCGTCGAAGGCGAGACCGCGGTCCATATCTGCTTCGGCTACGCGGCGATCATTCATCAGCGGCCCTCGGGCTATTCATTCCTGCCCGAGCTGGCAGGGTGCTCGTGCCGGCAGGTCTCCGTCGAGACCGCGCAGTCGAACCTCGACTGCGCGGTGCTGGAGAAGCTCGCGGGCAAGAAGATCATGGTCGGCGTGCTCGACCTGAACAGCACGACAGTGGAGACGCCGCAGCAGGTCTTCGACCGGGTGACGAGGGCGATGCCTTACGTCCGGAAGGAAGACATCGTTCTCGCGCCCGATTGCGGCATGAAGTACCTGCCGCGCGAGATCGCGTTCGGCAAGATGAAGGCGATGGTCGAAGCGGCGCGCCTGCTTCGCGCCGCGTACGGCTGATGTTCAGGGTGGAGCATGTCGGGAGCTTTCTGCGCCCGGAACGCCTGCTCGGCGCGGCGCGCAGCCACAAGGCCGGCCGGATCGACGCCGACCGCTTGAAGGAAATCCAGGACGACTGCGTCCGCGAGATCGTGGCGTTCCAGGAGTCGGTCGGACTGCCCACGATCACCGACGGCGAATTCAGGCGCCGCAGCTGGTCGGCCGGCTTCATCGATGCCGTGGAGGGCTTCGGGCTGCGCGACGGCACGCTCACGTTCCGCAACGAGACCAGCATCGTCGGCGTCGCCGCCTCCCCTTATGCGAAATCTCCACTGCGGCGCAAGCGCCGCATCGTCGTCGAGGACTACAGGTTCCTGAAGTCGATCGTCAGGAAGGGAGTGCCGAAGGTGACGATCGCGGCGCCGGACGTGATGCACTACTTCCTTGGGCCGAAGTCGTTCGAGCCGTCAATATACGGGGACCGAGAAGCGTATTTTGCCGACCTGGTGAAGATCTATCGGGAAGAGATCGCCGAGCTGGCGGCGGCGGGCTGCGGTTATCTGCAGCTCGACGACACCGCGCTGCCGTGCAATTGCGACCCGCACGCGCGCACCGAGGTTGCCGCGCGCGGCGAGGACGCGGACGAACTCACCGAGCGCTACGCCCGTCTCATCGACGAGGCGGTCGCGGAAAGGCCGGCCGGCATGACGCTCGGCATCCACCTTTGCCGCGGCAATCTGAAGGGCGCCTGGATGGCCGAAGGCGGCTACGAGCCGATCGCCGAGGCGCTCTTCAACCGGATCGGTGCGAACGTCTATTGCCTCGAGTACGATAGCGCCCGCGCCGGCGATTTCTCGCCCCTGCGCCACGTGCCCAGGGGCAAGCGGGTGATTCTTGGCCTGGTGAGCACCAAGACTCCGGTGCTGGAAAAGAAGGATTTCTTGAAACGGCAGATCGATGCGGCCTCGCGCCACGCGGGGCTCGAGCAGCTCGGCATCGGTCCGCAGTGCGGGTTCTCGAGCGGCGGCGGTGGCGGCCAGCCGATCACGCAGGACGACACGCGCCGCAAGCTCGAGCTCATCATGGAGGTCTCACAGGAGATATGGAGTCACACATGAAGAAAATCTCTATCGCAGTCATGGCAGTTGCGCTGGCGGCGTGCGACAGCATCCCGACCAATTACACCAACCAGGGCGTCGCCATCGGCGCGGTGAGCGGTGCCGTGCTCGGCGCCACGGCCTACAGCGGCAACCGCTCGAGGGGCGCGATCATCGGCGCGATCGGCGGCGGGCTTGCCGGCGGCGCGGTCGGCACCTACATGGACAACCAGAAGCGCGACCTGGAGAAGAACCTGGCGAAGGAGATCCAGAGCGGGGATGCGAAAATCGACAAGCTGCCGAACGACGTGGTACGCATCACCATGACCAGCCATTCCGCGTTCGACACCAACTCGACCGTGGTCAAGCAGAGCTTTTATTCCACGATGGACAAGCTTTCGGACGTGATGACCCGGTACCAGAAGACGACGTTGACGGTGGTCGGGCACACCGACAACGTCGGCAGCGACAAGTACAACCAGGACCTCTCGCAGCGCCGCGCCTACTCGGTGGCGCAGTACCTCGAGTCCAAGAAGGTCAACCCGGTGCGCCTGGCCACTGCGGGCAAGGGCGAGTCCGAACCCGTCGCCAGCAACGCCACGGAGGCCGGGCGGCAGCTGAACCGCCGGGTCGAGATCTACGTGGAGCCGGTGCGCGAGGGCTGATGGCATGAGCGAGACGAAGCCGAAGGGACTGGGAAAGGGCCTCACCAACTACGGCGACCCGGCGTTCTCCCTCTACCTTCGGCGCTCGTTCGCGAAGAGCATGGGCTACTCGGGCGAGATGCTCGCCCGCCCGGTGGTCGGGATCGCCGACTCGAAGAGCGGCTTCAACAACTGCCACCGCCATTTCCCCGAGCTGATCGAGGCGGTGAAGCGCGGCGTGCTCGCGGCAGGCGCGCTGCCGATCGAGTTTCCCACCGTCTCGCTGGGCGAGGTGTTCCTCAGCCCGACCTCGATGATGTTCCGCAATCTCATGTCGATCGACGTCGAGGAGATGATCCGCGCCCAGCCGATGGACGCGGTGGTGCTGGTCGGCGGCTGCGACAAGACCGTGCCCGCCCAGCTCATGGGCGCGGCCTCGGCGAACCTGCCGGCGGTGCAGCTTCTCGCCGGCCCGATGATGCCGACGTCGTTCCACGGCGAGCGCCTCGGAGCCTGCACCGATTGCCGGCGGTTCTGGGCGTTGCACCGCGCGGGAAAGGTCGATGGCTCGGAAATCGAGACCATCGAAGGCAACCTCGCCACTACGGCCGGGACCTGCGCGGTGATGGGCACGGCTTCGACCATGGCGTCGATCGCCGAGGCGCTCGGCATGGCGCTCCCGGGCAGCGCCGCCATCCCCGCGGTGCACGCCGACCGCCTGCGCGCCGCCGAGGCGAGCGGGCGCTGCGCCGTCGAATTGATCAAGACCGGGCTGAAACCTTCCCAGATCATCACCGAGAAATCGGTCGAGAATGCGTTGAGAGTCCTGCTCGCGATCGGCGGCTCCACCAACGCGATCGTCCACCTCACCGCAGTGGCGGGCCGGGCCGGCATCAAGATCGACCTCAAACATCTGAACCAGCTTTCCGATTCCACCCCGGTGCTGGTGGACCTCAAGCCGACCGGCCAGCACTACATGTCGGACCTGTATGCGGCCGGCGGCGTGGGCGCGGTCATGAGAGAGCTGAAGCCGCTGCTGCACCTCGACTGCATGACCGTTGCCGGCATCACGCTCGGTGAGGTTCTCGAAGCGCATCCGGCATGGGTCGACCGCGCCGTGGTGAAGCCCTTCAAGGAACCTCTTGCGAAGGAGGGCGGTCTGGTTGCACTGTTCGGCTCGCTCGCGCCCAACGGCGCGATCCTCAAGCGCTCGGCCGCGGATCCCAAGCTCTTCGAGCGCGAGGGCCGGGCAGTGGTGTTCTCGTCGCTCGACGATCTCTCGGCGCGCATCGACGATCCGCAGCTCGACGTCACGGCCGAGGACTTCCTCGTGCTGCAGAACGCCGGGCCGAAGTCCGGCTACGCCATGCCGGAAGCGGGCTACCTGCCGATTCCGCAGAAGCTCGCGCGCGCCGGCGTCAAAGACATGGTGCGCATCTCCGACGCCCGCATGAGCGGCACGGCGTACGGCACCATCGTGCTGCACGTGTCTCCCGAAGCGGCGGTCGGCGGCCCGCTCGCACTGGTGCGCAACGGCGACCGCATCCGCCTTTCGGTGAAGGCCCGGTCGATCGACCTGGCGGTTCCGGAAGAGGAGCTACGGAAAAGAAAAGCCGCGTGGCAGCCGCCGGCTCCGCCGCCCACCCGCGGCTACGCCAAGCTGTACATGGACCACGTGCTGCAGGCCGAGCACGGCTGCGATTTTGACTTTTTGCGCCGCTAGCGGCGCAGCGACTTCTGAGAAAAGCCTAGCTTCCATCACCGCGCGGCATAATAGGCGCGGAGGAAGCGCCATGAAGCCGATGCGTTCGATGCAGGAGCGGGTCAGCGAAGCGGAGTGGGACCTGCGGGTGAATCTGGCGGCCTGCTATCGCCTGGTCGCGAAGTACGGCATGACCGACCTCATCTACAACCACATCACGGCGCGCGTTCCCGGGCCGGAGCACCACATCCTGATCAGCGCGTACGGAATGCTCTACGAGGAAGTCACCGCCTCGAGCCTGATCAAGGTCGACCTCGCCGGCAACATCATCGAAAAGCCCGACCACGGCTACTCGGTCAACGCCGCGGGCTACATCATCCACAGCGCCATCCACGAGGCGCGCGAGGACGCGCAGTGCGTGATCCACACCCACACGCCGGCGGGAATCTCGGTGTCGGCGATGGAGGAAGGGCTGCTGCCGCTCTCGCAGACGGCGATGCGCTTTCACCAGCACGTCGCCTATCACGAGTACGAGGGCCCCGCTTTCAATCGCGGCGAGAAGGATCGGCTGGTGGCGCACCTCGGCAAGCACAACGCCATGATCCTGCGCAACCACGGCCTGCTCGCCTGCGGGCCGAGCATCCCGCAGGCTTTCAACATGATTTACTGGCTCGAGCAGGCCTGCCGCATCCAGGTGCAGCTCCTCTCCTGCCAGCGGCCGCTGCACCAGGCGAAGCCCGAGGTCGTGGCGCTGACGGCCGAGGTGCTCTCCGGAACGGAGATCACGCTCGACAACGAAGCGCTCACCAATCCCAACATCAAGGAAGGCGCGCAGAAGGCGGGCAGCGGCTATGGCCTGCTCGAGTGGCCGGCTCTGCTGCGCTCGCTCGATCGCGTCGATCGCTCGTATCGTGAGTGAAAGTCGGCCCCGCGTCGGGTTCATCGGCGCGGGCCGGGTCGGCAAGGGGCTCTCGCTCGCGCTTGCTCGTTCCGGTTACCAGCTCGTCGGCGTCGCGGGTCGCGGCCTGGATCAAAAGAAGTCCGTCGTCGCCGCCGCGGAGCTGGTCTTTCTCACCGTCCCGGACGATTCGCTGAGCGCGGCCTGCGCGGAGCTCCTCTGGAGGGACAAGTCGGTGGTCCATTGCAGCGGCGCTGCCGGACTCGAGGTTCTGCAGCATGCGAAGAACCAGGGCGCGCGGGTCGGAGGCTTCCATCCCTTGCAGATGTTCGCAGACCCGGAAGTCGCGGCGCGTGGCCTGAAAGGCTGCGCCGTCGCGGTGGAGGCCGAAGAGCCGCTCGCGACGATCTTGCTTCGCATGGTGGCGGATCTCGGTGCGCGAGCGTTGCGGGTGCCCCCCGGCGCGCGCGCCGCTTACCACGCGGCGGCACATTACGCCGGGCCGTTCGTCACCGCTCTCCTCGCCGAGGCGGTGACGATCTGGTCGCGTCTCGGCATCCCCGACAACGATGCGCTGGCCGCGCTTCTGCCGCTCGCGCGCGGCAGCCTGGACGCGATCGAGCACTCCGGATTGCCGCGGGCCATGGCAGGCTCGGTGGCGCGCGGTGATGTCATGACGCTCGAGCGCCATCTGGCCGCCCTCGGCGGGCTCGACCCGGCGCTGCGCGATTTCTACTGCCGCCTGGCGCTGCGGACGGTGCCGCTGGCCCTCGCAGCCGGCAAGCTCGACGCCGCGGGCGCGGCTCGCGTTCGCGAGCTGCTGGAGAAGGGCTATTTGGCCGGAATGTCGTAGTTGAGGCGGAAGGTGCCGTCGCGCTCGAGCACCAGGCGCGCGGTGGTCCAGCCGCGGCGCTCGACCGGCTCCTGCTCACGCAGCGCGATCAAGGCTTTGGGCGGACCGTCGGTGTCGCAAGGGGTAAAGAATTCGGGTTTGTCTGTGGCGTCCTTGCGGAAAACGACGTAGCGCACCTTGCCGGTGGAGTCTCCCGCGCGCTCCAGGTCGACGATCATGTGAGCGCTCGCCCAGTCCTGCGGCAGGCCCTGCGCCAGGCAGCGGAAGATCTCGCTGATCACGTCCATCTGGGTCTCGTTCGCTTCCTGCGCCAGTGCGGCGTGAAACGGTACCAGCGCGACCACGGCGGCGGCGAGGAGCAGACGTCGCATGATGCGATCATTCTAGGATGAAAGTGCCGGCGAAGCTGGTCTGCCTCGAGACCTACTGGAACGAGAAGCTGTTCGAGAGCTTCTCGGTCAAGCCCTTTTTCGAGGCGATGGCGCCGCTCGTGGCGCCTCCGCTACGGGTAGCGCACCGGTTCGTGGAGTCCGCGGAAGGGCTCGCGTACTACGCGCGGCGCCCGGACGGGGTGATGTGGCGCCGCGCGGATCTGTTCGACGCGCCGGTCTACTACCTCGCGTTCCACGGCAAGCCTGGAACGGTGATCTCGCTCACCGGGGACATCGGGGCCGAGCCGCTGATCGACGCCTTCGCGGGCTACGGGCGGGGCTACCGCAACCTCGTCTATTTCGCCGCCTGCAGCGTGCTGCGCGGGGCGCAGGGCGAGCGCTTCGCGAGGGCATTCCTCAGGAAGACCGGCGTGCGCGCGGTGATCGGCTACACGACCCGCGTGGACTGGATGGCGAGCCTCGTCGCGGACCTCCTTTTCCTCCACCGGTTCTACCGCGACCCGTCGCCATGGCGGAATTTGCGGCGTATCTTCCGCTCGGTGCAGCGCGACTATCCCCGGGCGCGGCGGCTCGGGCATCTCCTCATGACGCGGGACTGACATGACGCTGAAGATCCGAAGGGTGGTGACCGGCCACGACGCACAGGGCAGGGCGCGCGTGGCGTTCGACGAGGTCTGCGGCAACGTCATCTCGCGCCGGCCGAACCATGCGAGCTGCGTGGTGTGGTCCACCGGCACGTTCCCGGCGGACAACGGCGGCGAGGCCGATGGCGCGATGCGCGAGGTGGGCACCACCGACCCGAACGGCACGGTGTTCCGGATCGTCGAATACCGTCCCGGCGTCGCGCCACGCAACCACCGCACCGAGTCGATCGACTACGCCGTGGTGCTCGCGGGCGAGATCGACATGGAGCTCGAGGGCGAGACGGTGCATCTGCGCGCGGGCGACGTCCTGGTACAGCGCGGCACCGCGCACAACTGGGTGAACCGCGGCGCCGAGCCGTGCGTCATCGCGTTCGTCCTGGTCGCCGCCAAGCCGGTGGAGCGAGATGGGAGAAGACTGAATGCAGTGGGCTAAGGCACTGGTCGTCGCATTTCTGTTTCTTGGGAATGCCAATGCACAAACCGACTATCCAATCCGTCCGGTCAAGGTGATCGTGCCTTCCCCGCCCGGCGGCGGCACCGACATCCTGGCGCGCGTGCTGGCGCAGCACTTGTCCAAGGCGCTCGGCCAGCCGTTCTTCGTGGAGAACAAGGCTGGCGCGGGCAACATGATCGGCATCGAGTTCGTGGCCCACGCCCCGGCCGACGGCTATACCGTGCTCGTGGTTCCGAGCACCCTCGCACTCAACTCGGTGCTCTACAAGAAGGTACCGTACGACCCGGTGCGCGATTTCTCGCCGGTCACCCTTGCCGCCACCGCCCCCAACGTGCTGGTGGTGAACCCGGCGCTGCCGGCGAAATCGCTCGCCGAGTTCATCGCGCTTGCCAAGGCGAAGCCCGGCGCGCTCAGCTATGGCACGCCGGGCATCGGCACTTCGCCGCATCTTTCCATGGAGCTCCTGAAGAGCATGGCCGGAATCGATCTGCAGCACGTGCCGTACCGCGGTACCGCTGCCGCAGTGACCGACGTGATCGGCGGGCAGATCGCGGCGACCTTCGCCAACGCGTTCACCGCCAAGCCGCAGGTGGACTCGGGGCGGGTGCGCGCGCTCGCCGTGTCCGGCCCGCATCGTCTCAACGCGTTCCCGGGGGTGCCTCCCGTGGCCGAGGCGGGCGTGCCGGGCTACGAGGCGATGCAGTGGTATGGCTTGGCGGTGCCCGCCGGCACGCCGGCACCGATCATCGCGCGCCTCCACGCCGAAGCCGCCAAGGCGCTGCAAAGCGACGAGATGAAGGAGAAGCTGGCGCTCGACGGCGCGCAGCCGGTCGGCAGCTCGCCGGCGGAATTCGCCGCGCTCATCCGCCGCGAGCTCGAGAAATGGACGCGCGTGGTCCGGGCCGCCGGCATAGAACTTCAGTAGCTCAGAGAAGCCGTGCTCGCCTAAAGGAGCCGCGCTCGCGCGGCTGCGGCCGTGCGGGTCTCGACGCCCAGCTTCTCGTAGATGCGCTCGAGATGCTTTTCGACGGTCCGTGGGCGCGCGCCGAGGATCGCCGCGATGTCACGGTTGGTCTTGCCGGCGGCGACCCACTCGAGCACTTCGCGCTCCCGCGCCGTGAGCGCGCCGCAGCTCACGAGGCTGTCTGGCTCGACGAGGCGGTAAAGGTTGGCAAGATGCGGCCGCAGCGTTTCGGCGAGGTGCAGCTCGCGCTCGCCGAAGGCGCTCGAGGCGCGGTTGAAGACGAAGCTGACGAGCAGCCGCCGATCGACGTAGATCGGCAGAGCCATGGTGTGGCGGATGCCGATCGGGCGGTAATAGTCGTTGTAGAGGGGCGTTTCCATGAAGGCCTCGCCTGGAACGAGGTCGCTGATCCGGCGGGTCACCGCGGAGGGATTGCGGCCATGGGCGCGGACCAGCGGATGCTCGGGAAAATAGCGGTCGAAGACTTCGATCTGGCGCGCCGAAATCGCGCCCGGCGCGTCGCTCACGACGCTGCGGTGATTGCTTTCGAGGTTGCACACCGAGAGCGTGGTGAGCTCGGAGCCGATCACCCTGGCGAGCGCGGCGACACCCCCGCGGGCGAAGCCTCCCGGCGCTCCGCATTCCGCGCCGATCGCGTGGAGCGTGTCGAGCGCCGCGTGCAGGTCCCGGCGGGTGAGCGCAGGCATGCTGATCGACGTTCTACCTACTAGTAAGTCATCTGTCAACTAACTAGTAAGTAAGGGTTCCGTGCTACGCTCCGGGCATGGCGAAAGCGGGGCAGAACGGCGACAGCGCGCAGCGCATCCTCGACGTGGCCGAGCGCCTGGTGCAGACGCGCGGGTTCAACGGCTTCAGCTACGCCGACATTGCCGAGGCGCTGGACCTGACCAAAGCCAGCCTGCATTACCACTTCCCGTCGAAGGCGGACCTCGGCAGGCGGCTGATCGAGCGCTACGAACACGCCTTCCTCGAGGTGCTGAAAGGCATCGACGCGACCGCTGCGGCGCCGCGGGAGAAGCTCAAGCGCTATGCGCGCATCTACGCCGACGTGCTGCGCGACAACCGCATGTGCCTGTGCGGCATGCTCGCGTCCGATTACGCCACGCTGCCGAAGGCGATGAAGGAGGACGTGAGGCACTTCTTCGACGAGAACGAGCAATGGCTCGTCGCGGTGCTCGAGCAGGGCCGCAAGAGTGGCGCCCTGGAGTTCAAGGGGTCGGCGCTCGACCTCGCGCGCGTCATCGTCGGGTCGCTCGAAGGCGCCATGATGCTCGCGCGTTCCTATGGCGAGCCCGCGCGCTTCGACACCGCCGCCGAGCGGCTGATCGCCTCGCTCTAGCCGCCTCGCTCTAGCCGCGCGTACGTAGTCCTACGCATTTCCTGTCGGGGCCGAGAGGGTTTCAATACCCTATCCTTTTTCACCGACAGGAGGGGCGCATGAAGCAGGCCGAACGCAAGGACTTCCGCAAACCCGACGAGGTGCGCGAGTTTCCGAACGGCCGCGTCGAGCTGATCAGCATCGGCGGCGCGACCGTGGGCCGGGCGGTGTTCGAGCCGGGATGGAAGTGGTCGACCTCGGTGCAGCCGCTCGCCAAGACCAGGAGCTGCGAGGCGCCGCACTTCCAGTACCACGTCTCGGGCGTGCTGCGGATCCTGATGGACGACGGCACCGAGTTCGACTGCCGCGCGGGCGACGTGTCGCTGCTGCCGTCCGGCCACGACGCGTGGGTCGTCGGCAACGAGCCCGCGGTGGTGGTCGATTTCCAGGGCATGATCGACTACGCGAAAGCCCACTCTCACTAGGAGCGCGCCATGAGCCTTCTGGACGGACGCAACTTCACCGGCATCGTGCTCGAGCGCGGCAAGACCGAGGGCGACGCCGACACGATCACGTTCAACGCCGGCCGTTTCCGCTCGAGCGCGTGCGATCGCTACGAATACGGCGACGCCCCGTATACGGCGACCACGTCGGGCGAAGCGGTGAGCTTCGAAGCCCGGACCGAAAGCCCGAAGTACGGCAGCCTCGTCTGGCGCGGCGTGGTGCGCGGCCCGCGCCTCGACGGAACCCTCACCATGGTGCGCGACGGCAGGACGCTGGGCGAGAAGTGGGTCCTCGCCGGAGAGAAAGGCTGAGCGCCGTGCCGCGCGTGGCCGTGATCCAGCGCCCGCCGGTGTTCCTCGACCGCGCCGCGACCCTCGACCGGGCCGTCGCCTCGCTTGGCGAGGCCGCGGCGAATGGCGCTCGGCTGGCGGTGTTTCCGGAGGCGCTGGTTCCCGGCTATCCGGCGTGGATGTGGCGGCTGCGGCCGGGGCCGGACATGGCCCTTACAGAGCGGATTCATGCGCGCCTCCGGACGAACTCGGTGAGCCTCGCCGCCGACGAGCTCTCCCCGCTGCGCGAGGCGGCGCGCCGCCACGAGCTGACGGTGGTCTGCGGACTCCACGAGCGCGACGAGGCGCTCGGCGGCGGCACGCTCTACAACACCGTGGTCACGATCGGCGCCGACGGTGCGCTGCTCAACCGCCACAGGAAGCTGATGCCGACCAATCCCGAGCGAATGGTCTGGGGCTGCGGCGACGCCAGCGGCCTCAGGACGGTCCCCACGGCGTGCGGACGCATCGGCGCCCTGATCTGCTGGGAAAGCTACATGCCGCTTGCGCGCTACGCCCTGTATGCGCAGGGGCTCGACGTTTACGTGACCCCGACCTACGACAGCGGCGAGCGGGCGGTCGCGACCATGCAGCACATTGCCCGCGAAGGCGGCTGCTGGGTGGTGAGCTGCGGCTCCGCGCTTCAGGCGCGCGACATCCCGGATGCGTTTCCGGGGAAAGGCGAGCTCTTTCGCAACCCCGACGAGTGGATCAACCCGGGCGACTCGGTCGTGGTCGCTCCGGGCGGCAAGATCGTCGCCGGGCCGCTGCACGAAGAGCGCGCGATCCTGTACGCCGAGATCGACCTCGAGCGCGTCGGCGTGGCGCGCCGCAGCCTGGACGTCGTCGGCCATTACGCGCGGCCCGATCTCTTCGAGCTGCGCGTAAACGCCCGCCCGCAAACCGTGGTTGAATTGCACTGATGGACCTCTATCACGACCACAGCCGCGCGTTGCAGGACCGCTTCGACAGCCGGCGGATCGCCGACCGATTGGCGGAGAAGCTGCTGCGCGCCGAGTTCAGCGAAGAGGACCGCGCCTTCATCGCCGGGCAGAGCCTCTTCTTCCTCGCGACGGCCGATGCGCAGGGCCAGCCCGATTGCTCGTACAAGGGCGGCGCGCCCGGATTCGTGCGGGTCGTGGCGCCGGACACGCTCGCTTTCCCGAGCTACGACGGCAACGGCATGTTCAAGAGCCTCGGCAACATCTCGGCCAACCCCGCGGTCGGGCTCCTGTTCATCGATTTCCAGGCGGGGAAGCGCCTGCGGGTGAACGGCGATGCTGCGCTGCACCTCGACGACCCGCTGAAGGAGGCTTATTCCGAGGCGCAGGCGATCGTGCGGGTGCGTGCGCGCCACATCTTCCCCAACTGCCCGCGCTACATCCACCGTATGCAGATGGTCGAAGCTTCGCCCTACGTTCCGGACGCGGGCCGCGCTACGCCGGTGCCGGGCTGGAAGCGCAGCGAGAGCTTCAAGGACTACCTGCCGCGGCCGGATCGGTCGGGTTGACAAGTCACGCCGATTTACTTCAAGCTTCATCTATTGAGGCTTGGAGTAGATCGCCTGCTCGCAGACCGTGAAAGCATCGCCCGCGCCGGCGACCACCGCGCACTGCGCGTCTGGCTGCGGCTGCTCACCTGCACCCAGCTGATCGAGCGGCGGGTGCGCTCGCGGCTGCGCGAGCGCTTCGCCACCACCCTGCCGCGCTTCGACCTGATGGCGCAGCTCGAGCGCCATCCCGAGGGCCTCAAGATGAACGCGCTGTCGCGCCTGCTGATGGTCACCGGCGGCAACGTCACCGCGATCGTCGACCAGCTCGAGAAGGAGGGGCTGGTCGAGCGGCTCGAGGAGCCCGCCGACCGGCGCGCGTTCCGCATCCGCCTCACCCGCGCGGGCGAAAAGAGTTTTGCCGAGATGGCGCGGGCGCACGAGGTGTGGGTCGTGGAGCTGCTCGCCGGCATGAGCCGGCGCGAGCAGGACGAGCTGCTCAAGCTTCTCGCCAAGGTGAAGCAGCACGCAGCGGAGGTCGAAGCATGATCGAGACCCGGCACTTTCTGTGGCGCACCGAGGGACCGGTGGGTGTGATCACGCTGAATCGTCCGGAGCGCAAGAACCCGCTCACTTTCGAGTCCTACGCGGAGTTGCGCGATCTTTTCCGCCAGATGGAGAGTGAAAAGACCATCAAAACGATCGTCCTCGCGGGCGCCGGCGGCAATTTCTGCTCGGGCGGCGACGTGCACGAGATCATCGGGCCGCTCACCCGGATGCGGCCCGACGAGCTGCTCCAATTCACGCGCATGACCGGCGACTTGGTGAAGGCGATGCGCCGCTGTCCGCAGCCGGTGATCGCGGCGGTCGAAGGCGTCTGCGCCGGGGCGGGCGCGATCCTCGCGATGGCGAGCGACCTGCGCTACGCGGCGCCGGGCGCGAAGGTGGCGTTTCTTTTCGTGCGGGTCGGCCTCGCCGGCTGCGACATGGGCGCCTGCGCGATCCTGCCGCGGATCATCGGCCAGGGCCGCGCCGCCGAGCTGCTCTACACCGGCCGCTCGATGAGCGCGGAAGAGGGCCTCGCCTGGGGCTTCTTCAACCAGGTGACCAATCCGGTGCTGGCGAAAGCGCTCGACGCCGCGCAGGCGCTAGCCGAGGGCCCGACCGCGGCGCACGCCATGACCAAGCGAATGCTGCACGAGGAATGGAACGCAGGCGTGGATCAGGCCATCGAAATGGAAGCGGTGGCGCAGGCGAGCCTCATGCAGAAGCAGGATTTCCGCCGCGCCTACGAGGCCTTCGCGGCGAAGCGGAAGCCGCGCTTCCAGGGCGACTGATGGACCGGCTGGCACACTACGACTGGCCGTTCTTCGATGACCGGCACGCGAAGCTCGCGATCGAGGCGGACGCGTGGGCGCACGCCAATCTCGCGCACGCCCACGGCCAGGATGCCGACGCGATCTGCAGGCGCCTGGTGCAGGACCTCGGCTGCGCCGGGTTCCTCCACATTTGCGTGTCGGAGCGCCCCGACGTGCGCTCGATCGCCCTGCTGCGCGAGATTTTCGCCTATCACGCGGGCCTGGCCGACTTCGCCTTCGCCATGGCGGGTCTGTCGACCATTCCGATCACCCTCGCCGGGACCCCTGAGCAAAAGCAGCGCTACCTGAGCAGGGCCGCCGCGGGAGAAGCCATCGGCGCGTTCGCGCTTTCGGAACCCGACGCCGGGTCCGACGTGCAGGCCCTGAAGACGCGCGCGCGGCGCGCGTCCGGCGGCTGGCGCCTCGACGGCGAGAAGACCTGGATCTCCAATGGCGGCATCGCCCACTTCTACGTCGTCTTCGCGCGCTCGGAGGAAGGGATCAGCGCGTTCATCGTCGAGGTGGGCGAGGTCGATGCGTCGCAGCGGATCGAGATCGTGGCGCCGCACCCCATGGCCACCGTGCGGCTCAAGGACGCCCGCGCGGAGCTGCTTGGCGAGCCGGGCCAGGGCTTCAAGCTGGCGATGCGCGGCCTGGATGTGTTTCGCACCACGGTCGCCGGTGCCGCGCTCGGCTTCGCCCGCCGCGCGCTCGACGAGGCGCTCGCGAGGGCACGCAGCCGCAGGATGTTCGGCCAGACCCTGGCCGACTTCCAGATGACCCAAGCGAAGCTCGCGGACATGGCGACCGGTATCGATGCCGCGGCGCTGCTCACCTATCGTTCAGCTTGGAAGAAGGACACGGGCACCGCGCGGGTGACGCGCGAGGCGGCGATGGCCAAGCTGTTCGCTACCGAATCGGCGCAGCGCGCGGTCGACGAGGCGGTGCAGATCTGCGGCGGGCTCGGCGTGATGCGCGGCCACCCGGTAGAGAAGCTCTACCGCGAGGTGCGCGCGCTGCGCATCTACGAGGGCGCGACCGAAGTGCAGAAGATCGTCATCGCGAGGGATCTGCTGAAATGACGCGCTACACCGCGCACGTCGATACCTTCGCGCGCGACAACCTGCCGCCGCCCGCGACGTGGCCTGAGCTCCTGTTCGAGCTGCCCGAGCTGCAGTATCCCGGACGGCTCAATTGCGCCACCGAGCTGCTCGACAAGCCAGTGACGCGCGGCTACGGCCACCGCATCGCCCTGCGCACGCCCGACGGTGAATGCACCTACACCCAGCTCTTCACGCAGGCGAACCGGATCGCCAATGTGCTGGTGCGCTCGATGGGGCTCAAGCCGGGTAACCGGGTGCTGTTGCGCGGGCCGAACAACCCGATGATGGCGGCGTGCTGGTTCGCGGTGATGAAGGCGGGCGGCGTCTGCGTCGCCACGATGCCCCTCCTGCGCGCGAAGGAGCTGACGGACATCATCCAGAAGGCGGAAGTCTCGCACGCGCTCTGCGACAAGCGCCTGGAAGCCGAGCTGGCGAGCGCCGCGGCCGCCTGCCCGACGCTCAAGCAGGTGAGCTATTGGCACGACGACGCACCCGACGGCCTGGACGCTCTCTCGCTCAAGCAGCCGCTCTGGTTCAACACCGTGCCGACGGCGGCCGAGGACGTGGCGCTCGTCGCTTTCACCTCGGGAACCACCGGCAAGCCCAAGGGAACGCTCCACTTCCACCGCGACGTGGTGGCGATGTGCGACGCCTTCCCGCGCTCGATCCTGCGGACGCAGAAGGACGACATTTTCTGCGGCACGCCGCCGATCGCGTTCACCTTCGGCCTTGGCGGTGTGCTGTGCTTCCCCATGCGCTACGGCGCGTCCACCGTGCTGATCGAGAAGCACACGCCGGAGACGCTGCTCGAGACCATCGAGCGCTTCAGGGCTACGGTCTGCTTCTCCGCCCCGACCATGTACCGCCAGATGGCCGCCGTCGCCCGCGACTTCGATCTGTCCTCGCTGAAACGCTGCGTGTCGGCGGGCGAGGCGCTGCCCGACGCCACGCGCGAGCTCTTCCGCGAGGCGACCGGAATCGAGATCATCGACGGCATCGGCTCGACCGAGATGATCCACATCTTCATCTCGCACCTGCCGGAGCGGGCGCGCCGCGGCGCCACCGGCTATGCCATTCCCGGCTACCGCGCCGCGGTGCTCGACGAGGAGGGCAGGGTGTGCGCCCCGGGCACGGTCGGACGCCTGGCGGTGAAAGGGCCTACCGGCTGCCGCTACCTTGCCGACGAGCGGCAGAAAGAGTACGTCCAGAAGGGCTGGAACATCACCGGCGATGCCTACCTCAGGGACGATGACGGCTACTTCTTCTATCAGGCGCGCACCGACGACATGATCATCTCGGCCGGCTACAACATTGCCGGGCCGGAGGTGGAAGGCGCGTTGCTCGAGCACCCGGCGGTCGCCGAATGCGCGGTGGTCGGGGCGCCCGACGCCGAGCGGGGTACGGTCGTCAAGGCCTTCGTCGTGCTGAAAAAAGAATTCCCCGGGGACCATTCCATGGCCAAGACGCTGCAGGAGCACGTCAAGGGCGCCATCGCGCCCTACAAGTATCCGCGCCTGGTCGAATTCACCGACACGCTGCCCCGCACCGAGACCGGCAAGCTGCAGCGGTTCAAGCTGAAAGGAATGCACAAATGAGCGCTCTGCGGATCCTTCAGCCGCCCGGCTGGGCACGGGCGAAGGGCTTCTCCAACGGCATCGCCGCGAGCGGCCGGCTGGTGTTCATCGCCGGCCAGATCGGCTGGACCGGCGAGTGCAAGTGGGAGGCGCGCGACTTCGCCGGCCAGTTCCGACAGGCCTTGAAAAACATCCTTGAGGTTCTGAAAGAAGCGGACGGCCGGCCCGAGCACATCGTGCGGCTGACCTGGTACGTGCTCGACAAACACGAGTATTTCGATTCCCTGAAAAACTTGGGTGAAGCGTATCGGGAGCTGATGGGCAAGCACTACCCGACGATGGCCGTGGTGCAAGTGAGCGGCCTGGTCGAGGACGAGGCGCGCCTCGAGATCGAGGCCACGGCGGTGGTGCCATGAAGGTCAGCGTGATCGGCGGCGGGCCCGGCGGCCTGTACTTCGCGCTGCTGGCGAAGAAGGCCTGGCCGCGCTGGGAGGTGACGGTCTACGAGCGCAATCGTCCGGACGACACTTTCGGCTTCGGCGTGGTGTTCTCCGACCAGACGCTGGACACCTTCAAGGCGTATGACCTCGTCACCTACGAGCGCATCCGGCGCCGTTTCGCCTACTGGGGTGACGTCGACGTGGTCTACAAGGGGCGCGTGATGCGCTCGGGCGGCAACGGCTTCTGCGGCTGCTCGCGCGTCGCGCTGCTCAACATCCTGCAGGACCGCGGGCGCGAGCTCGGCGTGCAGATGCGCTTCCAGCGCGAGGTGCAGGGGCTGGAGGAGTTCGCCGATTCAGACCTGGTCGTGGTGGCCGACGGCATCAATTCGATGATCCGCTCCAGGTACAAGGAGCACTTCCAGCCGAGCGTCGATCTGCGGCCGAACAAGTTCACCTGGCTCGGCTCGACCAGGCCGATCGACGCCTTCAAGTATTTCTTCCGCGAGACCCAGGAAGGCGTGCTGCTCGCGCATGTCTACCAGTACGAGCCGGACCGCTCCACCTGGGTGATCGAGATGGACGAGAGCACCTGGCGCAACTTCGGCTTCGACCGGCTTTCCGAGAGCGACATGTTGCCGGTGCTCGAACGAGTCTTCGCGGAGGAGCTTGCCGGACATCCGCTCATCGCGAACCGCTCGCTCTGGCGCAACTTCCCCAACATCACCAACAAGACCTGGGTGCGGGACAATGCCGTCCTGGTGGGCGACGCCAAGGCCACCGCGCACTTCTCCATCGGCTCCGGCACCAAGCTCGCGATGGAGGACGCCATCGCGCTGTTCGAGGCCTTCAAGAAGCACCCCGAAGTGAAACCGGCGCTGACGCTGTACGACACGGCCCGGCGCGAAGAGGTCGAGAAGACCCAGCACGCCGCCAACGTGTCGCTCGCGTGGTTCGAGCACATGAAGCGCTACTGGGGCATGGAGCCGCCGCAGTTCGCCTTCGGCGTGATGTCGCGCTCCAAGCAGATCACCTGGGAGAACCTCGAGCTGCGCGACCCCGGGTTCGTGCGCGAGGTTCACAAGTGGTATGCCGCGAAAGTGAACGCTCAAGGCTTCAGCCTCTCGCTGGAGGACCCGCCGGTGCCCATGTTCACGCCGTTCCGCCTGCGCGACATGGTGGTCGAGAACCGCGTGGTGGTGTCGCCGATGGACCAGTATTCGGCGGTCGACGGCGTGCCGGGCGACTGGCACTTCGTCCACCTCGGCAGCCGCGCCGTCGGCGGGGCCGGACTGCTGTACGTCGAGATGACCTGCCCATCCCCCGAGGCGCGCATTTCGCCGGGAGACACGGGCCTCTGGAACGAGGTCCAACGCGACGCTTTCGGAAAAATAGTCCAATTTTGCAAAACCCATTCAAGGGCGAAGCTGTGCATGCAGCTCGGCCATTCCGGGCGCAAGGGCTCGACCCAGCTCGGCTGGGAGCGCATGGATCACCCGCTCGAAGCCGGCAACTGGCCGGTGATTTCGGCCTCGCCGATCCCGTATTACGAGGGCATCTCGCAGGTTCCTCGCGAAATCAACCAAGCCGACATGAAGAAGATCGTGGACGACTTTGTCCGTGCCACGAGATTTGCAGAACAGGCCGGCTTCGACATGCTCGAGCTGCACATGGCGCACGGCTACCTCCTCGCCAGCTTCATCTCGCCGCTGACCAACCAGCGCACCGATCGCTACGGCGGAACGATCGATTGCCGCATGCGCTTTCCGCTGGAGGTATTCCGCGCGTGCCGCGCCGCGTGGCCGCAGGCGAAGCCGATGTCGGTGCGCATCTCCGCGACCGACTGGGCGCCCGGCGGACTGAGCGGGGAGGATCTCATCGCGCTGACGCGCATGCTGAAGGAGGCCGGCTGCGACCTGATCGACTGCTCGACCGGCCAGACCGTGCCGTACCAGCGCCCGGTGTACGGGCGCATGTACCAGGCGCCGTACGCGGACTGGGTGAGAAACGAGGTGGGCATCGCGACCATGACGGTGGGCGCGGTCACGACGCCCGACCAGGTGAACACGCTGCTGGCCGCGGGGAAGGCCGACCTCGTCGCGCTCGCCCGGCCGCATCTCGCCAACCCGTACTTCACGCTTCAGGCCTCGGCCTGGTATCAGCATCTGCCGCAGCACTGGCCGCAGCAGTACCTGACCGCGCGCGACCAGGCCTTCCGCAACGCCGAGCGCGAGCGCGCCGAGCTCAAGGACCTGCGCATCAAGGCGCGCCCGGCGAGCCACGAGGTCGTCGAGGCCGGGGTCAAGAGGGCGGCGTGATCGTCCTCTGGGAGCTCGGCGGCAGGAACGACCGGCGCTACAGCGTGTTTTCCTGGCGCACCCGCATGGCGCTCGCGCACAAGGGGCTCGAGTTCGAAGCCCGGGCGGTGTGCATGAGCGACAAGGCGGCGATCGCGTTCTCGGGCGGCAAGACCGTTCCCGTGGTGCGCGACGGCGAAAGCGTGGTGCGCGACTCCTGGAAGATCGCGGAGCACCTGGAGTCGCGCTATCCGGACAGGCCCCTCTTCGGCGGCGACATCGCGCGCGGCGTGACCCACACCTTCAACAGCTGGGTGGATCGCGCGCTGGTCGGCGCCATGCTCGAGGTGCTGGCCCCCGAGATCCACGAGCGCGTCGATCCGGCCGACGGCGAGCATTTCCGCGCCATGGCCGAGCGCGTGACCCGCAAGACGCTCGACGAGCTGCGCGCCGGGCGCGACCAGGCGCTGCAGCGCCTGGGCCGGGTCCTCGAGCCGATGCAGGCGCACCTCAAGCGCCAGGCGTACATTTGCGGCGACAACTCCGCGTACGCCGACTACGTGCTCTTCTCGATCTTCCAGTGGGCTCGCGTGATGAGCCCGCGCGAGCTGCTCGCCCCCGAGGATCCGCTGTCCGCCTGGCGCGAGCGTGTACTGGACCTCTTCGGCGGCTTCGCCCGCAATGTCGTGACTGCATGATTCAAAAACAGCGCTGCGCCTGGCCGAAGAATGCCCTCGCCATCGCCTACCATGACGAGGAGTGGGGCGTCCCGGTGCACGACGACCAAAAGCTCTTCGAATGCCTCACGCTCGAGGGCGCGCAGGCGGGGCTTTCCTGGGACACGATTCTCGCCAAGCGCGAGAACTACCGGCGCGCGTTCGAGCGCTTCGACCTGAAAAAGGTGGCGGCCTACGGCGCGCGCGATCGCCGGCGCCTGCTGGCCGACGCGGGCATCGTGCGGCATTCCGGCAAAATCGATGCCACCATCGGGAACGCACGCCGCGTGCTCGAGGTGCGCATGGAATTCGGCAGCTTTTCCAAGTACGTCTGGAGCTTTGCTGGGCGTAATGCCGAGGCACTGTCCAAAGACTTGCAGCGGCGCGGCTTCCGATTCGTGGGGCCGACCACGGTGTACGCGTTCATGCAGGCCGTCGGCATGGTGAACGACCACGAGGAAGCCTGCTTCCGGTACCGCCAGTTAGGGAAATGAGGGGGAAATAAGAGGAAAATGATGCGCATGCGCGCATTTTTCGGATTGGTCTTTCTGTTTGCCGGTAGCGTGTATGCGGCCTACGACGCCAACGAAGTCGCGCTCGGTGCGTCGGAAAAGGCGGTTCTCAAGCAGTTCCCGGCCGCGCATTGCGCGCCGCTGCAATGGAAGAGCAAGGCCGCCGATCGGCGCTGCGACGACTCCAAGATCGTGCTCGGTGGCGTGCCCGGGCGCATCACCTTCTATCTGAGGCGCGACCGGGTCGAGGCCTTCGACGTGCGCGTCGACACCAAGGACGCGGAGCGCCTGGCCTCGTTTCTGAAGAAGCGCTACGGCGCGCCTGCCGAGGAGACGCGTACCAACGTGGAACCGCGCGGCCCGATCTACAAGGTGGAATGGAAAAAGGGGGAGGAGCGCGCGATGCTCACCTCGCAGGGCCAGAAAGGCCGCGCCGCGCTCACGGTGTGGCGCGGCGACTTCGAGGAAGAGATCTACCGCGTGCGCTAGAGCTTCTTCAGCACCGCGATCGCCTTGGCGGCGTCCTCGGCGCTGTCGCAGGCGATGTAGCTGATGAATTTCTTGCCGATCGCCACCGCCGACACGCCGCGGAAGCTCACGCCGGCGTTGCCGAGCGCGCGCGCGATCTTCGACCCGAGGCCCGGCTTGTCGCCGCCTTCGATGCGCACCGAGTGGATGCTGTCGGGCTTGCCGAAGCCGGCCTCCTGGGCCGCCTTGACCGCCTTGGCGCCTTTCACCGGCGTCACGAACATGACGCCCTGCCCCGGCTGCTCGGTGCGCCGGGCGAGCAGCATCTCGAGATTGGCCCCGCCGCGCGACAGCGCTTCGAGCTTGTCGGCCGCGCCGCCGGCGCGGTCCTCGATCGTGGCCGCCCAAACTTCCGCCTTCGTAGCCTTGAGTGCCATGGCTCCCTCCAGGAAAAAGCCGCGGGCCTCATAATGCATCGGTCGTGGCAAAAAAGGTGACTTTCGCGGCGCTTCGCGACGCGCTCGGCGGCAGGGCGGAGCTCGCGCTGCTCGACGCACGCGAGCAGGGCGTGCATTACCGCGGCCACCCGTTCTTCGCCTGCTCGGCGCCGCTCTCCCGGCTCGAGCTCATGATCCGCGACCTGGTGCCGCGCCTTGCAGTGCCCGTGGTGGTGCTCGACGGCGGCGAAGAGGGCTTGGCGGAGAAGGCGGCAGAGCGCCTGGGCTCGATGGGTTACACCGAGGTCGCGGTTCTGGACGGCGGCTGCGCCGGCTGGCGGGCTGCGGGCGGCGAGCTCTTCAGCGGCGTCAACGTGCCGTCCAAGGCATTCGGCGAGTTCGTCGAGCATCGTTATGACACCCCCAGGATCCCCCCCGAGGAGCTGAAGCGACTCAAGAACGAGAACCAAAAACTGGTGGTCCTCGACAGCCGCCCATTCGAGGAGTATCACCGCATGAACATCCCCGGCGGGATCGACGTGCCGGGCGCCGAGCTCGCCTGGCGGATCCACGACCTCGTCCCCGACCCCGAGACGCTGGTGGTGGTGAACTGCGCCGGCCGCACGCGCAGCATCATCGGCTGCCAGTCGCTGCGCAACGCCGGCATCCCGAACCGCGTGGTCGCGCTGAAGGACGGCACGATGGGCTGGGACCTCGCCGGCTTCGAGTGCGAGCGCGGCGCGAGTCGGGTGGCCGGCGCGCCTTCCGAGCAGGGCAAGGCGAAAGCGCTTCAGGCGGCGCAGCGGGTTGCAACGCGTTTTGGAGTCAAGTTCACGGCTCCCCAGCAGGTCAATGAGTGGCAGCGGGATGCCGGCCGAACGTTGTATCTGCTCGACGTGCGTACGCGGGAGGAGTTCGAGCGCGGCCACGTCGCCGGCTCGCGGCACGCTCCGGGCGGACAGCTCGTTCAGGCGAGCGACGAATACGTCGCGGTCCGCAACGCACGCGTCGTCCTCATCGACCCGGAGCGGGTGCGCGCGGTGATGACCGCGTCGTGGCTCGAGCAGATGGGATGGAGCGAGGTCTACGTCCTCGACGATGTGCGCGGCTTGGCGACGGAAAGCGGGCCGCGCCGTTCTCCCGAGGTGAAGAAGTGGACTTCGATTTCTGCCGGTGAATGCTCTGCAGGCGAGAAAAGCGGGGCCGTGCTGGACCTGTCTACGAGCCTGCGCTTCTATCACGCCCATATTCCCGGCGCGTGGTGGGCGGTGCGCTCGCGTCTCGGCGAGGCGCGGGAAAAGATCGGCGCGGTCGATTCGCTGGTGGTGACTTCGGAGGATGGGGTGCTTGCGCACCTCGCGGCGCCGGAAGTTCAGGCGCTCTGGCCGCAGGCGACCGTGACGGTGCTCGAGGGCGGAAACGCGGCGTGGATCGCCGCGAGCAGGCCCACCGAGGGCGGCGTCGAGCGCGCGACCACGGAGCGCGACGACGTCTGGTACAAGCCTTACGACCACAGGTCGGACTACAACTATAAGCAGCACGCTCGCGACTATCTCGCCTGGGAAGTCGCTCTCGTCGATCAGGTCAAGCGCGATCCGACCATCCGTTTTCGGACGTACTGAACCCAAATTCGTCGCTGATCCACGACGCTTCGCGCCGTGACGTGTTGCGCGGATGCCGCACAGCCGCGCGCGAAACAGAATCTTCATCAAGCAGCGTGTATCGTGCGCGCCGTCGTCATCCGAACAGGCGAGGAATCAGAAATGCGCATCCATCCCTTGGTAGCGGGCGCGGCCGCGAGCGTGATCGTGGCCTGCGGCGTCGGTGTTGCGGCGATCACCGGAGTCCTGCCGCGCACGCAGGCGGAAAAAGCCGAAGTGCCGCCGCCGGCGGCGAAGAAAGAATGCGCCGAATGCGGCGTAGTGGTAGGCGTGCGGCTGGTCGAGCAGAAGGGCGAAGGCACGGGGCTCGGCGCGGTGGTGGGCGGCGTGGCAGGCGCGGTCGTCGGGCACGAGATCACGCACGGCAGGGATGTCGGCACGGTCGTAGGGGCCGCGGGCGGCGCCTTCGCCGGGCATCAGATCGAGCGCCAGGCGCGCACCACCAAGCACTACGAGGTTCGGGTCCAGATGACCGACGGTCAGTTAAGGATTGTGAAATTTGCCGCGCAGCCGGCTTGGAGGGCGGGCGACAAGGTGAGGCTGCAGGACGGGAAGCTCGTGTCGGCATAGCCCGACGGCGCGCGATGTGCTATTTATAGAAAGGTGAGAACAAGAATAAGAAAAGCCGCTTGACGCAGCGCTGGATCATCCAGGACGCGGTCAGGCGGATCCAGGACCTCGTCGCCGACGCCATGGGCCGGAGCCTCCCCGGAGTCGTCGGCGCGCGCCTGGAGCACATCGTGCAAAGCGTCGCCGCAAGCGAGGTTTCCTCGGTCGGCGACGCCTATTCCTGGCGCGAAGTCTCGATCCTGCTCGCCGACCTGCGCGGGTTCGCCTCCATCGCCGAGTCCTACCCGGCGCGCGTGGTGCTCGATACGCTGAACCGCTGCTTCGCCACGCTGACCGAGGTCATCGTCCAGCACTACGGCATCATCGACAAGTTCATGGGCGACGCGATCATGGTCGTGTTTCCCGGCGACCAGGCGGTGGCGCACGATCACGCCCGGCGGGCGATCCTCTGCGCGGTGCAGATGCAGATCGCGATGGACGAGCTGCGGCAGAAGCACCGCTCGGAAAACGTGCCGGAGATGTTCCTCGGCATCGGCGTCAACACCGGCAAGGTCATGACCGGCCTCATCGGCTCCGACCGCTACCGCGCCCACACCATCATCGGCGACGAGGTCAACCTCGCCTCGCGCATCGAGGCCTTCAGCCTGCGCGGCCAGGTGCTGGTCAGCCAGTCGACCTACGAGTTGTGCCAGGATTTCGCCGATTGCGGCCCGCCGGTGCAGGTCTACATGAAAGGCAAGGCCGAGAGCGTGCTGATCCGCGAGGTGAAGGGCATTCCTTCGCTCGGCAAGTTCGTCCCGCGCAGGGAGTTGCGCCGCTCGGCGCGCGTCGACGTGCTGCTGCCTTTCGCCTACCAGATCGTGAGCCGCAAGACCGTGCTCGCGACGGTCGACACCGGGACCATCCACAACATCGGCTACGACGGCGTGCTGGTCGAGATCGAGCGCCCGCTGCCGCTCTACGCCGAGATCAAGCTCGCCGTGAACCTCGTCAGCCTCGGCTACCGCGCCGAGGACGTCTACGGGCGCATCGTCGACGTGCGCGAGGACAAGGGCCGCTGGTTCTGCGGCGTCGAGTTCACCTCGGTGACGCGGCAGGCAAGCGAGAAGATCCGGCTGTTCGTGCAGATGCTCATACCGTCCTACGTCCCGGTGCAGGCGACCCGCGAGCCAGCTTCAGCGAAGGAAACAGCCGTCGGTGACGTCGATCACCGCGCCGTTCAGGATCGCCGGCGCATCGAGAGCTAGCCAGCGGATCGCCTCGGCCACTTCCTCCGGCCGGCCCACCCGCTTCGTGTAGACCGTGCGCATGAGCTGCGCGATGCGCTCGGGCTGCGCGTTCTTGAGGAGGTCGGTATCGATCGGGCCGGGCGCCACCGCGTTCACCTGGATGCCCTGCGGCCCGAGGTACGAGGCGAAGCTGCGCGTGAAGCTCACCACCCCGGCCTTGGTGACCCCGTACCAGAGGTCGGTGTGCGCCATGTACGCCGCCACCGAAGCGACGTTGACGATGCGGCCGGAGCCGCGCTCCGACATGCCTTTCGAGGCCGCGCGGATCAGCTCGACCGGCGCCTCGAGGTTCACGCGCAGCATGCGGCTTCTCGCCTCGTCGGTATAGCGGTCGATCGGCAGCGCCGCCTGGATGCCGGCGTTGTTGACCAGCACGTCGAGCCTGCCGAGCCCCTCGATGAGCTTCGGTATCGCGCTCAGCTCGGTGAGGTCGAAGCGGACCGGCTCGATTCCCTGCAGGGGCTCGGAAAAATCCCGGTCGAGGCCGAACACTTTCATCCCGGATTTCGCCAATGCCTCGGCCGCGGCGCGGCCGATGCCGCGGCCGGCCCCGGTAACCAGCGCGGCCTTCACGCGCCCTTAGAGCGAAGCGAGGCCGGGCATGTCGAATCCGGCGGCCTTGAGCTCGGTGATGAGCGTCTCTTCCTGCTGGGCGGTCAGCTCGACGAGCGGCGGGCGGCACGTTTTCCACTGCGCGTCGTTGCCGAAGTGCGCCACCGCCGCCTTGAGCGCCGGGATCATGGGCTGCTTCTGCACGATCTTGCGCGTGGCGCTGATGCCGGCCTGGAGGCGCTCGGCGTCCGCTGAACGCCAGTTCTTGTAGACGTTCGCGATCGGCCCCGGGTTGATGTTGCCGGTGGCGGTGATGCAGCCCTTGCCGCCGTGGCGCATGTTGTCGAGCAGGAACACCTCGCTGCCGGCGAAGACGTCGAAGCCCTCCTTGGCGAAGGCATCGAGCATCGCTTTGGTGTTGGACCAGTCCCCCGACGAATCCTTCACGCCGGCGACGATCCCCGGGTATTTTGAAATCAACCGTTCAATCAGTCCTAAAGTTATTGAGACTTGGGCGACCGGCGGGATGTGATAGAGGTAGAGCTGCAGCCGCTCGTCGCCGACGCGCTCGATCACCTCGGCGAAGTTGCGGTACAGCCCCTCGTCCGACACCCCTTTGTAGTAGAAGGGCGGCAGCATCAGCACGCCGGCGCAGCCGAGCTCCACCGCGGCGCGCGTCATCTCGATCGAATCGGAAAGCGCGCAATGCCCCGTGCCGGGCATGAGCGCCGAGGCGGGCACGCCTCCGGCCACGAGTTTTTCAAGTAAAGATCTTTTTTCAGAAACGGAGAGCGAGTTTGCTTCGCTGTTGGTGCCGAACACCGCAAGGCCGGCGCAGCCGCTCTTCAGGAGCCAGCGGCAGTGGCGCACGAAGCGCGGCGCGTCGGGCGCGTAGTCCTTGCGGAACGGCGTGATCACCGGGGCGAGCACGCCTTCGATGCGCTTCACCTTGGCCATGGCTGGTTTCATGTCAGTCCACCTTTGCTCCGGAAGCCTTCACGATCGGCGCCCAGCGCGCCACCTCTTCCTTCAGCATGGTGGCCATCTGCTCGGGCGAGCCGGGAATGATGTTGTAGCCGAGGTCGGTCATGCGCTTCACGAACTCGGGCGACTTGGTGGCCTGCACCGCGGCGGCGTTCAGCTTCATGACGATGTCGCGCGGCGTCGCGGCCGGCACCATGATGCCGAACCACACGCCGGACTCGTAGCCCTTGACGCCGGATTCCGCGATGGTGGGCAGGTCGGGAAGCGCCGGGTCGCGCTTCGCGCCGGTGGTGGCGATCGCACGCAGCTTTCCGGACTTGATGTGCGGCAGCGCCGAGGGAATGTTGTCGAACATCATATTCGTTTGCCCGGCGAGGAGGTCGGTGATGGCCGGCGCGCTGCCCTTGTACGGGATGTGCACGATGTCGGTGCCGGTGAGCTGCGTGAACATGGCGCCCGACATGTGGATGCTCGTGCCGTTGCCGCTCGAGGCGTAGGTCCACTTGCCCGGGTCCTTCTTCGCGAGGTCGATCACCTCCTTCACGGTCTTCGCCGGCACCGACGGGTGCACCACCAGCACGTTGGAAAGCGACACGATCGGCGCGACCGGCGCCAGCTCCTTGTTGACGTCGAGCGGCATCTTCGCGTAGAGCGCCGGGTTGATGGCCTGGATGCCGCTCGTGCTCATCACCATCGAATAGCCGTCGGGCGCCGAGCGCGCCACGTCGAGCACGCCGAGGTTGCCGCCGGCGCCGGGCTTGTTCTCCACCGCCACGGGATGGCCGAGGATCTTGGTCATCTCGTTGGCGGTCGCCCGGGTGGCGATGTCGACCGCTCCGGCGGGCGTGAACGGCACGACGATGCGCATCGGCTTGGACGGGAACGCCTGGCCGAAGGCTGCGCCCGAGAGGGCGAAAGAGACAGCAAGAGCGAACAGACGCGACACCGGGGGGCCTTTCGAAGGTAGAGTGACCCGCAATTATGGCCGACCTCGCCCGGGCGGTGAATATCGCGGATCTGCGGCGCCTCGCGCAGCGGCGGCTGCCGCGAGCGATCTTCGACTTCTTCGACGGCGGCGCCGAGGACGAGGTGACCCTGCGCGACAACCGCGCGGCCTTCGAGCGGGTGCGCCTGCTGCCGAAAGTGCTGGTCAACGTGGCGCAAGTCGATACGAGGGCGCAGATTTTCGGTCGAGAAGCGGCGCTGCCGCTGGCGATCGCTCCCACCGGCGGCATCAGCGCCGGGCGCTACGGCGCCGAGCTGATCCTCGCGCGCGCGGCAAAGGCCTGGGGAGTGCCTTTCACCATGGCCACGCCTTCGGCGTTCAGCATCGAGCGCCTCGCCGGGGAAGTCGGCGGGCGGCTCTGGTTCCAGCTCTACTGCGTCCGCGACCTGGACTTCAGAAAAAAATTGGTCGATAGAGCGAAGAACGCGGGCTACGAGGCAATTCTCGTCACGGTGGACCTGCCGGTGTCGGGGAAGCGCGAGCGCGACCCGCGCAACGGCTTCCACACGCCCTACAGCCCGAACTGGCGCAACTCCAAGGACGTGCTGCTCAAGCCGGCCTGGGCGCTCGACATGCTGCGCAACGGCCTGCCCGGCATGGCGAACATGGAGGGCTACCGCTTCAGCGCGGCCGCCGGCACCGACATCGTCACGGCGGTCGGTCGAGAAATGGATGCGGGACTCGACTGGGAATACATCAAGCGGCTGCGCGAGCAGTGGCCGGGCAAGCTGCTCCTGAAGGGCGTCGAGCGCCCGGACGACGCCGAGCGCGCCGTCTCGGTCGGCTGCGACGGCGTGGTGGTGTCGAACCACGGTGGTCGCCAGCTCGACGGCGCGGCTTCCACTCTGGAGGCATTGCCCGGAGTGGTGCGGGCCGCAGGTTCCCGTATCACAGTACTTCTCGATGGCGGCGTACGCCGCGGCGTCGACATTCTCAAGGCGCGCGCCCTCGGCGCGCAGGCCGTGCTCACTGGACGCGCCACGCTGTTCGGCGCGATGGCGGGCGGCGAGGCGGGGGCGAAGCGCGCGCTCGAGATCCTTTCGAGCGAGCTCGTGCGCGCGATGCAGCTCTGCGGGGTGCGCTCGATCGGCGAGATCGGCCCGGAGCTGCTCGCGGTCCGGTCCGCCTAGTTTGGTCGTTCACCTCGTCGACGGGACGTACGAGCTGTTCCGGCACTTTTACGGCCAGCGCCGCTGGAACAAGGGCAAGGACGCGCCGTTCGGCGCGGTCAACGGCGTGCTGCACACGATGCTGCAGATGATCGAGAAGGGCGCCACGCATCTCGGGGTCGCGACCGATCACGTCGTCGAGTCGTTCCGCAACGGCCTGTGGCCGGGGTACAAGACGGCCGATGGCGTCGAGCCCGCGCTGCTCGCGCAATTTCACCCGCTCGAGGAAGCGCTCGCGGCGATGGGCGTGGCGGTGTGGCCGATGGTGGAGCTCGAGGCCGACGACGGGCTCGCCTCAGCCGCGCACGCCGCCGCGGCGGACGAGCGCGTGGAGAAGGTCTGCATCTGGACGCCGGACAAGGATCTCGCGCAGTGCGTCCAAGGCGAGCGCGTAGTGCAAATCCATCGCATCTCGCAAAAGATCCTCGACGCGGCCGCGGTCGAGCGGAAGTACGGCGTCCCGCCGCACTTCATGGCTGATTTTCTCGCCCTGGTGGGCGACTCCGCCGACGGCTATCCCGGGATCGGGGGCATCGGAGCGGTGGGCGCCGCGCGCCTCGTAAGGCAGCATGGCGCAATCGAGAATTTTCCGCCGACGGTCCTTGGCGAGCGCCGCGAGCAGGCGTTGCTCTTCAAGAAGCTGGCGACGCTCAGGACCGATGCCCGGCTCTTCGGCGACGTCGACGAGCTGCGCTGGCGCGGCCCGACTCCGGCCTTCTCCGAGCTTGTCGCGCAGCTCGGCGATACGCGGCTCCTCCCGCGCGCGCTCGGCGCGGGCGGGCTTACTGCGGCTTGAGCCCGGAGGCTTTCACGAGCGCGGCGTTGGCGGCGATCTCGGCGCGCAGATAGGTGTTGAAGGCTTCGGGCGCATAGTCCATCGCCTCGGCGCCGAGCCGCTCCAGCTTTTCGCGGACGTCGCTCGCGTGCAGCGCCCGCGCGGTTTCCTGGTAGAGGCGCGCGACGATCTCCCGCGGCGTCTTCGACGGCACGAACATGCCGACCCAGAAGTTGTAGTCGGAGTCGGGAATGCCGGCTTCGAGCGTGGTCGGCATGTCCGGCAGCGCCACCGAGCGCTTCGTGCTGCCTACAGCGAGACCGAGCAGCCGGCCGTCCTTCAGGAGCGGCAACGCCGCATTGACGGGACAGAAGTAGTAGTCGACGCGCCCTGTCATGACGTCCGCGAGTGCTTCGGGCGTGCCCTTGAAGGGCACGTTGACGACGTCGATCGCCGCGCCGAGTCGAAAACGCTCGGCGTTGAGGTGCGTCGCGCTGCCGACGCCGATCGAAGCGGCGTTGAGCGCGCCGGGCTTTGCCTTCGCCGCGGCCACCAGCTCCTTGACCGAGCGGATGCCCTTTGCGGGTGCGATCACCAGCACGTTGGGCAGCAGCCCGAGCGGCGTGACACCGGTGAGATCACGCAGCGTGTCGTAGGGCGTATTCGGGTAGGTCGTCGGCGTGACTGTGTAGGAAGACGAATGGACGAGGACGGTGTAGCCGTCGGCGTCCGCTTTCGCCACCAGGCCGACGCCGATCGTGCCGCCGGCTCCGGGCCGGTTCTCGACCACCATCGGCTGGCCGAGCTGCGCCGACAATTTCTCCGACACCGTGCGGGCCATGATGTCGGTGGCGCTTCCCGGCGTGAAGGGAACGACGATGCGCAGCGGCTTCGCCGGCCACGCCTGCGCCCAGGCGCCGGCGTGCGCGAGAAGGAGGGCGATACCCGCCAGCCATTTCGAGAGCCGCACCGATTTCGAGAGACGCACCGCGCGATTGCCTCGTTTATGATCGAAACGTGAAGTCTGCGGCATTCGAATATACCCGGGCGGCATCGATCGGTGAAGCCTGCGAATTGCTCGCGCGGCACGGCGACGGCGCGAAGCTGATCGCCGGCGGGCAGAGCCTCGTGCCGATGATGGCGATGCGCCTGGTGCGGCCGGCCTCGCTGATCGACATCAACGAGATTGCCGCGCTCAAGTTCGTCGCGGCGGAAAACGATGCGGTGCGCGTCGGTGCCTGCACCCGGCAGGCCGTGGTCGAGCGTGACGGCGCGCTCGCTGCACGCGTGCCGCTGCTGCGCCAGGCGCTCGCCTGGGTCGGGCACGCGCAGACGCGCAACCGCGGCACCATCGGCGGCAGCCTGGCGCACGCCGATCCGTGCGCCGAGTTGCCGCTCGCTGCGCAGGTGCTCGACGCGCGCATGGTGCTGCGTGCTTCCTCAAAGGGGAAAAGGACGCTCGACGCGGCGTCGTTCTTCACCGGCGCGATGTCGACTGCGATTCGGGCGGACGAATGCCTCGAGGAGATCGAGTGGCCGGTCTGGCGCGAGTCGCGCACCGGCTCGGCGTTCACCGAGCTTTGCATCCGTCACGGCGATTTCGCCGTGGTCGCCGCGGCGGCGCAGGTCGCGCTCGACGATTCCGGCCGCTGCGTGCGCGCGGCCTTCGGGCTGGCCGCGGTCGGCCAGACGCCGCTTGCCTTTCCGAACCTGGCCGCCGGCCTGGTGGGCAATTCCCTGACCGAAGACCTCATCCGGGCAGCGGCGAACGACGCCGCGGACGCATGCGAGCCTGGCAGCGACCTGCATGCCAGCGCCGAGTACCGGCGCCACCTGGCCGCAGTGCTTGCCGCGCGGGCGCTTCACGCGGCGCACGAAAAGGCGAAGGCCTCATGAGCGGGACGCTCCATCTCATCGAGGTCGACGTGAACGGGAAGAGGCGCGTGGCGCAGGTTCCCGCGCGGCTCTCCCTGGTCGACTGGCTGCGCGACGAGCTGCGGCTGACCGGCACGCACGTCGGCTGCGAGCACGGCGTCTGCGGCGCCTGCTCGGTGATGCTCGACGGCGAGGCGGTGCGCGCCTGCCTTATGTACGCGGTGCAGGCGCACGGCCACCGCGTCACCACGGTCGAGGGACTGGCGCGGCCCGACGGCACCATGAGCCCGCTGCAGGACGCGTTCTGCGAGGCGCACGGGCTGCAGTGCGGCTACTGCACCCCCGGAATGCTGATCGCCGCGCAGGCGCTGCTCGACGCGAATCCCCGGCCGACCGAAGTAGAGATCCGCGAGGCGATCGGCGGCAATCTGTGCCGCTGCACCGGCTATCAGCAGATCGTGGAAGCGGTGCGGCTGGCCGCCTTACGTGTCGAATGAGGCCTCGGATGAGCTCCTATCGATACATCGGCAAAGGGCGCAGGGCCAAGGAGCATCCGCGTTTCGTTACCGGCCGCGGCCGCTACGTCGCCGACATCGCGCTGCCCGGGATGAAGCACATCGCGTTGGTGGCGTCGCCTCACGCGAGCGCGCGCATTGCGTCGATCCGCGCCGACGCGGCGCGCGCCAAACCCGGCGTGCACTATGTGCTCACCGGAGAGGAATTCTGCGCACACACCGACTCGCTCCTGATCGGCGTCGACGCGCCGAAGGTGACGCGCTGGGCGCTGGCGCGCGGGCTGGTGCGCTATGCGGGTGAATGGGTCGCGGCGGTCGTGGCCGATTCGCGCGCGCTGGCCGAGGACGCTGCCGAGCTGGTCGAGGTCGACTACGAGCCGCTGCCGCAGGTGGTGGATCCGTGTGAAGCACTCGAGGGCAGGATCCTGGTTCATCCGGAACATGGCTCGAACGTCCTCTACCGCCGCAAATTCGTCTGGGGGCCGGTCGAGGAGGCGTTCGCCGGCGCGGACCACCGCCTTTCGTTCCGCGCGAGCTGGGGGCGCAGCGCGACTGTTCCGATCGAGACTTTCGGGGTCGTCGCGAGCTGGGACGCCGGCACGCAGATCCTCGACATCTGGGCGTCGATCCAGATGCCCAAGTATCCGGACCAGACCGCCCGCGCGCTGCGGCTGCCCGGCAACGCGGTGCGCGTGCACTACGACGTCGACGTGGGCGGCAGCTACGGCGTGAAGCGCGGGATCAAGCACACCGCGCTCGCGGGCTACCTCGCGAGAAAGCTCGGCGCGCCGATGCGGCTGATCGAGGACCGCCTCGAGAACATGCGCGGCGGCGACATGCAGGGGCCGGACCGTGCCTTCGACCTGCAGGCGGCCTTCGACCGCGACGGGACGATTCGCGGCCTGCGCATCCGCGCGGTCGACGACGTCGGCGCCTACGCCGGGCGCTCGCCGCTGCAGCTCGGCAAGCCCATCGGCGCCATCTGCGGCCCCTACCGCATTCCCGCGATCGAGTACGAGCCGGTGTCGGTGATGACCAACAAGACGCCGCAGGAGGCGGTGCGCGGCTTCGGACAGTCGCCGACGAACTTCGCCATCGAGCGCACCGTGGACCGCGTGGCGCAATACCTCGGCATGGACCGGATCGAGCTGCGCAAGAAGAACCTGATCCGCAAGGACGAGTTTCCGTACCTGATTCCGAGCGGCTCGACCTACGACTCGGGCGACTTCCACACGGTGCTCGACAAGGCGTTGGCCGTCGCAACATATCCCCAGTTGTTGGTCTTGAGAGACCAGATGCGAAAAGCCGGCAAGCTCGCCGGCATCGGCATCGCGACCTGCCTGGAGCCGAGCGGCGGCAACTCCGCTTTCGAGGTCCTCATGAACCCGAAGAACGAGACCACCACCTGGATGGACTCGTGCCTGGTGCGGGTCGATCTCTCCGGCTCGATCACCGGGGTGATCAACAACTCGAGCTCGGGCCAGGGCCACGAGTCGCTCGTCTCGACGGTGCTCGGCGAGGTGCTCGAGCGCGACCCCGGCGCGATCCGCGTGGTGCGCGCGGACTCTCTGACCGCGCTGCCGTCGAACAGTCCGGTCGGCAGCCGCATGGCGATCATGCTCGGCGGCGCCGCCGCGGGGGCGGCAAAGCGGATCAAGCAAGCGCTGCTGGCCATCGCCGCGCACAATTTCGAGTGTTCCCCCGACGACCTGGAGTATCGCGGCGGCGACGTTTCCCTGCAGGGCGTGCCGTCGAAGAAGCTTTCGTGGGACCAGCTGGTCGAGATCGCACACCGCAAGTTCCACAAGCTGCCCGGCGGCCTCGAGCCGGGGCTGCAGGCCAAGTTCGTCTGGGAGGTGCCCACCGGCGGCGGGCTGCCGACCGCGGACGGGCGCATCCAGATGTATCCCTGCTACGCCTTCGAGGCGCACGTCGTCCTGGTGGAGATCGACCCGGGCACGGCGAAGCCCTCCATCCGCAGCTACGTCTGCGGCCACGATTGCGGCGTGATGATCAATCCGGACATCGTGCACGGCATGACCTATGGCGGCATCGCGCATGGCATCGGCGCGGCGCTCTACGAGAAATTCGCCTACACCACCGAGGGCCAGCTCGCGAGCGGCACCTTCATGGACTACCTGATCCCGAGCGCCATGGAAGTCCCCGGCATGACGATCGTCGATCACTGCACGCCCTCGCCGCTGACCGAATTCGGGCAGAAAGGCTCGGGCGAGGCCGGCTACCTCGGCGCGCCCGCCGCGATCGCCAACGCGGTCAACGACGCGCTTTCTCCGTTGCGGGTTTCCATCGAAACCCTGCCGATGTCGCACCACGCCATCTGGAGCGCGTTGAAGGAAGCGAAATCAAGGATCTGATCGGCGAACCCGAGCACCCGTCGCCGGGGCGACAGATGCTCGAGTGCCGGGACCTCCCTGTCGCGCTTCTCCTCCTACAGTGAACGCAGGAAGTTGAGCAGGTCCTGCTTCTGGAACTCGCCGAGGCCGTTGAATCTGGAAACGACCTGATTCGCCTCCGAGCCGGTGCTCGAGTGCGCTTGGATCGCATCCTTCAGGTCGTCGGTGCGGCCGTCATGCAGGAAGAAAATCCGCTGGCCAAGGCCCCATAGCGGCGCGGTGCGGAACTCCCTTCCCGTGGCTGCGCCCTGCGAGACGTTGTCGGCGAGCCCGACGCCCATGTCATGGATCAGCAGATCGGAGTACAGGTTCGCCGTCTGGAACCGGAGCGCCTCGACGGTGGCATTGCCGGTCCTCATCGAGGGCGTGTGGCAAAGCGCGCAGCCGACGCTCGAGAACAGGCTCTTGCCGCGGCCGATCGAGGCAGAGCCTCCGGGGGAGTCTGGATCCGGCTTCGGCGGCGCGAGGAAGCGCTGGAAGTTCGCGAAGTTCGTGACTCCGTTGTTCGACGCCAGGATGGCCGCAAGCCGGGTCGCGGCGTTGACCGCCGCGTCCGTGTTCTGCACGTCGTTCGGGACCGTGGCGAACTGGCTGCAAGAAGGCGTCTGATCCCGCTCGTTCTGGAACAGCTCGTTGGTGATCCCCATTTCGACGTTGTAGGCCTCGCCGGAGAACACCATCAGCGACACGTTCTGCGCCTTCCAGCCGAAGCGCGTGATCGTGCCGTCGTTACCGTTGCGATTCGGGCGCCCGCTGATGCCGAGCGCTGATTTCGTCGACGAATCGCGCGAGCGGTTGATGAGGATCGTGGTGTCCGTGATCTCCTCGATCAGCCCCGCGCCGAACACCGGAGTGGGGACGCGGAAGATCACGTTGCGGTTGGCCACCTGGGTCGCAAAGTCGGGCTGCCCGAGCACGCAGCCGGGCGCGTCGTCGCGCCCCTGGATGGTGAAGAGCGCATGCACTCCGCCGTCGGGCGTACCGTCCGGGTTCTTGACGAAGCGCGCCTCGCGCACCGGCCCGTTCAGCCGGATGAACGAAGGCAGCTTGTTGTCGGCGCCGCGCTTGGTGGCGAACGCCACCTGCGGGTTCACCGCCGGGCTGCTGCCGCCGATGGCGGGCTGCGCATGACAGCCGCCACAGCTGTCCAGGTTCATCACCGGCCCGAGGCCGTCGGCGACTTCCTCCACTTCCTCGAAGTCATCCTTACCCTGGTCGAAGAAAGCGCGCTGGTTCGCCGTCAGTCCGAAAATCGGTCCCCCGGCATCGGGTGCCCCGCCACGCACGCCCGGGTCGCGCGCGAAGAAATCGACCGAGATGGCGATCTGCGAATGGAAGAAGAACAAACCTGCTACAGACGTGAACAGCAATGGCACTGCGTGCCTGATCTTCATTACGACCTCCCACCCCCGTTATCCCCAAGAAAAGACCGGAAAGAAGCGCGAGGTGAGCAGCGCGTTGCGCGGCTTTCTTGTTGCCGCGTCGTTCCTCCGCTCACATGATGTACTTGATCCGGATTAAAAGCTAAAGAACTTTTTGTTACTTAGAAGTAGCTGCGTTTCCTGCCGTACCCCGATCTTTCCTGGGCGCGACAAAACGTCGCACCCTAGTTAAAACCTCGGACGTAGTCCGGCGCGGTGAACAGCCACTCGAGCGCATCGTAATAGCGCTCCGCGCTGCGGCCCCGATATATGTCGTTGCGAATATCGCGCTCGAGCCCGTCGGGCACGTGGAAAATCATTCCGACGAGGTGATTCGCGGAAACCTGCACGCGCGACGCGCGCACGATTCTCCGCTTCTGGTACTCCTGGAAGACCTTCTCGAACTGGCCGTCGAAGGCATCCGCGCAGGCACCGAGGCAGACCGCGTCCTCCATCGCCATCGCGGCGCCTTGCGCCATGTACTGGAGCATGAAGTGCGCCGCGTCGCCGAGCAGGGTGACGCGTCCGCGGGTCCAGTTGTCCACCGGCTCGCGATGCAGCAGCATCCAGCGGCGGTACTCGCGCGGCGTGCGCATCAGCTTGAGCGGCTGGTCGCAGTAATGGGCGAAGAACGGCAGCACCTCGTCGGGCGTGGCGAGCTCGTTGTGGCCGCCGCTCGTGTGCTTGCCGATCACCGTCGCCACCAGGTTGAAGAGCTTCCAGCCGCGCAGGGGGTAGTGGACGATATGGGTGTTGTGCGCAGCCCACAGTGTCGCCGCTGCCCAACGCAAATCCTTCGGCACGTCGCCCGCGTCGAGCACCGCGCGAAAGCACATGTGCCCGGTGATGAGCGGCAGCTTGTCGCCGACGATGCTTTCGCGGATCACCGAGCGTCCGCCGTCGGCGCCCACCAGCGCCGCACCCTCCAGCGTTTCACCGTTCGCGGTATTGACGAGGACTTTGCCGTCCTCGGCCTGGAAGCCCGCGACGCGCGTGCTGGTGCGCAGCTCGATCAGCCCCGACAGCGCCTTGCAGCCGTCGAGGAGCGAGCCGTGGATGTCGGCGCGGTGCGTCACGGCGTACGGGTTGCCGAAACGGCGGGCGAAGCGCTCGTCGAGCGGGATGTCGACCACGCGCTCGGCGCTCACGCCGTCCATCATGAGCAGCCGCTCGATGAAGACCGCTTCCTTCTTCACCAGGCCGCCGACGCCGAGCGCGTCGAGCGCATGCCAGGCGTTGGGGGCGAGCTGGATGCCGGCGCCGATCTCGCCGAACTGCGGCGCCTGCTCGAGCACCACCGAACGGAAGCCCTTGCGCGCGAGCGCCAGGGCCGCGGCGAGGCCGCCGATGCCGCCGCCGGCGACGATGACCGGCCGATTGTTGCGCGCTGCGTTTCTCGCCTTCATTGCAGCATGTTAAGCGCTGCGCGGCCGAGCGGCGAGGCGGGGTCGGCCAGCGTTTCGATGATCTCGAAGTGGTTGAGGCCCTTTCCGACCATGGCTTCCGTCAGCTTGTCCGCGACCTTCAACGCCGAGGAAAACTCGCGCGACTGCCGGCCGAACTCCGCCGCCTCGTGCTCGGCCCATGCCACCGTCACGGGGCAGCCGATCCGGTCCACCTGGCGGATCGGGCTGTATTCGTGCTCGAGCTTCTCGTCCAGGCGCACGTACTCGTTGCGGGCGCTGAGCCGCACCGGCAGCAGGTCGTAGATGCCAGAGACGAGGAGCGCGCTCTTGACCTCGCTTGTCCGTGTCAATGCGCAGGCAGCGAGATGGCTCCCGGAGGAGTGCCCGCAGAGGACGATCGTGGTGGCGAGATTGCGGTAAACCCACTCGATGCCGCGGCACACCTGCGCCACCATCTCGGGCAGCGTAACGCTGGGGAGCAGCGCGAAATCGAGCGCCACGTAGGCGGCCGCGGCCTGTACGACGGCCTCGGCGGCGAACGCGTTCTCCCGCTTGGACTGGCGCTTCCAGGCGCCGCCGTGGACGAAGACGAACGCCTTGTCGCCCGCGCCGTAGATGTCGAGCGTCTCGATCGGGGCGGGGCCATAGCGCTCGGTGCGAGGCTCGCCGATCCTCGTGCGAACCGCGTCGCTCGCCACGCCGAAGCGCTTGATGATCTCGTCGGCGTGCGGCACCCAGGTGCGCTGCTCGTACTGCTGGTCGAGCGCCTTCTGGTCGTAGTCGAGGAAGATCTTCTTCAGAAAAGAACCGCGATGCCGTCGAGCTCACCCTCGGAGTTCACTAGGTCCACTCGTTTGTGAGCGATCCTGAACGTCTCGCCCGCACGGCGCAGCCGGTGCTCGACCAGCGCGCCGTAGAGGCGCTGCTTTTCGTTACGGAACTCGACGAGCTGAAGGGTCGAATTGACCGTGATCTCACCGGTTCCTTCCTCGGAAACCATCACGTTGCCGACCTGGTGCACGGTGCGGGCAAGCGGCTGACGGGCGTGCGCGCGCGGGTGGCGCGCCTGCTTCACCCGCAGCTCGAGCAGGGTGCGATCGTCGTGGATGATCGAGCTGGTCTCGAGCGGGTCTTGCTGGTTTCTTTCCAGGGGAATCCAGTACGTCGCGTCCTCGGTGAAAAGCTCGAGCCAGGCCTCGAGCTGCTGGGTATCCAGCAGCCGGGCCTCATGGTAAAGAAACTGCTCGACGTTCATTGCACTCATTTTGCTGACATGTAACGCAGCCAGGCGGCGAGCTGCGCGCGGACGAAGATCTCGCTCGTGCCGGTCGCGCCGCGGCGCGTGCCGTCGGGCTCGTCGACGTCGCGGCCGTGGCCGCGGCCGAGGTAGACCCAATCGACCGCGCCCGATGAAAGGCCGCGCTGGATGCGCTCGTACACCTCGAGGTCGTCGGTGAGGACCCACGAGCCGGTGCCGTTCACCACATTGGCGAACGCCACCGTGTCGCGGAACATCCGCGCCGGCGCGTCCTTCATCCGGAACGAGTAGGTATGAACGACCGAGCGGTCGACCGCCACCGGGTGAATGATCCGGAGCTGGCGGAACTGGCTCATGAACGAGCAGTTCGGGTAGATGATGGTGTTCCAGAGCGTGACGCGCAGGATGCGCTCTGCTTCTTTTTCACCCGCGGCGGCCACGAGGCGGCGGCGGTAGTCCTCGAACAGCGGATTTCCCAATCCGGCAACGAGGCGGCTGTCGTCGTGGTAGTCGCCCATGTAGCCGTGGCCGTAAGGCGTGGTCCACATGCCGATCGCATCCCACACTGCATCGGGCGCGCCGTTCTGGCGCATCTGACGCACGGCGATGTCGTAGTAATGCTCCTCGCCCGGCCTGCCCGGCTCGGGCGCGCCGCGCGCCACCGCGACCGACGAGGCGTGCACCCACGCCGGGTGTGCGCCGTCGAGGTGGTTCTCGAGCATCAGCTTCCAGTTGCCGTCATAGGCGTGCTTGAACACGCCACCCGCCACCTCGAGCTCGCCGCCGGGCGCGCGGTCGACGAAGTCGTCGAACGAGGCGCGCGCCGGGCCGAGAAACGCTTCCAGATCCTCGCCATGGGGCGAAAGCGAGGCGAAGATGAAGCCGCGATAGACCGAAACCCGCGGGACGGATTTCAACCCCTTGGGCAGCTTGTCCTTTTCATAGCCGCCCGCAAAAGGAACCGCCTGCAGCATCCCGGCGCGGTCGTAGCTCCAGCCGTGGTAGGGACAGACGAACCGCTCGGCATTTCCGCGCCCTTCGGCGCACACCGTCGCGCCGCGATGCGCACAACGATTGACCAGGACGGCGATCTCTCCGTTGTCCTTTCTGACGACAACGACGGGCTCCCGGCCCATCCGGGTCGTGAAATAGTCGCCCGGGCGCCTTGCCTGGCTTTCGTGACCGAGCACGAGCCACGCCCGGCCGAAGACGCGCTCCATCTCGAGCTCGAAGATCGCGGGATCGGCGTAGACCGAGCGGTGCACGCGGTCGGCCTGCACCAGCATCGCGAGTTGTTCGTTGGCGGCCATGCGATGATTGTAGCCGTGGCGCACCTGCACGCCGACGAGATCGAGCACTACCGCCGCGAAGGCTGGGTGGTGCCGCGCTATCGCCTCGCGCCGGGCCTGGTGGCGCGCATGGTGGAGGCGCTCGAGCGCCTGCTGCGCGACAACCCGGACGTGCGGCCGGAGAAGCTCGTCTCCGCTCATATCGATGGCGACAACGGCGAGGGCGTGCGCGGAAGCCGCGCCTTCCTCGACCTCGCGCGCGACCGCGAAATCGTCGAGCTGGTCTCGGGCGTCCTCGGCGACGACGTAATCCTCTGGGGCTGCCACGTGTTCTGCAAGCCCGCGGTGGAAGGCTACGAGACACCATGGCACCAGGACGGCCACTACTGGCCGATCCGTCCGCTCGCTACCTGCACCGCGTGGGTGGCGCTCGAGCCCTCCACGAAGGAGAACGGCTGCCTGCGCGTGATCCCGCGCTCGCATGCTGCGCGCAGGCTGCACGAACACCTGCACGAGGAGCGTACGGACCTGACCCTCAACCAGCGCATGGCCGCCGGGGCGTTCGACGAGGGGCAGGCGGTCGACATCGAGCTCGAGCCGGGCCAGATGTCGCTGCACGACGTGTACATGATCCACGGCGCCAAGGCGAACACCTCGGGACTGCGCCGCACCGGCGCCGCGCTTCGCTACATGCCTTCCACTTCCGTCTTCGAGCGCAACCTGCGTCCGGCCGACGGCAAGAGCGGCGTGCCGGTCAATTTCGCGCACCGCCCGCTGTGGCTGGTGAAAGGCGTGGACCGCAGCGGTCGCAACGACTTCCGCATCGGCCACATTGGAAACTGAGTGGAAACTGAGTGGAAACTGCGTCCATGATCCGATTCGCTCTCGTCTTCAGCGTGTTCATCGTGGCCGCGTGCAGCGGCGGACGCCCGGGCGCTCCGCAGGCTGAGGCGGCGGATCTCGTCCTCTACAACGGCAAGATCGTAACGGTAGACGGCGGCTTCTCCATCGCGCGGGCGGTGGCCATCCGTGGCGATCGGTTCATCGCGGTCGGCGACGACGCGCGCGTACGGGCACTCGCCGGGGCGAAGACGAGGCAGATCGATCTCGGCGGCCGGACACTCATCCCGGGGCTGATGGACGGGCATCTGCACAATGCCGGCGGCGGGCCGGGGGTGGATCTCTCGCGGGCGCGGAGCATCGATGAGCTGCTCGCGGCCGTGCGTGCTCGCGCGGCGGCGGCAAGCCCGGGCGAAATCATCGTCTCCAACAGCGACTGGCACGAGGCGCAGCTCAAGGAGAAACGGCTGCCGCACCGGCGCGAGCTCGACGGCGTCGCGCCGAACCACCCCGTGGTCCTGGTGCGGGGCGGGCACGAATTCATCCTGAACTCCGCGGCGCTCGGGCGCTGGAACATTTCCAGGGCGACGGTGAGCCCGCCGGGCGGCGAGATCGGACACGACGCCGACGGGGAGCTGAACGGCGAGCTGGTCGATACCGCGCGCGGCCTCGTCAAGCTGCCGCCGCCGCCGAAGCTCACGCCGGAAGGGATCGCGGCGCAGATGCGGCTCCTGAACAGCGTCGGACTGACGAGCGTGCGCATTCCCGGCTCGTTCCAGTTCGGCGGCGATATCGTGTCGCCTTACCGGATGTTCCAGGAGCTGAAGGCGAAGGGCCAGCTCACCATGAGGGTGAACTACCTGATGCGCATCTTCGACTTCTCGAGCGTCGACAAGGTGCGCGCCACGATCGCGAGCTGGAACGTGCGCCCCGACGAAGGCGACGAGTGGCTGCGCATCGGCGGCATGAAGACGCTCGTCGATGGCGGCTTCGAGGGCGGGCATATGCGCGAGCCGTATGCCGAGCCGTATGGCCGAGGCGGCAAGTTCAGGGGCATCCAGGTCGTGCCCTCTGCGGACTACAACGGGGTCGTGCTTGAGCTCAACCGCCAGGGATGGCGCGTGGCGACGCACGCGGTCGGCGACGCGGCGGTCGACCAGGTGCTCGCGGCGTACGAGAGCGCCGACAAGGAGCGCTCCATCCGCGACCGGCGCTGGGCGATCGAGCACCTCTTCATCGGCCGTCCCGACCACTATCCGCGCATCCGCGCGCTTGGAGTCGTCGTCTCGGCGCAGGATCACCTCTACCTCGCTGCTCCCAGCATGGCCAAGTACTGGGGCCGCGCTCGGGCGGAGCAAGTCACGCCCGTGCGCACGTTCCTCGACGAGAAGCTGCTCGTGGCCGGCGGCACCGATTCGCCGGTGATCCCCTACAACCCGTTCTGGGCGATGTACCACTTCATCACCCGAGACACGATCTCCGACGGCGTCTACGGCGCCGCCCAGCGCATCACGAGGGAGGAGGCGCTGCGCATCTACACCATCAACAACGCGCGTCTGACCTTCGAGGAGAGCAGCAAGGGCTCGATCGAGCCCGGCAAGCTCGCCGACCTCGTGGTGCTCTCCGCCGATTTCCTGAGCGTGCCGGAGAGCGCCATCCCGTCGATCAAGCCGCTCGCGACGATGGTCGGCGGCCGCTTCGTTTACGTGGCGGCGCCGGACGAGCTCGGCCTGGGGCGCCGATGAAGGTCCCGGTCGTTGCGCATCTGCTCGCGCCGAGCGGCCCGATTCCGAACCATCCGCGCTGGCCGCTGCTCGTCTATCCGCAGGCCGTGCGCAACCCCAGGCCGGAGGATTTCGAGACCCTTTTTACCCGCAACGGCTGGCCGGCGGCGTGGCGCGACGGGGTCTTTCCCTTCCCCCACTACCACAGCAACGCGCACGAGGCTCTTGGCGTCTACGAGGGCGAGGTGACGGTGCAGTTCGGCGGGAACGGCGGCGTCGAGGTGACGGCCGGGCCCGGCGACGTCATCGTTCTCCCCGCCGGCACTGGACACAAGAAAATCTCTTCGCGCGGCGCGCTCGGCGTCGTCGGCGCCTATCCTGAAGGTGCGAAGCCGGATACCTGCATGCCGCCTTTCGCGCGCGCGGCGAAGAACGCGCAAAGCGTTCTTCGGGTCGGGCTGCCGTCCGCCGACCCGGTGCACGGACCGGGCGGGCCGCTCTTCGAGCACTGGCGTTGATGCGCATCGAGGCGATCGAGACGGCGTACTACCGCCTGCCGCTCGACGCCATGGGCGACGCGGGCCATGGCGCCATCCATTCTGAGGAGATCGTCACTGTGAAAGTGCGCGCCGGCGGTCTCGAGGGCCACGGCTATGCGTACACCATCGGGCGCGGCGGTAGGGCAGTGCAGGCCCTCGTCGAGCACGACCTGGCGCCGCTCCTCCTCGGGTGCGACGCGAGCAGCATCGCGGCGCTTTGGGACCTCATGTGGCAGCGGCTGCTGTACGTCGGGCGCGGCGGGCTGGCTTCGTTCGCGATCGCCGCGCTCGACATCGCGCTGTGGGACTTGCGCGGGCTGCGCGAGAGGAAGCCGCTCTACGCACTCCTCGGCGCGGCCGCGCGCGAGATTCCGGCGTACGGGTCGGGCGTGGATCTGCCCAAGACGCTCGCCGAGCTCCTCGCCCAGACCGAAGGCTTCCTCGCGCGTGGCTTGCCCGGCGTCAAGGTGAAGGTGGGCAAGCCCGAGGCGCGCGAGGACGAAGCGCGCGTGGCGGCGGTGCGCAAGCTCATTGGCCAGGGTATCGATCTCATGGTCGACGCAAATATGGCGTGGAGCGCCGAGGAGGCTCTCGAGCGCGGCCGCCGCTTGGAGCCGTTCGACCTCTACTGGTACGAGGAGCCGACCATTCCCGAGGACGTCGCGGGCCATGCGCGGCTCGCGCGCGAGCTCGCGGTGCCGATCGCCGTCGGCGAGAGCCTGCATTCGCCGCACGAGTTCCGCCGCTACGTCGAGGAACATGCAGTCGAGGTGGTGCAGATCGACCCGGTGACCAACGGCGGCATCAGCGCCTCCGTGCGCGCGCTCGAGATGGCGAACGCTTCCGGCCTCAAGGCGAGCAGCCACTATTGCGACGAGCTCGCTGCGCACCTCCTCTGCGCGGCGAAGGAGCCGGTGTACCTCGAGAAGCACGCGTTCGCGCTCGACCGCTACCTCGAAGCGCCGCAGGTGCTGACCAAAGGCCGGGTGCAGCCCTCCGAGGTGCCCGGAACAGGGATACGCTTCGCGGCTAAGGCGCTCGCGCCGTTCCGGCGCTAAGGCGCTCGCGCCGTTCCGGCGCTAGGGCGCTCGCACGGTACCGGCGCTAGGATGTCCCGAGGTTGTGATACAAAGGCTCATGGATACCCGCGTCGATACGAGGAAGAAAGCGGCCGTTCTCGGCGCCGGCAAGCACCGCTACCGCGTGGTCGAGAACTGGGCGAAGCTCCCCGACGGCTGGGAATTCAAGGACGTCGCCGCCGTGGCGGTCGACAGCAAGGACCGCGTGTACTGCTTCAATCGCGGCGAGCACCCGATGATCGTCTTCGACCGCGAAGGCAACTTCATCCGGTCGTGGGGCGAGGGCACGTTCCCCCGCGCGCATGGACTGCACATCGACGCAAACGACATCCTCTATTGCACCGATGACGGCGGCCACGTCGTGCGCAAGTGCACTACGGAGGGAAAAGTCCTGCTCGAACTCGGCGTTCCGGGCAAGCCGTCGCCGTACATGAGCGGCACGCCGTTCCACCGCTGCACGCACACGGCGCTTTCGCCGCGCGGCGACATCTACGTGAGCGACGGCTACGGCAACGCTCGGGTGCACAAGTTCTCCCCCGGCGGCAAGCTGCTCAAGTCCTGGGGCGAGCCGGGCACCGATGCCGGCCAGTTCAACGTCGTGCACAACATCGTCACCGACCCGGAGGGCTGGGTGTACGTCGCCGACCGCGAGAACCATCGCGTGCAGGTATTCGACGGCAACGGTCGATACGAGACGCAGTGGGTAAACATGCACCGCCCCTGCGCGCTCTACTGCTGCCGTGGAAAGAAGCCGCAGTTCGTGATCGGCGAGCTCGGTCCGGGCATGACCGTGAACCGCAACCACCCGAACATCGGGCCGCGCCTTTCGTTCGTCGACGCAGAGGGCAAGCTCATCGCGCGCCTTGGCGGCGAGAACGGCCCGGGCCTGGAGCCGGGAAAGTTCATCGCCCCGCACGGCCTCGCCGTCGACTCGCGCGGCGACATCTACGTCGGCGAAGTCAGCTACACCGAGTTCCCGCGCCTCTTTCCCGAACAAAAGATCGCCTGGCGCATGCGCTCGCTGCAGAAGCTGGAAAGGATTTCCTGAAGCGCAAAAAAAAGCAGCTGGCGGTTCGGGCCGCCAGCCGCCGTTTCTGCGGCGCCACTATCCGACGATCAACGGACGCATCATGTCGTGCTCCTCGTGCTCGAGAATGTGGCAGTGCCACACGTACTCGTTGCCTCCCGTTCTCGGGCTCGGCGGCACCGTGAAGGGCACGGTTGGCAGGTTGAACTGCATGATCACCGTCGTCACCTCGCCCGGGTTCATGCGCACCGTTTCCTTCCAGCCGCGTTCGGACGCAGGCGGCGCCAACGGGGCTCCGCTCAGGTTGGGCACGCCGTTCCTGTAACCGTTGAAGGCCTGCCGCGAGATCACCTGCACATTGACGAGGTGGAAGTGGATCGGGTGCGTGTCCGCCGTGAGGTTGGCGATCTGCCAGATCTCCATCGCGCCCGGCAGCACGTTCTCCGTCGAGGCGTTCATGTAGGGCTGGCCATAACCGCCGCCTGCCTGTGGCACGTTCGTCCCGAGCAGTTGGGCGAGCCTTCCGTTGAGATCGAAGGTCTCGTTCAGCGTGAGCTGCCGCACGGGAATTCCGGCAGGAAGCGCGGTGGAGCCGAGCGCAACCGGCAGCGGATCATTGCCCGCCCTCAGGTCCGTGGCTGGCGTGATGCCGAGCGCCATGTCCGCACCGCTCGCTGGCACGACGTTGAAGCGCATGATCACGCGCGTATTCGGGCCGAACCCGGGCGCCGTCAGGCCGTTCACCGGGTTCTTGTTGACGTTGAAGCCCGGGAAGTAATCGTTGATCGGAGCGCCGCCCGGGAACGGCGCCGGCGTGTCCGTGTAGAGGATGATCTTCTGGCCGACGTGCGCCGAGAAGTCGAACAGCACGTCCACGCGCTCGGCGGGAGCCATCAGCAGCGAGCCGCCGGCGGTGGTGCCGTTGAAGGGGATGTTGCACGGCACGAGCGCCGGATTCGGCAGGAAGCCGCCTTCGGTCCCGAGGACCAGGAAATTGGAGGTGGGCTTGCCCGGCTTGTTCGGCGCGGCCGCGTTGCGCGCTGCTGCATTGAGCGGAACGCCGCCAGTGCCCAGCGTGATCCCGTTCGGGCTGCCGTCATCCACGTACATCTGCAGGTTGAGGAAGCGCGCGTTGCAGGCATTGAGGATGCGCAGCCTGTAGCGGCGAGCTTCAACGGTGACCTGCGGATACACCGTGCCGTTGGCGAGCATGGTGTCGCCGAAGAATTCCGGAACCACCGAGATCGCCGGCGGCGGGCCGGCGGGCGCCGGACCGAGCTTGCCGAAGATGGCGGTGTCGTACTGATGCCCATACCACAGGCTCCCGGGCGCCGAAGGCCCGGTCCAGCTCGGATCCGCCGTGGCGATGTTTGTGCCCACGAAGACCTTGTCCTGAACAACGATGGGAAGCTCGTTGCCGCCGGCTTCGATGTAGTCAGGCAGGCCGGAGTTCTTGAGGTTGTTTTCGAATCCGTCGCGCAGCAGCAGCGCGGTTGCGATTCCCGCATAGGCATTGAGGCGCGTAGTACCCCAGGCGTGGTCGTGATACCAGAGGAAGCGCGCACTCTGATTCAGCGGGTAGTAGTACTCGGCCTGGTTGGCGCCGAGGGCAGGATTGATTCCCACGTCGACATAGCTCATGCCTTTCGCGCCGTTCGGAGCGAACCAGGAGTGTGGACCACCGTCGCTCGTCCAAGGCACGAGCCCGCCATGCAGGTGGACCGTCGCGCGGTTGTCGCCGAGGTTCGCGCCATCGATCGACGTATCGACCGGGATGATGTGCGTCGATGGCAGGTTATTGGTGAACGTGAGCTGGATCGGCTGGCCCTTCTGTCCCACGATGATGCCGCCGAGGTGCTTTTGCCCGCCCGGGAAGAGCGGATTCGCGGGGTGGTAGCCCCAGAACTTCGTGGGCCCCAATGTCGGATGCACCTGATCCGAGAACTGGTTGATGCTGAGCGAGTAGTGGGTTGCGCCCCCAACACCCGTGAAGGCATCCGGCGCCGCGACCGGGATCGCGTTCGGCCCTATCCCCCGGAAAGCGGTTTGCCAGAGCGGTGTCTGTTGAGATTGATACCATGCCCATACCTGCCTGGAACCGAACCCGCCATACAGCGCGAGGCCGACCCCGGCGGCCATGGACGTCTTGAGAAAATTCCGACGACTGACCATGATTCTCCCCTGGGTTTGCGTTGCGTTTGATATGAAGGCGGCGACGAAGGCGACGGCGCCGTCAGGATGCAAAACCGGAAATCTGACGGTCCCGCCGCCCGTGCGCCGCGCGCGCGGATGTGGACTAGCGGTCGTCCGGACAACACTGCGGGTCCCCCCATAAGAGACCGACTGACTTGACGAAACGTTACATCCGGCGCTGCGTCGCCCCTTGATCGGCATCAAGCGCCGTGCAGAAATAAGATCGCATCAATGAGAATCGTCATCGTCGGCGGCGGCATCGGCGGGCTCTCGCTCGCGCGCGAGCTCGCCCTGCGCGGCATTCAGTCGAGCGTGCTGGAGCGCGCCGCGCAGCTCAACCCCGCCGGCGCCGGCATCATCATGAATCCCAACGCGATGCGCGTGCTCGAGCGCAACGGGCTCGCCGACGCGGTGCGTGCCGAATCTTGGCCCTACCTCACGCGCGAGACGCGCGACCGGCGCGGGCGGCTCCTCGCGACGCGCGACTATCGTCCGCTCTACGAGAGCGGCAAGCTCTCGCATGGGGCGCTGGTGCACCGCGCGCATCTGCTCGACGTGCTCCATCGGAGCCTCCCGCCCGCCACCGTTCGGTTCGGCGTGGCCCTGAACGACGTGCGGGCCGTCGATGCGGATCTGATCGTCGGCGCGGACGGCATCCACTCGCAGGTCCGCCGCGAGCTCTTTGGTGAGCTGACGCCGCGCTACATGGGCTACCGTTCGCACCGGTTGATCATGGACAACGTCGCCGGCGTGCAGTGCTTCACCGAGTATCTCGGGCGGGGGCAGCGCATCGGACTCGTGCCCATCTCGATCACGAAGCTCTATGTCTGGACCACCTTCAATTCGCCGCGCAGCGCGAACCCGAACGTCGACCTGCCGCGGCTGTTCGCGCAGTTCACCGACGAGGGGCTGCGGCGCCTGTTCTCCGCGTTGCCGGCCCCGGAAGCCATCATCACCACCGAGATCGAGGAGCTGTGGTCGGATGACTGGGTCCGGCTGTCCGCGACCGGCGCTGCCGTGCTTCTGGGCGACGCGGCGCACGCGATGACGCCGAACATCGGCCAGGGCGCCGGCATGGCGATGGAGGATGCCGCGGTGCTCGCCGAGGAACTGGCGAGAGGCGCGGAAATCGAGCATGCTCTGGGAAATTACGCACGGCGACGCAAGCCGCGCGTCGAGACCGTGGTGCGCGTGTCGCGCGAAGTGGGCAGGGACGGGCAGCGCTCCTTCGCCCCCGCGTGCTGGTTGCGCGATCGCCGCGTCGAGCGCGAGGGACGAGACGTCGAGAAGGCGCAGGCGGAGCTCGTGCGGCTGCTCGCTTTTTCAGGATGAACATGGCCAAGATCCGACATATCGCCATCACCGCCGAAGACCCGTTCGTCACGGCGGAGCTTTTCAAGAGCGCGCTAGGCCTCGAGGAGATCTCGCGCGGCGACAGCGAGCTTGCGCGCGAGGTCTACCTCACCGACGGTTACCTCAATCTTGCGATCGTCTGCTGGAAGCGCACCAAGGAGACGCCCGATCCGTATCCCGACGGCTACGGTCTCGACCACTTCGGCGTCCACGTCGACGACCTGGAGCGCGCCGAGGCGCGTGCGCGCAAGGCGGGCGCCGTGTCCCAGCCGCCGCCGCCTGTGGACCTGTCGAAGCTGAGCGGGAACACCATCTTCTTCGAGAAGAAGCTGAGCCTGGCCGGCGTCAAGTTCGACCTCTCGGGACACGGATGGCCGGTGACGCGGCAAGAGTAGCCCTCGAGGCGAGCGGAGTCCGCAAGAGCTTCAGCAAGGATGGCCGCAGCCTGGCGGTGCTCGACGTCGAGCGCTTCAGCGTGCAGGACGGCGAGTTCGTCACCGTCATCGGCCCGAGCGGCTGCGGCAAGAGCACGCTGCTGCACATCATGGGCGGCTTCATCCGGGCCGAGGCCGGCGCGATCCAGGTGCACGGCCGGCGGGTGAGCGGCCCCGGCCCCGACCGCGGCATGATGTTCCAGGAGTTCGCGCTGTTCCCGTGGAAGACCGTCGCCGGCAACGTGGCCTGGGGACTGGAAGCTCAAGGCATGTCCAAAAGCAAGATTGGGGAAGTTGTGGACCGGCATCTCGAGATGATCGGCCTCGGCGACTTCCGCGACCACTATCCCGCCGAACTCTCGGGAGGCATGAAGCAGCGCGTGCAGCTCGCGCGCGTGCTCGCCATCGACCCCGAAGTGCTCTTGATGGACGAGCCCTTCGGCGCGCTCGACGCCCAGACGCGCGAGACCATGCAAGAGGAGCTCACACGCCTCTGGGAGCGCACCGGCAAAACCATCGTCTTCGTCACCCATGACATCGACGAGGCGGTCTACCTCGGCGACCGCGTCGTCGTGCTGACCGCGCGCCCCGGCCGCATCCGCGAAGAGGTGAAGATCGACCTGCCCCGGCCGCGGGGCCTGGAGATCAAGAAGTCCGCGCAGTGCCACGAGTACCGCAACTACATCTGGGACCTGATCCGCGCCGAGTCGCGGCAGGGATCTTGATTCACGCATCGAGAAAGGAAATCGTGCAGGCGCGCTTTCCCAACATCCCGCGCGAGCAGCTCACCGAAGCGCAAAAGCAGGTCTACGACGCCATTGCGGGCGGCCCGCGCGGCGGCGTGCGCGGCCCGTTCGGGCCGCTGCTGCGCAGCCCCGAGCTCGCCGACCGGGTGCAGAAGCTCGGCGAGTACCTGAGGTTCAACAGCTCGCTGCCGCCGCGGCTGAACGAGATGGCGATCCTCATCAACGCCCGCTTCTGGGAATCGAAATACGAGTGGAACGCCCACAAGCCGTTCGCGCTCAAGGGCGGCCTCGCCGAGTCGATCGCGGACGACCTCGCGCAGAACCGGCGCCCCCGCAACATGAAGCCCGACGAGGAAATCGTCTACGAGGTGTGCACCTCGCTCCACAAGACGCATTTCGTCGACGACGCGCTGTTCAAGCGCGCGCTCGGCGCTCTGGGAGAACGCGGCGTCGTGGATCTGATTGCGGTGAGCGGCTACTACACGCTCGTCTCGATGGTGCTCAACGTCGCAGAAATTCCGCTGTCGGCGGGAGCCGCCGTGCCCTGGTAACGGCCTCCGGTTTTAGGGGTTCAGCGGGGTAGATAGCTCTGGTCGACCATCGAGTCGACGTTCACGGGCTTCTCGAGCCACTGCAGCTTGTCGAGCATGAAGGCGGAAAGCTTCTTCAGGCTCTCCACGTCGACGCGCGCATTCGGATCGCGCTTCCAGTCGGCGTTCTTGAGGTAGATCTCGAGCGGCGTGCGCACGAAATTCGCCTTGTGGAGATCGGCCTTGGCCTGCGCGGTATTCGCGAGGTAGTACTTGGTGACCGCGACGTAGTCGGCGAGGAAGGCGCGCACCGCATCCGGATTCGCCTTCAGGAATTTCTCGCCGAAGAAGATGTCGAGGAGCTCGTGGTCGTAGCCCACCGCCTCGGTGGCGGTGAAAAGCTTCCTCAGCCCGCCCTTCGCCACCTCGGCCGAATAGAACGGCTCGACGAAGGTGCCGGCGCTGACCTTGCCGGTGCGCACCGCATCGCCGATCGCCGGGAACGCCATCGGCACGACCTTGGTGTCCTTGTCGGGCAGGAGGCCGGCGTTGATGAGCCCCGCGCGCGCCCACAGATCGGTCGCGGTCTTGATGCCGACCACGCCGATGGTGCCGCCCTTCAGGTCCTGCACCCTTTTCACCGGGCCGTCGTCCTTCACCATGTAGGTGGTGCTGAACCACTCCTTGCCCGCCGCCTCGAGGCACACGCTCGCCACGATCTTCATATCGACGCCCTGCGCGCGCGCAAAGATGACGGCGAGGCCAGGGGCGGTGCCGGCGTCGAGCTCGCCGGCGAGGTAGGCCTGGAAGCGCTCAGGATTGGCCTGGAAGAGGATCTGCTTCAGCTGGTAGCGCTTGCCCTGGTTCGGCGTGAGATCCGGACGCGCGCTCATCAGCCAGACCTGCTCCTCGGCGGCGAAGCCGCGTCCGAAGCGGATGAGGGGCGGTTCGGCGCAGAAGGCCTGTCCCACGAAAGTGAAGCCGAGCAGCGCCAATACGATGCGTGTCACTGCATCCCCCTCAAACGTAATAGGTGTCGAGCCTTTCCCAGTATATCAACCGGTCTCGCGCGAGCACGACCGCCTTGTCGAGCAGGTAGCCGAGGAGCGCGATCGCGACGACCACCGCGAGCATGCGGTCGGTCCTGAGCGAGGACAGCGAGTAGATGACGAGGTAGCCCAGGCCGTCGGCCGAGCTCACCATCTCGGTGATCACCACCACGATCATCGCCACCGGCACCGCTACCCGGAATCCGGCGAAGATGAACGGCGCGGTCGCGGGGATCACCACGCGGCGCAGCGTCTCGCCGCGCGAGGCGCCCATGTTCTGCGCCGACCAGAGCAGCACCCGGTTCACGCTGCGCGCGCCGTGGGAGCTCATGATGACGATGGGATAGAGGCACTCGAGGAAAACCAGCGCCACCTTCGACAGGCTGCCGATGCCGAAGACGAAGATGAAGACCGGGAAGAGCGCGAGCTTGGGCACGGCATAGGTGCCCGAAAAGAGCGGATCGAGCAGGCCGGCGGCGAGCTTCGAGCGCCCCATCAGCACGCCGATGAAGATGCCGGCCGCGGCGGCGAGGGCGAAGCCGCCCAGCGCGCGGTAGAGCGACACCCACGCCTCGTGCAGCTGTTCCGGCGTGGCAAGGAAGCGCGCGAACTCGTAGGCGATACTGGTTAGGGAAGGGAACAGCAGCTTGCTCCACAGACCGCTGCGCGCCGCCGCCTCCCACACCCCTAGCAGGACCAGGACCAAAACAAAGGGCATGAGCCGTTTCACGCGGGCTGCTCATGCCATGCGAGCAGGCGCCGCTGCGCGAGGCGCACCAGCCGATCGCCGGCATAGCCGAGGATCGCCACCGCGAGGAGCGAGACGTACATGAGGTCGAAGCGCAGCGAGCTCTCCGCGACGCGGATGAGGTGCCCGAGCCCGGAGCGGGCGTTGATCATCTCGGCGGCGAACATGACGATGAAGGAAAGCGCGAGCGACACGCGCATGCCGGCGAAGATCATCGGCGCGGCGCTCGGCAGCACCACCCGGCGGAAGATCGCGCCGCGCCCGGCGCCCATGTTGAGCGCCGACCACACCAGGATCGCGGGCGTCGCCTTCACGCCGTAGTAGGCGTTGATGAACACCGGATAGAAGCAGGCCAGCGCGATGATCAGCACCTTGGAGAGGTCGCCGATCCCGAACCAGAGCATGAAGATCGGGAGCATGACGATCTTCGGCACCGGATAGCTGACGAACACCGCCGGGCTGAACAGGCGGTCGAACCAGCGCGCCGTGCCCGCGGCGAGCCCGAGCAGCGCACCGAAGAACGTCCCGATGGCGAAGCCGGGAAGCGAACGGGCAAGGCTCGCCGCGGCGTGCTCGTAGAGCTCGGCCGAGCCCAGCGCCTCGACGAAATCCCGGATGATCTGCAGCGGCGAAAGAACGTAGGCCGGCAGCCCCCGCCACGCGAGGAGCTGCCAAAGAGCGAGGAGCGAGAGGAAGAACCCGGCCCGGGCTAGACCCACACCTGGAGCACGTAGTCGTAGGCCGCCTGCGCGTTGGTCATGTCCACGCGCTGCAGCTTGATGCGATAGCCCTCGGCGGTCTTCCTCAGGTGATGGCGGTAGGCCCCGGCGAAGTGGCGCACGTCGTCGCGGCGCAGCTCCATCATGTGGAAGCGCGAGCGCACGATCACCTCGCTTGAGTCATACGACTCAATGATGGTGTTACTCACGACGTGGTTCGTGCCCCAGAGCGGGCGCTGGGACCACGCGTCCGGGTGCAGCACGCGCTTCATGCGCACGGCCATCAGGTTCTTGTCCTCGGCGAAGATCGACGGCACGCCGTCCCAGTGCTCGTGCGCCGGGTCCGCCGGCATCCAGTAGACGCCGTCGTCGGCGAACAGGTCGATCCACGCCTGCCACTGCTTCGTGTCGAGGAGCTCCGACTGCCGGTAGAGAAACTGCTCGACTTCCTGCTGCAGCTCCATCACTGCGCCGCCATGTAGCGCGCCCAGGCCTTCATCTGGTTGCGCATCGGCGCCTCCGAGGTGCCGCAGTTCGCCGCGGTCTCCACCCTCTCGCCGTTTTGGATGTCGCGCCCGAAGTGGCGCGCGAAGCTCACCCAGTCGCCGCCTTCCGATGAAAGGCCCTGATGGCACTTCCAGAAGTTCTCGAGGTCGTCGGCGTTGACCAGGGTGGCGGGAGAATTCACCAGGTTGTAGTACGCGAGCGAGCGGCGATAGATCGCTTCGGGCGCCCCTTTCAGCCGGAAATGCCAGATCTCGGTGAGCGTACGGTCCACGCCGAGCGGACGCACCGCGCGGAGCTGCTGGAGCGGCGACTGCACCGAGAGCCCCGGGTAGATCAGCACGTGGTGGATGTTCACTCCGAGGATCTCTTCCATGCGCTTCTGGCCGTACGCGTCGATCAGCGTCTTTTCGTAGGCGAGCGTATCGGGATCCTTCGGCCGCAGGCCCATGTAGCCGGTGAGGATGCAATGCCCGTGCGGGTAGTTCAGGGTCTGGAAGTTGTCCCACTTGTCGATCGTGACCGTGGCGAACGCCGACAGCATGTGATACGAGAGCGGCGCGTGGCCGGTTTTTTTCTCGATCTCCTTTTCCACCTCGTGCGCCGCGCGCCCGGTGGACTGGTGGGTGACCGAGGGGTGCAGGGCGTCGAGCTGATTCTCGAGGAAGATCTTCCAGTTCGACTTCTGGATGACGCGGAAGCAATTGGGCACCACCTCGACCTCGCCCTGCGGCGCGCGGTCGCACATGTCGTCAAACGCCACTCTGGCCTCACCCAAAAAGTCTTTCAATGAAGGACCCTCGGGCGAGAGGCTCGCGAACACGAAGCCGCGATAGTTTTCGACCCGCGCGGCGCGTTTCATGCTGCAGTCGGGATGATCCTTGCCGTAGGGCGTGCCGGCGTAGCCCGACTCCATCATCGGGATGGACCTCAGCCTGCCGTCGTGGTGGAAGGTCCAGGCGTGGTACGAGCAGCGGAAGAACTCGCCGCTCGAGCCGTAGCGGTCGCCGACCATCAGGTTGCCGCGGTGGGGACAGCGGTTGTAAAGCACGTTCACCTTGCCGTGCGCGCCGCGGACCATCACCATCGGCTGGCGGCCGATCTGGACCGCGTAGTAGTCGCCGGTCTTCGGTACCTGGCTTTCGTGCCCGCAGTAGATCCACACGCGCTCGTGGATGCGCTGCATCTCGAGCTCGAAGATCGCGGGATCGGTATAGACCTCGCGGCGGACGCGGTCCGGCTCTACGAACTCGGATAAACGGCGGGAAAGATCGGGAACGCGCTCTTGCAGCATGGCAGAAGCCTCGGGGCGGAAGCGGACCCCGGGGATTCTACCAACGGCTAATTCCTATGGACCGACCGGCAGCGGGCGATGTCCTCGTCGGACATCACCGACTTGAACTGGCACTGGGCCTCGTAGGCGGCCCGGGCGCGGCGCGCATCGCGCTCTTCTTTTTCCCTCGCGAGCTGCTTCTGGCGCTCCGCCTGCTCTTCCTCGTACGCCTTGAGCACCGCCGCGCGCCTTTCCTCTTCCTCGGCGGCGCGCGCGAGCTTTTCCTCGGCTTCTTTGATCCGCGCCTGCGTCGCGGCGTCGGTCGCGGCGCCTGGCGCGGCCGCTGGCTTGGCCGCTGGCGCGGCGGTTGGGTTGTTGGCAGGCGGTACCGATTTCGGCTGAGCGCTGGCCGCGGTTGCGAACGCGAGGCCGAGGAGCACGGCGGCCAGTTGTTTTTGTTTCAGCATGGGCTCTTTCCCCCTGGAGGCGAGGCGTTTAACCTACCCTACCCCCCAGAAGAGGCCAATTGCATGCATCACGCCCCGAGCGACATGCGTCACGCGCTCGAGCGGGCGGTGTGCACTTTGTCATGAAAGTCGTCGACGTCCACACCCACATGCTGAACGACGCCTACCTCGGGCTACTCAAGCGGCACGGCGGCGGCTACGCGCTCGGCAAGCTGGTCGGCGGCCAGACCGGCGTCCTGAAGGACGGCGCGCCCTTCATGACCCTGATGCCCGGGATGTTCGATTACGAGCTGCGGCTGAAGGCGATGGATCGGGCGGGCGTCGATATCGCCATCGTCACGCTCACCAGCCCGAACGTGTTCTGGGGTTCCGCGGCGCAAAGCCTCGAGGCGGCCCGGTTGATGAACACCGACATGGCGGCACAGCAGCAGCGGTTCCCGGAGCGCATCCGCTTCATGTGCTCGCTGCCGTGGCAGCACCCGAAGCCCGCGCTCGACGAGCTGAAGCGCGCTTGCGACGAGCTGGGCGCGGTCGGCGTGATGCAGCTCGCCAACGTCGACGGCGTCTCGCTGACCGACAGGCGCTTCGCCCCGGTCTGGAAGGAGATCGACCGCCGCGGCCTGCCGGTGCTCATCCACCCGAGCGCCCCGCCGGGGACCAAATACCTCGACGTCATGAAGTACAACCTGATCGCCTCGGTCGGCTTCATGTTCGATACCTCGCTCGCGGTGAGCCGCATGATCTTCGACGGCTTCCTCGATCGCTATCCCGACGTGAAAATCATCGCCGCGCACGGCGGCGGCGCGCTGCCGTACCTCGCCGGGCGCCTCGATATCTGCTTCGACAACATGCCGGCGTGCCGCGAGCGGATTTCCAAGCGGCCCTCGTCGTACCTGAAGCGGATTTATTACGACAGCGTCGTGTTCCAGCAGGAGTCGCTCGAGCTCGCAATCAAGGTCGGCGGCGCCGACAGGGTGCTCTACGGCTCCGACTATCCGCACAACATCGGCGACATGAAGGGCTGCCTCGCGCGCGTCGACGCCCTCCCGTCCGCCCAGCGCGACGCCGTGCGCGGCGGCAACGCCATGCGCATCTTCAAGCTGTAAGAGGCGAAATCAGGGACGGACCACGTTTTTCTCAGCCCGAGAGAAGGAAAACGTGGTCCGTCCCTGATTCTAGGTTTCCAACTTAGGTTTTACTTTCGTTGTGAATAATTCGAGCGAGCGCATCGCGTGCTCTGGAGCCAGGTCGCCGAAGGAGAACACGCAGAGCAGGTAGTTCGCGCTGGTGATGCGCAGCATCTCCTGGACCTTTTCCAGCACGGTGCGGGGCGCGCCCGCGACGAGGGGCTGGGTGGAGTCGGGGGCGAAGGGCTCGGTCCTGTGCACGTCGGGCCGTCCGTGCTTGCGCGTGAGGTGATGGATGTGGCCTGCCCAGGTGGCGTAGGCCTCGAGCCCCAGCCGCTCGGCCTCGGCATCGGTGTCGGCGATCACCATGTGCTGGGTCTTCGCAAGGAACGGCTCGGCGACGTGCGCGTTGTGCCGCTCCGGATCGTTGCGGTGCTGTTGCCAGACCTCGCGATAGCGGTCGAAGTGCGGCTTGCAGTCGGCCAGCTTGCCCAGGAACGCGGTGTGATAGCCGTGGCGCGCGGTGAACTCGATCGACTCGCGGTTCGAGCTCGGGAACCACAGCGGCGGCCAGGGCTTCTGCAGCGGTTTGTTGTAAAGCTCCACTTCTTCGCCGCGATACCGGACTAGGTTGTTCTTGGAAAACTGAAAGAACCAATCGAGCGCATCGCGGTATTTCTCGCGCGATTCGTCGATGCTCTGCAGGCCGAAGATCCTCGATTCGATCGGCGAGACGCCGCGGCCGACGCCGAGCTCGAGCCGGCCGCCGGACATCTGGTCGAGCATGCAGATCTCGTTGTAGAGGCGGTAGGGGTCGTACCAGGGCAGGCAGAAGGTGAGGCCGCCCGCGCGCAGCCGCCGCGTGCGCTGGAAGATCGCCGACAGCATGACGCTCGGCGAGCCGTCGATCGAGAGGGGCGTGCCCTGGTGCTCGGCGACGAGATAGGCATGGAAGCCCGCCGCGTCGGCCGCAGCCGCGAGCCCGAGCTTGTGCCGGTAGACCTCGCCCGGGCTGCGCCGCGAGGCCTCGATCCAGTCGAACAGGCCGAAGCGGAGCCGCTCGTTCATCCCCACACCTTGCGCGCCAGCTCGACCACGCGCTCGAGCTTCCTCTTCTGGTCGGCTTCGCTCACGAGGTTGCCGGCGACGTCGGAGCCGAAGCCGCACTGCGGGCTGACGGCAAGCTGCTCGAGCGGGAGGTACTTCGCAGCTTCGTCGACACGGCGCAGGAGCTCTTCTGTCGATTCGAGTTCCGGCACTTTTGTGCTCACGAGCCCCAGCACCACGACCTTGCCCTTGGGCACGAAGCGCAGCGGCGCGAAGCTGCCGGCGCGCGGGCTGTCGTACTCGAGGAGGAAGCGCTGGTGCGGCAGCTCGTTGAAGAGGCGCTCGGCGATGGCGTCGTAGCTGCCCTCGCGGTGCCACATGCTGCGCTGGTTGCCGCGGCAGAGATGGATGCCGAAGGTGACGCCGGGAAATCCCTCGACCAGGCGGGCGTTGGCGCGCAGCGAGCGCGAAAAGTTCGCCTGCGGATCTTCGCCGCGCTTGCGCATCGCCTCGAGCGAAGGCTCGTCGACATAGGCGGTGTAGCCGGGCTCGTCGATGTGGACGTAGCGGCAGCCCGCCCCGGCGAGCTGCCGGATCATCTGCCTTTGAATCGCCACCACATCCTCGGCGAAGTCGTCGACGCTCGGGTATGCGGCCCTCGAGTTGGCATGGTCGAAGCGCTGGAGCACGCGGTCCGGGCCGATCAGCGAGACCTTGAGCGGCTTCTTCGCCAGCGGCAGGGCGCGCTCGAATTCTTCCATCGGAACGTTTCTCTCGAGCTTCAGCCGGCGCGAAGCCGGGCGCCGGTGCACTACCGGCGTGCCCGCGCCGGCGACGTCGGGCATGTCGAAGCGCGCGAGCGGCGTGCCCGCGGCCGCGCGGCCCTCGTGCTGGGCGAGGCCTTCGGCTCCGGTCTCGTAGCCGGAGACGGCGAGGCCGAAGCTGTCCTGGAAATTGAGCCGCCCGACCTCGCCGTCGGTCACGACATCGAGGCCGATCCGTTCCTGAAGCGCGAGATTCTCGCGCACGCACTCGAGCTCGATGCGCGCGAAATCGGGTCCCGATATCGAGCCCTGTTCCATTCCGGCCCGGGCAGCTTTCCACGCCGGCGGCCGCAGCAGGCTGCCGACGACGTCTGTTCTGATGCGGTCGAGCTCAGTCATGCTTGACGCCGGCGGTTTTCACCGCGGCACTGTAGCGCTCCAGGTCTTCCTTCATGAAGCGCACGTAGTCGTCGGTGCCGTTCTCCCTCAGGTCCATCGCGAGGTTCGCCATGCGCTCGGCGACGTCGCGCTCGCGCAGCGCCTTAGCCACCGCGGCCTGGAGGCGCGCCACCACTTCGCGCGGCGTTCCGGCCGGCGCCTGCAGCCCGATCACGGTCGCGATGTCGAAGCCGGGAAATCCGAGCTCGGCGGCGGTCGGCACGTCGGGTAGCGTGCCCGAGCGTTGAGCAGTGCTGATCGCGTACACCCTGAGCTTGCCCGCGCGGATGTGGGCGAGCACGTTCGGAATCCCGGACCAGCCCGACTGCACTTCGCCCGAAAGGACGGCGGCCACCAGCGCGGTGCCGCCCTTGTAGGGAACATGCAGCATGTCGAGGCCGGCGCGCGACGCGAACACCGCCATCGTAAGGTGGTGGACCGAGCCGTTGCCCGCCGAGCCGTAGCTCAGCTTGCCGGGCTGGCTTTTCGCAAGGGCAATGAACTCCGGGAGCGATCCTGCGGTTACGGAAGGAGCGGCGACCAGGACCGTCGGCACCGCGGCAAGCGCGGTGATCAGCGCGAAGTCCTTGAGCGGATGGTAGGGCACCTTCGGATTGAGGGCGACGTTGATCGCCATCGCCCCGGAGTCCCCCAGCATCAGCACGTGCCCGTCCGGAGCGGAGCGGGCGACGAGCTCCGCGGCGACGACCCCGCCGGCGCCCGGGATGTCTTCCACCACGAACGGACGGCCGAAGCTCTCCGCGAGCTTCGCCGCCAGCATGCGGGCGAGCACGTCGGGGTTCCCGCCCGGCGCGGCCGCGGCGATAAGGCGCACGGACTTGACAGGGTAGTCCTGCGCGCTCGCCGCCTGCGCGAAAAACAACAGGACAAGAACGATGAGCTTGATGGCTATGTCCTCCTATACGCCCAGATAGCGATGCCAGAGGCCGCGGTCGGCGTCAAGCTCGGCCGAGCTGCCCTGCCAGGCGACGCGCCCGCGCTCGATGATGGTATGGCGGTCGGCGAGCTTCACCAGGCGCTCGATGTACTTGTCGACCACGAGGATGGTCTGGCCCTCGGCGCGCAGGCGCGCCAGGCAGCGCCAGATCTCCTCGCGCAACAGCGGCGCCAGCCCTTCGGTCGCTTCGTCGAGGATCAGGAGGTGGGGGTTCGTCACCAGCGCGCGGCCGATGGCGAGCATCTGCTGCTCGCCGCCGGAGAGCTGATTTCCCATGTTGTCCTGCCTTTCCCGCAGCCTGGGGAAAAACTCCAGCACGCGCGCGAGGGTCCAGGGAGCGGCTCGGCCGCTGCGATTCGCGGCGAACGCGGCCAGGTTCTCGCGCACCGACAGGTTGGGGAAGATCTGGCGGCCTTCCGGCACCAGCGCGATTCCCATGCGCGCGATGCGGTCCGGCGCGGCGCGCTCGATGCGCTCGCCGCGGAAGCGGATCGCGCCCGAGCGCGCGCGGGTGAGTCCCATGATCGACCGGATCGCGGTGGTCTTGCCCATGCCGTTGCGGCCGAGGAGCGACACGGCCTCGCCCTCGTTTACGCGCACAGAGAATCCGAACAGGACCTGGCTCGCGCCGTACGCCGTTTCGAGGTCGCGCACCTCAAGCAGCAAGCTCGTCTCCAAGATAGGCGCGCCTCACCTGCGGGTCGGCGCGGATCGCCTCCGGCCTGCCCGTCGCGATCACGCGGCCGTTCACCAGCACGGTGATCCGGTCGGCGAGCCGGAAGACCGCGTCCATGTCGTGCTCGACCAGCAGCACCGTCACGCCTGCGCGGATGCGCTCGATGAGCGCGATCATGCGCAGCGATTCCTCCGGGCCCATCCCGGCCATCGGCTCATCCAGGAGTACGAGCCGCGGCCGCGTGGCCAGCGCGAGCCCGACCTCGAGCGCGCGTTGCTCGCCGTGGGCCAGGTTGCCCGCCGTGACCTCGAGGCGCTCGGCCAGGCCGATCTCACGGGAGACCATCCTGGCTTCGTCGAACAGGGCCGCTTCGGCCGCGACCGGGCGCCAGAACGAGAAGCTCGAGCCGCTGCGCGCCTGCACCGCGAGCGCCAGGTTCTCGAGCACCGTGAAGCGCTTGAAGATGCTGGTGATCTGGTAGCTGCGGGCGAGTCCCAGGGCCACGCGCTCGTGCTGGCGCAGAGCGGTGACCTCCTTTTCCATGAACCGGATGGTGCCGGTGTCTGTTCTCAGGCTGCCGGAGATCTGGCCGATGAGCGTGGTCTTGCCCGCGCCGTTGGGGCCGATCAGCGCGTGGACCTCGCCCTGCGCCACCTCGAGCGCGACGTCGTCGGTGGCGACTACGCCGCCGAAGCGCTTCGTCACGCTCGTCAGCTCAAGCATGGCGTTTTCGTGAAATGAGGCCGGCGATGCCCTGCGGCGCGAACAGCACGATGACGAGCAGGACGATGCCGACGCCGAGACTTGCGTGCTGCTGGTAGTTCGGGGCGACCTGCGCGAGCCACGGAAGCGGGTAGTCGGCGATGACGTGCTCGAGTCCGAGGAGCACGGCCGCGCCGATCACGCCGCCCCAGAGGTGCCCCACGCCGCCGAGGATCACCATGATCATGAGCGTTCCCGACTGCAGCCAGTGCAGCACGTTCGGATTCACGTACTTGCCGTGACTCGCGAGCAGCGCGCCGGCGAGCCCGCCCGCGGCGCCGGCGATGACGAAGCACAGGAGCTGGTAGCGGTAGACGGGCACGCCCAGCGCCTCCACCCTGGCCTCGTTCTCGCGGATGGCGATCAGCACCCGGCCGAACCTGGAATGGACCACGCGGTGCAGCGCGTAGAGCGCGGCCAGCAGGACGA